>Ga0180881_1229_pt1 | contig 12813 bp, 6 predicted proteins | sample Deesub1362A_J573_FD_124314 | JGI IMG/M metagenome (GOLD analysis project Ga0180881, IMG submission 124314) | Anaerolineales bacterium JdFR-61 | reverse complement strand
GCCCTGGCGGGTGTTTCGGGTGTGGCCCCTATCAGCCTATTCGACGCTTCGGAGCTTCAAGTTCGCATTGCCTGCGAGGTGAAGGGGTTTGACCCCGAGGCCTTGCTTGACCCGCGCGAAGCCCGCAGGCAGGATCGTTTCGAACAATTCGCCATGGTCGCCGCGGCTGAGGCACTGCAGCAGGCCGGGCTCCCCGACGGCCTGGGCGATCCCAATCGGGTGGGGGTGGTGCTTTCTTCGGCCATTGGCGGGCTGCAATCCATCGAGCAGGCCGTCATCACCATGCGCGAAAAGGGCCCCCGGCGGATCAATCCTTTCACCATCCCGCGCATCATGGCCAACGGAGCTGCAGGCCTGGTGGCCATCAAATGGGGGTTCGGTGGTCCCTCGTACTCCATCGCTTCGGCGTGCGCGGCTGCGGCCGATGCCATTGGCCAGGCCTGGATGCTCATTCGAGCTGGGGTGATCGACGTGGCGTTGGCTGGGGGCTCGGAGGCCACCATCACCCCCATCGGCGTGAGCACCTTCGATCGATTGGGAGCCCTTTCGCGAGGCAATGAACCGCCTTATCTGACCCCCGCTCCCTTTGATCTCAACCGCGATGGATTGGTGATGGGCGAAGGGGCCGGGGTTCTGGTGCTCGAAAGCGTCGAGCATGCGAAGGCCCGAAAAGCCGAGATTCTGGCTGAAGTGGCCGGTTATGCTGCCACCGCCGATGCCTTTCATATCACCGCGCCGGCGGAAGATGGCTCAGGAGGCGCCCGGGCCATGCGCGCAGCCTTGGATAATGCGGGCATCAACCCTGAAGAGGTTGACTATGTCAACGCTCACGGGACAGGTACCCAGCTCAACGATCGATCAGAAACACGCGCCATCAAGGCAGCATTGGGTGAGCACGCCTACGAGGTGGCTATTTCATCCACCAAATCGATGACCGGGCACATGATGGGGGCCACCGGCGCGTTGGAATCCATCTTTTGTGTGCTGGCCATCCGCCACGGCGTTGTGCCGCCGACCATCAACTATCGGACGCCCGACCCCGAATGCGACCTGGATTATGTGCCCAATGAGGCCCGTCAGATGCCCGTGCGCGTCGCGCTCAACAATGCCTTCGGCTTTGGCGGCCACAACGCGGTGCTGGCGTTCCGCTCCTTCTCGGGTTAGAATTCAATCCAGAGGTTGGTTGGTTCGATGGCAAAGTCGTGGAGCTGAGGGCACGCGGGCGACTCAAAGGTTTGAGTGGCCGGCGTCCCCCCAGGGTTCCCGGCGCTGGATTGGTGATGGTTGATTTAGCTACGTTTGCTCGCCGGGCCGGGCTGCCTATCGGCAACTCGGGATTGCTCTTGCGAGCGGTTACCCACCGCTCGTATGTCAACGAACACCCCGACGCAGTGGAAGATAACGAACGCTTGGAGTTCCTGGGTGATGCGGCCCTGGATTTTGTTACCGCGGCCTGGCTCTATAACCGTTTCCCCGAAATGGACGAAGGCGACCTGACCCGCTTGCGGGCAGCCCTGGTGCGCACCGAGCAACTGGCCGAATTCGCCAAACAGATCGGCCTGGGGGAAGTCCTGCGCTTGGGACGCGGGCTGGAGGAATCCGGTGGCCGCCAGCAACCCACGCTTCTATGCGATGCCTTCGAAGCGCTTATGGGCGCGCTTTACCTGGATCGCGGCGTGCATGCGGTCATGAAGTTCCTGGAGCCCCGGCTGGACCGGGCCATCGAGTCCATCCTGCGGGAGGAGCGCTACCTGGATCCGCGCAGCCAGCTTCAGATTTGGTCTCAGGCCGAATACGGTGTCATACCCCAATACCGCACCATTGATGCCTACGGACCGGATCACGCGCGGCGATTTGTGGTTGAAGTGCGGGTTGGCAAGCGGCGCCTGAAGGGTGTGGGTGAGGGGAACAGCAAACAGGAAGCGGCCCGCAACGCGGCCACGGATCTGTTGCGCAAAGTGGGGGTGGCGGATGGAACCTCATCAGCCAACCAGGGGCGCGGCACATGAGCGAAACGGTTCCCCGCTTGCGCAGCCTGGAATTGCAGGGCTACAAAACCTTTGCCAGCAAGGTGGTTTTTGAGTTCGCCCCGACCATCACGTGCATCGTGGGGCCCAACGGTTCGGGCAAATCGAACATCGCTGACGCCATCCGCTGGGTGTTGGGTGAGCAATCCTACAGCTTGCTGCGCGGCAAGCGCACCGAGGACATGATTTTCAGCGGCTCCGAGACGCGGCCGCGAGCCAGCATGGCCTCCGCCAGCATCATCTTCGACAACACCGACGGCTGGCTGCCCATCGACTTCAGTGAGGTCTCCATCGGCCGCCGCGCCTATCGCGACGGGGTCAATGAGTANGTGCTCAACGGTCAGCGNGTGCGCTTGCGCGACGTGACCGAACTGCTGGCCCGCTGCGGCCTCGGGCANCGCACCTACACCATCATCGGCCAGGGCCTTGTGGANGCCGCGCTCTCCCTGAAAGCGGAGGAGCGCCGCAACTTGTTTGAAGAGGCTGCAGGCATCAGCCTGTACCGGGCGCGCAAAGAGGAGGCCCTGCGGCGCCTGGACGCCACCCGCCGCAACATCGAACGGGTTCAGGACATCCTGGCCGAGCTGCGCCCGCGGCTGCGCAGCCTGGAGCGACAGGCCCGCAGGGCGGAGGCGTATGAGAGCGTGCGCCAGGACCTGCGGGCAGCGCTGCGCGAATGGTACGGCTACCACTGGTATCGCTCGCGGGATACCCTCCAAGCGGTAGAAGAAGAGGTGGCCCAAGTGGCCAGGGAGCGCGAAACGCTGCGCGAACGGCAAAGGATGGCCGAGGCGCGCGCCGCCGACTTGCGCGCTCAGGTGGTGGCTACCCGAGGCCGGATCGCCGAGCTGCAGGGAGAGCTTTCCCAGCTGGCCCGACAACGGGAGGATCTGGGGCGCCAGGTGGCGGTGGCTGAGGAGCGCTTGACCTGGCTTGAAGGCCAGCGGGAGCGCGATGCCCAGGCCATCCGCGGTCTGAAAGGGGAGCGGCGAGAGCTGGCAGGCCGCGTGGAAGGGGCGCGCCAGGAATTGGAGCGCCGCGAACGCCGCCGCGCCCTGGCCCGCCAGTCCCTGGCGAGCCAACAAGGGGAGTCCGGGGGAAAGCAGGCCTTCGCGGCACCGAGTAACCAGGTGGGTAAGGCCTTGCAGGACATGATCAACGCCCTGGCTCAACGCCAGAGCGCGGCGCGCGAAGCCAGATCTCGCCTGGAGCGCATCGAAGATGACCTGCAGGAGGCCAGCGCGGCGCTGAGCCGGGCGCAGGAGGAGGCGGCTCGGGCAGAGGGATTGGCCCGCAAAGCCCAGGAGGCCGAGCAGGCGGCTCGCCAGGATTTGAGAGCCAGCGGGCACGCTTTGGCGGACCTGGAAGAAGCCCTCGGCAAGACTCGCCAACAGTTGATGGAAGCGGAGCGCGAACTGGCCAAATGGTTGGCGCAGCGCGCTGACCTGGAAGCCCGCCAGGCTGTCTTGCGGGAGGCTGAGCAGCGCGCCGAGGCCAACGCCCAAGCGATCACCGCTGCCATCCAGGAGATGAGGGTGCAGGGATTCCTGGGCCACCTGCGCCACCATCTGAGGGTGCGCGAAGGTATGGAGCAGGCCATCTTCGCCGCCCTGGGCGATTTCCATCGGGCGGTGGTCCTTGAGGACTTCAACCATATCGAGCGCGCCCTGGCCTATCTGGTGCGCATGCCCGAGGCCAGAGGCCTGGGCCTGGTGCCCGCCCAGGGTGAGGCCGCCGAAAAAATTGCGCCCCCTGAGGACCCCGATTGCCTGGGAAACGCGCTCGACATGGTGAGCGCGCCTGAGCCCTTCCTGCCCGCTTTGCGACTGCTGTTGGCTCGCACCCTGTTGGTGCGGGACGATGCCGCCGCGGTTCGCCTGCTGCCCTCTTTACCCCCCGACGGCCGCCTGGTGACTTTGGATGGCCACCTCTACCACGCACAGCGCACGGTATTGCTGGGACGCGAAACGGAAGTGGGGCTGCAAGCTGCGGAAAAGGCCCGTTTGAAGCAGCGGCTGGAACGCGCTGTGGAGTGTCACGAGCAGGCCACTTTGGAGGCCGCACGGCTGCGCGAAGAGCTGGCCGAATTGGAGCGACAGCGCAAGGCCGCGGAGTCCACTCAGCGCGGCGCGCGCGAGGCCGCCGATCAAGCGCGCCGGCGGTTGGAGAGCGCCCGTGCCGCCCTGGAGGCGCAGCAGGCCAGGCTGAGCCAGTTGCAGGCGCGGCAGGAGGCCTTGCAGGCGGAGTTGGAACGCGAGCGGGCGGCTCTGGCCTCCCTTGAGCGTGAAGGGGCGGACGCGCAGGCCGCGCAGCAGAGGCTGGAAATGCAGCTCAATGAGCTGCTCGCCCAGGCCCAAGATGTGGGCGCCGGCCCGCAGGCCGCCCTGCGCGCCCGCGAGCGTCTGTCGGTGGCTGAAAGGGAAGTGGAGGACGCCCGTCTCTACTTGCAAGACCTGCAAAGTCGCATGGGGGCGTTGGAGGCGGATCTGGCTCGACGGACGGCGCGACTTGGGCAAACCGAAGCGCAGATCCAGGAGCATCGCGAGAGGCTTGACGCTGGCTTGATGGAGCTGGAAGAAGTGCGCGCCAAGGTGCGAGAAGTCGAGGCCCAATTGGCGCCCTTGCAGGAAGCGTTGGGCCAGGCCGAAAAGGCGCGCAACGACCTAGAAAGGGAAGTCGGCGATCTGCGTGTGCGCCTGGAAACCGTCGACCGGCGCTATGCGCAATTGCAAGTGTCGTTCGCCCGCAAGCAGGAAGAGGTCGCCAGCATGCGGCGCCGCATTGAGGATGACTTCGGACTGGTGGCCTTCGAACCCGGCCAGGATCCCTTCGCTCAGGAGCCCCTGCCCATCGAAGGGCTGGTTGAGCACCTACCCCGCCGCCAGGAGCTGGCCCCTGAAACGGAAGCGCGCGTGCGGCAGTTGCGGGCCCAGATCCGGCGCATGGGCGCGGTTAACCCCGAAGTGCGCCATGAATTCAAGCAGGTCCAGGAGCGGGTCGAATTCCTCACCTCCCAGTTGCAAGACCTGGAGCAGGCCGAGGAGCAAATCCGTGAGGTGATTGGCGAACTGGATCTGCTCATGGAGCGTGAATTCCGCACCACCTTCGACGCCGTGGCCGCCGAGTTCCGTGAGATGTTCACGCGCCTGTTCGGCGGAGGCTCGGCACGCCTGACCCTGACCGACAGCGAGGACCTGACCTCCACGGGCATTGACATCGAGGCCCGACTGCCCGGCCGTCGCGAACAGGGCCTGGCCATGCTCTCCGGCGGCGAACGCAGCCTGACGGCCGCGGCGCTCATTTTCGCCCTGCTTAAGGTCTCACCCACACCTTTCTGCGTGCTGGACGAGGTGGACGCCATGCTCGATGAAGCCAATGTGGTGCGCTTCCGAGAGGTGCTGCAGGAACTGAGCCGTGAGACCCAGTTCATCATCATCACCCACAACCGGGCCACCGTGCAGGCCGCGGAGGTGGTGTACGGCGTGAGCATGGGCCCCGACTCAGCCAGCCGCGTGATCAGCCTGAAGATGGACGAGGCGGAGAAGGCCCTGGCCGGATAGAGCGGATCGCGCCCTCCCGCTGGGCATTTCCCCACCATCCCCCGCCCTTCGCCCCGGCCAGGATCCGGCACACGAGGTGGGATGGGCCCAATCTGAGGCCCGAGCGTTGACAAATCGGGCCGAATGGTTAGAATAATTGCACAAGCCGAAGTGGCGGAACTGGCAGACGCGCTGCGTTCAGGGCGCAGTGAGCCTCGTGCTCATGTGGGTTCGACTCCCACCTTCGGCATCGGAGGCCCATGCCAGGGCCTCTTTTCTTTTTGCGGCACGAAGGCTGCATCTAAGGAGACCGCGGCGGCATCCCCGCCGGCCCCGAAGCACTTCAAGGGACTGCGGGGTTCATTGGCATCCGTGAGGCGTGGAAAAGACCCTATGGACAGCGGCGAACGCTCAAGCGGATTCTCGAAAATCATCCTGGTGGTGGTCTTGGCTGCCCTTTCCCTGGTGTTGGGAGACCTGGGGGAACGGATGGCCAGGGCGCGCGCCAAAGAGGCCATCGTGCGCCGGCAAGAAGAGACCATCGCCCAACTGAAGGAGCAGATCGCCTGGTATGAGGCTGCCCTGGAGGAAATCAAGGACGAACAAGCGGTGGTGCGATGGGCACGGGCGCACGCCAAATACATCTTTGAAGGTGAGCGGCTGGCCATTCCCGTGGCGCTGGGTGGGGAATCGGAAGTGCAGGTGGCCTCCCTGGAGCCAACGCCCGGGCGACGCAAATCCAACCTTGAGATCTGGTTGGAGGCCCTTTTGGGGCCCTGAGGGGAGCCAGGTAGGCCCGTGTGCGCTGGGCCGGCCGGGGAAGGCACGAAGAATTCTTCATCCTTGCAGGGGCGACCCTTGACGACCTAGGGCAGACCTTTTATAATGCCCCATGCGCTGAGAGAGCGCCACAGACGATGCGGGGTGGAGCAGTGGCAGCTCGTCAGGCTCATAACCTGAAGGTCCCTGGTTCGAATCCAGGCCCCGCTACCTGAGAGAGAAGCGCCCGCAAGGGCGCTTTTTCCTATTCAACACCGCGTGGGGGCACTCACCCTTCTTCCCTTGGCCCTGGCCAGGCGGACCACGCCCGCTGATGACCCTTCCATCCCGCAGCCCGCTAACCGCAAGCTGGGCTCAACCTTTCCGTCTGACCTCCCACCTAGAGAGGTGAAACCAGGACCAATATCCCCTGTCCATCCCAAGCCTGTATGCCCTAGAATGGGGTTGCTGGGGGGTGCCGGATTCGGCCCCTGGGAGCGGACCGGCCAATGCGCGGCGGGAGGTGCATCCTTGCGGTGGGAGGCGATCAATGCATCCGAGATGGAGAATTCTGCCGGCGTTGGTGGTTGTTTCAGCGGCCTTGGTCTGGCTTGTGACCCTGGCCATGGCTGCCCCCAGCGAGGCTCCTGGGGAACGGCCATCCCGTTCTGCGCGCATAGCCGGGAGTGTGTCTCTACAGGGCCTGGTGATCCACCCCGAAAACCCCTACTTCATCTTCTATCAAGGGCGTTTTCTCCTCAGCTGGGCCAATAACGGCCACGGCGTAAACCCCAACACCCTGGCCACGTACGGCATTAACCACTACGAAATCCAGCACCGTTGGTTCGATGGCCAGGCGCCCATGCTTGAAGGACAGCGCTTCCCCCCGGATGGCTCCATTCAATTCGATGAGTCCTACTTCGATGATCTGCGGGCGGAGTTGATCCGCGCCCGCGAGCAGGGCGTGGCTGTGACCCTGGTTCTTTACAGCGGGCCGGCCTTTGAGGGCGATCGCACGGCTGGCTCTCGTTTTGGCCAAAATCCGTGGAATGCCTGTCTGGGCGGCCCCATCGACATCGGCACCTGTCCCTACCAGGAAAGCGGCGGGAAGTCGCCTGGCGGCCTGAAGGCGTTTCTCACCCTGGAGAGCTACGACTACCAGCGCAGATTGCGGGATGAATACTCCGAGTATCGGAGCGACTGGCCCACGGCCCGCAAGATCCAGTATCGCCAGGAGGAGATCCTGGATAAGCTTATGGCCGAGCTCGGTGATCTGGACAACTGGGCTTTCAATATCATGTGGGAGATAGACGATCAGTGGGGAGGTGATTGGCAAGCAGCGCGCGACTGGGCCCAATGGTTTGCGGGCTATATTCACACCCATCACGACCCCAAACGTCTGGTCTTCACCGGCGAGACCTTCCCGTCGGATGAAATCCAGTCGCGCTTCGGCACATCGTTCTACGCCGGGGCGGCCAGGACCATCGATGGGTCGCAGCACGAGGGCATCGTCAGTTGGGGCGGGGGTGCTTATCCCAATCTGGCAGGCATCGGCGGGGATGACAACGGCAAGCCTAAGGTGATCATCGGCTACGACCCTTGGGATGAGAATGGCCGGGTCTCCGACCATCTCTGCGCGGGCGGTTCGGGGAATCTGGATGCAGAGAAAGTGGTCGATTTCATCCGCGCCGCGCTGCTCACCGAGCACGGTGTGCATCCCAGCACGCCCTTTCATTTCGCCCAGTGCGGCGGCGGTAAGCAGCAGGTCCTTGATTACATGAAGGTCTTGGGGGATTTCTTGGGCACGGTGGATTCCTGGCATAACGAGCCCGGAGATGAAATCCGGGATGAGACCCTGCCGACCTTTGAGAACTACGCGACATTCGATCTGGGGGCTATGGACCGCCCTGATGGGGAGGGGCGCCAAGGTTGGCCGCGCTGGGGGGGTGAGCCGTCCCCGCCCACCGCTACGGCGACCGCGCGGCCCGATGCTACGCCTTCGCCCACCCCGCAACCCACGCCCTCGCCCGCGCCCAGGTTCACCCCCAGCAATCCCTTCATCGATGTGCCCTCGGACTTCTGGGCCTATTCCGCCATCGAGGCGCTGCGCGAGGGGGGGTTCGTGGTCGGCTGTTCGCAGGAACCGTCGCGCTTCTGCCCCAAGGATCCGCTGGCCCGGGCTGAAGTGGCTGTCTTCCTGTTGCGCGGCCTGGAAGGCGGGGGCTTCATGCCGCCCCAGCCCAGCCAGGCGCGCTTCGCTGATGTGGCCCTGAGCGATTGGTCCGCCAAGTGGGTGGAGGGCCTATGGCTGGAGGGTCTTACTCGTGGGTGCGGCACAACTCCCCTTCGTTACTGCCCATCCCAGCTGACCACTCGCGAGGAGGCCGCAGTCTTCTTCCTGCGGGTTCGCCATGGAAAGGATTACGATCCCCCGCCGCCGCAGGGCCTATTCTCCGACGCGCCCATCGAGCGCTGGAGCGCCGACTGGCTCGAGGCGGCCTGGAAGGCCAATCTGCTTCCCGCTTGTTCGGCGCCCAACCCCTTGGCTATCTGCCCCGAGGATCCCCTGGATCGGGCCATGGCCGCCTTTCTGCTGGCGCGGGCCCTGGAGTTGATCCCCGCGCCTGCCTGCCTGGATGGGCAGGATAATGATTCTGATGGCCTGGTTGACTACCCTGCCGATGGCGATTGCCTCTCGCCGGCGGGGGAGGATGAAGGTCATCGGGCGGCCTCCGCCTTCAACCCGCCTTATCCGCGCGTGGGTCAGCTCTATCTATACCACCCTGGCCAGGGGGCCCAGATCTGGAAGGACCACGACCTGGTGATGATCCGATACAAGTACAGTCAGTCAGCTGCCCGGATCAAGGCTGCAAACCCGGGTGGCTTGCTCTTGGCCGCCAATGATCTCATCGTCAGCCGCAAGGACAAATGGCCCGAATCTTGGTATCTGCTCTGCCAACCGGGCCCGGGTTGCAAGGATGGCAAGCTCGATTCCTACCATCCGGATTTTGGCCTGATGAACATTACCCCTCTGAGCCCCATCCTGGACCATGGCTATGGGCCGCAACGATTCCACGAATTCCTGGCCAGGCATCTGGTGGAAAAGACCGATTGGAGCGTGTTTGACGGAATGATCTTTGATTATTGGGCCCGGCAGGTCTGGAGCGGCGCGAGTCTGGCGTCCATTGACGGGGACCGCACGCCGGAGGGGGAGGATGAGGTCAACCGCCAGTGGGAGCTGGGAAACCAGGCGCTGATCGCCAATCTGCGCGCCCTGATGGACAAACCGATCCTCTCCAACGAGGGGGGCCAATCCTATCTGAACGGCAATATGTTCGAGTTCTGGTCGCGCCATGAGAACAAGGCGTGGTACCTGGAGAGCATCTTTGACTTGCAGCGGAATGGGGTGCCGCCGGTGCTGATCTATGTGAATTCCGAGGTGAAGGACTTCGGCTCCGATTGGCGGGTGGACTTCGCCCTGGCCCAAATTGCAGGTGCTTTTATCGGCCACGACGAGGGCACTGCGGCCCATCGCTTCACCTTTCTGCACGACGAATACGAGGCGGATTTGGGCTATCCCCTGCCATCCCCGCAGGGTGAGCCCTTTGAGCTGCGGCCGGGCGTATGGGTGCGGGTCTTTGAGCGAGGTGCAGTGATCGCCAACATCTCGGGCACCCCGCAGGAGATCAACGCGGGGGATCTGCCCGGCGGGCCCTACTGGCGTTTCCGCGGGGGCCAGGATCCGCTGTTCAACGATGGATCGACCTTCCAGGGGGTCACCCTGGCTGGCTACGATGGCATCATGCTCTTCCGCCAACCCACCACATTGGTGACACCCATTGTCATTGACAACGCGGCGCGCAATATGACATCCCTGGGCCAAGAACCGGCGGCCTACCAGGGTTCGTGGGAACAAATCCGCTGGCCCGAGAGGGCGGAGCGCACCAACAGCGCTTATGGGCTCGGAATTTTTTGGGGCGAGGAGGAGAACCTCTACGCCGCCACGGGGGAGTCGGGTGTGGCTGTTTACACGCCGAAGCTGGGTTTGGTTGGGCGGTATGAGCTCTACGAATGGCACCCTGATGTGGCAGGCGACGGCCTGGGCCCGGCCTGTCGGGCAGTCAAAGTAGTCATCCACAGCGCCGCTGGCCGGGAGGAGCTGATCATCAATCAGACGCTGGGCATCGGCCGTTGGAATTCGCTGGGGGTGTACGCATTCTCCCAAGGCACGCAAGGGCGGGTGGAGCTGCATGCCCCGGGAGGCTGCATCACGGCCTCGGACGCCATCCGCTGGGTCTGGCGCGGGGATTGATGAGCGATGGCCTGGCCGGCCCATGGCTGCAGCGCCGCGAAAGCCCCTGGGGAGGGATGGATCCATCCCCGCTCATCTTACGTGCGTGGTTCGATGCGCCCCTTACCCTGTGCTCTGGCCGTGGGTGAGCCGGCCGCGCCGTTTCCAGCGTAAGGCCATGAGGGGGAGCGAGAGGGCCACGACCAGTCCCAGCGTTGTAATCAATGGATAGCCGTAGGTCGCGAAGAGGAAGCCGCTGGCCGCTGTTCCGGCGGCAGCCACCAGGCTGATGATCAAATCATTGGCCCCCTGGATGCGGGTTTGTTCCTCCACCAGCAAATGATCGGAGAGCAAAGCAGACCCGCCCACGTAGCACAAGTTCCAGCCCAGCCCCAACAGGAAGAGGGCCAGAGCCAGGGCGGGAATGGTGAGGGCGGCTCCCGCCAATGCGCTGGCCAGGGCCAAGGTAAGGCCGCCGGCGGCGATCACGGCCGACCGGCCAAAGTGGTCCGCCAGTCTGCCTGAGAGGATGGCAAAGGCGAACATACCCAAAGTGTGGACGCCGATGACCTGGGCCACGCTGCTCAGGGCGTGGCCCAGGTTGCGAATGTGAAGGCTTGTGAGCACCATGATGCTCTGCATGACAAGAGTGCTGATGACCATGGCGCCCGTTGCCAGGACCACGCCCGGCCGACGCAGAGTACGGGAGATGGGGGAAGACTTTAGAGGGGCGAATTCGGCCCCTTGGGATGCCCGCCCCACGGCCAGCGCCAGGTGATCAGGGTCCGGCTTGAGAGCCAGCAGGATCAAAAGGACGGCAGCGCCTGAAAGGAACAAGGACGCCAGGTAAGGTCCCACAAGTTCTGCGGTGCCCAGGCTGAGCGCCAGGGTGCCTGCCGGGCCAACCAGAGCCGGCCCGGCGATGGATCCAATGGTGCCGCCCAGGACGACGGTGGCGATGGCCTGACCGCGCTGGCTGGGCGGGTGGACATCACCGGCGATGAAGCGGCTCAGGCGCATGGCGGCCATGCCGATTCCGCTGAAGAAGAGGCTGATCAGGAAGAGGGGGAGCAGCGAAAAGTGCACGGTGATGGCTCCCAGCATGACCCCCGCGGTCCCCAGAGTCAGCCCCAAGGCGAGGCCCCTGCGCCGGCCGATGGCAGCCATCAACATCCCCCATAACAGGGCGCTCATGGCGGCCGAAGTTTGCATGATGGCGTTGGGGATACCAGCCAGCGAATCGCTTTGCGCAAGATCGGCGACCACTATGGCGTTGACCGTCGCGGTGGCGATCAGGCCGGAAAAGAGCAGGCTCTGGGAGAGAAACAGGACGCGGGTGATGCGCTTGGCGGCGGCGATGCTGGCTTCCAAAGGCTCTCCTTTGAGGGGCACCTGTCCGGGGTTTTGGAGGTCGATTGCAGCGAAGGCAAAAGTGTGGCATGGTCAGGGCACGGTGCCGATTGTATCACGCGGGACATCCAACGCCTGAGCTCTGAGGCCGACGCGCCTGGAGGCAAACTGCCGCGCGGAAGCCCCCCCTCGACCCCCTCTCAAGGCGCGGTGCACGCTTGGCGGAATGCACCCGTCATCTCGGTATGCAGAGACCGATCGCTCATTGCCAGGGGCGGGCCCCAGATGATGATGGGCTGCGAGTTTGTTATGCAAGGGAATCGGGATTCACCCTCCAGCTCCCATCATGCGCTCACGCACCTGGCCGCGCGCAGCGCTCTGGCAACGATGTCTTCGATCTGCTCATTGGTGAGAGCGCATTCCAAGGGGCGACCGCGGGTGCGCTGGTGGCCCTCTTTATTTTGCACACAGGTCCTCCTCCTCATCTTTCATCGCCGGATCCGGGGCCGCTGTTGTCCTCCTCGCTCTCCCCATCCCCTTCTTCGGCGTGTTCATGCCCCGCGGTGTCATCCTCGTCCTCATGCTCGTCGTGCTCTTCACGTTCACCATCCCCATCTCCCTGATCTTTGCGGTCCTCATCGGCGAGTTCGATTTCAAGGGCCACCATCTGCCCCTCCTCGGAGATCAGGACATGGACTTTCACCAGGTCCTCCACCTGTACGGCATCCTTGACCTCGGTGTCAGGCGTCACCCAAACCGCATGGCCGCCGATGATCCAGAACTCGCCCTCCATGCGGTTCACGCGGGCGGTGAACTCGATTTCGCGCCTGGCGGGCGGCGGGGTGGG
>Ga0180881_1274_pt1 | contig 12856 bp, 9 predicted proteins | sample Deesub1362A_J573_FD_124314 | JGI IMG/M metagenome (GOLD analysis project Ga0180881, IMG submission 124314) | Anaerolineales bacterium JdFR-61 | reverse complement strand
CTCTCCCCCCCGTCGTTCTCGCTCTTGGCCCTCCTCCTGCGCGCATTGGTACCCTCCCACGGGTTAGACGCTAAAGGCGCCGCCGTATGGATCGACGTCTTCCTTAGCTTAGCTCTCCTGCTGGGGATTCTGATCCAAGCCTCATGGCTGGGCAGGCGCATCCTTCGCCTGATTCGGCTTCCCGAGTTGGGCCCTCTAGGGAATCAGGTTCTCAGCCTCTCGCTGGGGCTCGGTGCAATGGCCTACGCGGTTGCGGCTCTCGCCTTCATGGGATGGCTGAATGCCAAGACTCTAAGCCTCCTTCTGCTCCTCTTGGGCCTGCTGGGGCTGCTAACCTGGCCCCCCGAGAATCGCCCCGCGTTAACTCGCACTTTGCTGGAAGCGCGACATGCATGGCGGAGGGCCACGGGCCTGGAGCGCTCTATCCTCATCGTGGGCGCCAGCATCGCAGGCCTGAGCCTTCTCCATACCTTGGGACCATTGTGGGATTACGACGGCCTTGCCTATCATGTTCTCGGGGCGCGGCTTTTCCTCGAGGCAGGCGGTTTTTACCCCAATCCTGATAACCTATATGTCAACGGCCCCTTCGCAATCGAAATGCTCTTCACCTTCGGCCTCGCCTTCGGTGACGAGATCATCCCAAAGCTACTTCATCATGTCTATGGATGGCTCTTTATCCTGGCCACCGCCGCCACCGCCCGTCGATGGTTAGGCAGGCATGAGGCATGGCTGGCGGCGGCTGCCTTGCTTAGCATCCCTATTTTGCCTGTGTGGTCTTCCTTCGCCTACATCGATCTGGGATGGGCACTGTATGAATTCCTGGCCATGGCCGCCCTGGCAAGTTGGGCCGCCAACCGGCAGCGAGGCTGGCTCTTGCTGGCAGGCATCTGCCTCGGTTTCGCCATGGGGTCCAAATACCTGGGGCTCCAAGGATTGCTCGTTGCGGGTATCCTTCTGGCTTACTTGGGCGGCAAAAAGGGTTGGCGGAATGCCATGCGCCACCTGGCATGGTCTCTCATCCCCGCACTCCTCATTGCATCACCCTGGTATATCAAGAACTTACTTTGGTTTGGGAACCCCGTTTTTCCATTCTTCTTCGGAGGCCCAGGTTGGGATTCCCAACGGCTTGAGCTGTATGAAGCCTATCTTTACAGCTTTGGCACCGGGAGGGAATGGATCGATTGGCTCTTGCTGCCCCTAAACCTATACATTCAGCGCCAACGCTTTGGGGCGGTGATGAACACCATTGATTTTCCCAGCCCCCTCTTTCCCCTGGTGCTCATTTATCCCTGGCGTCGCGCCGGGCACCCCCTGAGTGTGGTGTTGGCTGCGGCCGGATTGCGGGCGCTGCTCTGGACCCTTGGCTCCCAGCAGACTCGCTTCTTGCTGCCGATTTATCCTGCTCTAGCCATCGGAGCCGCATGGATTATGGGGACATTTTCGGCCAAAGCTATGAGGCGCTCGCCCAGGGAGGCCTTTTTCCCTCTCCTGACCGTGGGGCTCATGCTGATCACGCTTTTCTATCAAATTCAGGTTATCCTTCAATATGGTCCGCAGCGATCCTATTTGGGCGCGGAAACACGCCGTGAATTCTTGCGCCGAACGGTGTGGGATTTTGGCGCCACCGAGCACCTCCTTACCGAACCCGAGGAAAAGAGAGCCCTCCTCCTGGGCGACGGGAGAAGCTACTATTGTCACCCGCGATGCATCCCTGACCCCGACCACTACCGCTGGGCAGCAGGCCTTGCCAACCTACCCGACGCGGCGGCCTTCTCCGCATGGCTGAGATCTCAGGGGGCTGGATTGATCCTCTTGAGCTGGGAGGATGCAGATTTCCTCTTGCAACACGATCCAAAGGGAGTGATGCAGACAGCTCTCCTGAAAGTCGTCCGGTGGAAAGCGGAGGGCTGCTTCCGTGTCATCTATTCTGACCGCTGGACTGAGATCTTGGAGCCAACATGCTAAAGGATCGTTGCAGCCAGGCAGGCAAACACCCAACAGGCGCCCAAAGCAAGGAGGCGTCGGGTATGCTAGGATCAGGCGCCTGCCCCCGCTCATTGGCCGATTGGGATAATATGAGTGAATTATATCCCCGCTCTGGACCTCCCTATCAACCTCCGAGAAACCCCACGGCCAGTACCCCAGCTTCTTAGCGGGAAAGGTAGGCTGATGGGTTCTATATTCCCGATCAAGAGCAGGCCCCTCAGGGAGAAGATGAACCTCGCAGGGGCAGGGTTGCTCACGGCCTATGTAGCATTCATCCTAATTCCGCTGACCCCACTATGGGCGTACGCACGCCGCTTTGCGTTGAAGCTCGGCCATGGCAAGGATGGTATCTCCACGCACGCCCTCCTTTTCAGCGTTCCTGCATTCCTCAACTTGGCATGCAATCAGGTAAATGCCATTCTGCTCGTCGACGTCGGCGAGGCCATGGTTTCAATACGAGCCCGCCATCCACTAAGGGCAGGATGTTGGCTCTCGCTGCTTGCCCATAAAGCGCAGTTGCTCCTGCCCATGCTCTTCCTTCTCTTGATGGCGGAGCTAAGGACGGTAGTGCTAGGGGCCATCGGTGGACTGGCCAGCCATCTCCTGCTTTTCTCGATGCTGGCGGGATTCTCCGGCATGCTAAGATGGATCGAACTGATTTTCCTCTACGTATCTGGCTTGGCGACGAACTATCCTGAATCGATAATGAATTGGCGGGGCTTTGGAATCCTGAGCCAGCTTCTTCTCAAGGCCAAGGTGGCATTTTCCCTTCAATGGGCCGGGATGGCCGCTACGGTGATCGCAGCCCTTATCCTGGCATGGCATCTCCGCCGGCAACGGTCTCAATCGCGTATCTGGCTCCTCCTTGCGGGCACTCTGGCCCACGACAATGCTACGGCCTGGCACGCTCACATCCACATGGCGCTGCCGCTGTTCTTGCTTCTCCTACTCCTGGTGGGAAGGGGCGAGCGCTGGCAGCGCCTCACCCTGGCTTGGATTTTCCTCCCCTGTGCAGTATTTGCCATGCTGGGCCTTGTCAAAGGAGCCCTAATCGCCCATCTGGCGGCCGGACGGATCTTCCTGATCTTCCATTTGATCCTATTGGCAACCGCGTGGATAACAAGTCCCCAGCACCCCTTCTCGCTGCATGAGGTCGAGATTGAAAACGTCCGAGGATAAGCCTCCCAATAAATCTGAAAGGCCATTGGAACAGGCCTTTGCTCAAATCGCCATTGCCTTTTTCCCCGCAGAAGATCACGCCATCCGCGGCCATCCGGAAGGACCTGCCAGGTTGACCGGGATTCCCGCCCTCCTGGATTCCCTCAAACCTCAGCTGGTGGATCCCCGGCCGGTGGATAAGGGCCTTCTATCCTTGGTCCATACAACCAGCTACCTGGACCGTCTCGAGCACATTTCTAGCCAAACCCCCCGCATGCTGGACCCGGACACCTACGTCACGCCGTTCTCGTGGCAGGCCGCGANCACCTCGGCAGGATGCACCCTGGCNGTCCTGGAGGCTGTTCTCAAGGGAGAGGCCAAGAGGGGCTTTGCCATGGCCCGCCCTCCCGGCCACCACGCCNCAGCGGACCGGGCTATGGGCTTTTGCCTGCTCAACAACGTGGCCATCGGCGCCCGCCATGCCCAGCAGCTCGGCCTCGAACGCATCTTCATCGTTGATTTCGACGTCCACCACGGCAACGGGACCCAGGCAATCTTCTACGATGATCCCCAGATCTATTATTTCTCGACCCACCAATGGGGCATTTACCCTGGAACAGGCCGTATGGAGGAAAGAGGTGCCGGCGAAGGCCTGGGCACCACGGCCAATATCCCGCTGCCTGCTGGATGCGGGGATGGGGCTCTGGAACGAGCATTCACAGAAATCCTGTCCCCTCTGGTCACCCAATTCCAGCCGCAGTTGATCCTGGTCTCAGCGGGCTTCGACGCCCATTGGCGCGACCCGCTGGCCGGTCTGCAGCTGAGCGCGCTGGGCTACTACCGCCTCCTGCGCATCTTGGCTGAGCTCGCCGAGGCCTCCTGCCAAGGCCGCTTGGTCCTCACCCTGGAGGGCGGCTATGATCGCCTGGCCTTGACAGACAGCATCAATCAGTGCCTGCACGCCTTAGTCGGATTGCCTGCCCCGCAATCCCGCACAGGCCCGGCGCCATTCCCGGAGCCACAGGTGGAAAGCCTGCTGAAGAAGGCCACCGCCACCCTCCTTGAATAGGGCCTAAGCCGGGCCACCCCCGGGAGCTCGAACCCTTGGCATGGGGGATTCTGATGCCCCTCGTTCGTCAGTGAATGCTCCCAGTTGGCGGGGAGGAATTAGGCCAAAGAACGGTCAGAAAGGGCTCGCCGACCTGCTCGCGATTCTGCAGGCAAGGAATGTGCATCGCCTGGCTTGCAGAAAGGATCGATCTGATGCATACTTGGGTTCGGGGCAGCTTATGGCAACCATAACTTTACGCGGGTATCTTCAAGAGATTGACCGGCTCATCGACAACGAGCAGCAATTCGATGAGGCCATTGCTCATTGCCGCTACATCCTTAAAAAATATCCCAAGCACATCGGCGCCTATCGCCTGTTAGGCAAAGCGTATTTGGAGACCAAGGAATACGGCGATGCGGCGGATATTTTCCAGCGCGTGCTCTCCGCTATGCCCGACGACTTCGTCGCCCATGTGGGCATGGCTATTGTGCGCGAGGACGAAGGTAACCTGGACGCGGCCATATGGCACATGGAGCGTGCCTCGGAAGCGCGCCCAGGAAACGCAGCCATCGAACAGGAATTGCGCCGCCTAATCGGCAAGCGCGACGGCCTGGAACCCCAACGAATCCGCCCCACACGAGGCGCGCTGGCGCGCATGTATTTCCACGGCGAGCTCTACGATTACGCCATCGCCGAGCTGCGTGCTGCACTGGAGGAGGACCCCAACCGTCCCGATCTGCAAGTATTGCTTGCCACCACTTATTACCGCGCCAATCATAAGCCGGAGGCCGCAGAGGTTTGTTCGGCCCTCCTAGAAAAGCTCCCCTTCTGCTTTGATGCCAACCGCATCTCAGCGGCATTGATGCTGGAACGCGGGCAGCGGGAAGAGGCAGAGGTCTTTTTGCGCCGCGTGGCATCGCTGGAGCCTTACGCGGCCCATCTTGAACATCCCTTGGACGACCCACAAAAAGTGGACTCCAACTTGATCACCATCACCCGGCTTGAATGGGTCCCTGGGCAGGCGATGCCCACGGTTGGCGAACAGCCTGATTGGGCCGTAACTTTGGGGGTTGACCTGGAAGGGGGCGAAGAGGCGCCAAAGGCCGAGATGCCCAGCTGGTTGAAGGGCCCTGGCCAAGGGGAAGAGCCCGCCCAAGGCGCAGAGGAACTGCCAACGGTGCATCCGTTTGCGGGAGCCAAGCCCCCTCCGGGGGCCGAGATCCCTGAGTGGATGCGCGAAGCGGGCTGGGCCGAGTCACTGGGGGAAGCTGAGCCGGAGGAACCTGAGCTGCTTGAAGAGGCGCCGGATGAAGAGGTGCCCTTGGAGCGAGCCACCCTCCCCCCCTGGCTGGAAGAAATCGCCCCCGCGGACTTGGCGAAAACCCCGGCCCAGCAAGAGCCTGTCCCGCCGCTGGCCGGGCAGGAAGAGGCCACCCCTGCCCAGATGGACGAAGCCCCCCAAGCCGCTCCCGAAGAACCCGCCCCCATTGAGCCTCAGATGGAAGATCTAGCAGCCCCGACCCCAGCCGAGGGAGAAGAACCCGTTGAGCAGGCTGAAGAGGGCTTGATCGAGGAGCTTGAAGCGATCAGCGACGTGGATATTCCTGGATGGCTGGATGCCGAAGCCCCAGGTGCCTCGGACACGATTGTGGGATGGCTGGGGACCGAACCGAGCCAGGAGAGAGAAGAAGTCCCCTCAGAAGGCGTTCCGGAATGGATGCGCGGCACAGGACCCCTCGACCAGGCCCCCCCGCCCAGCCAGATGTCCGATTCTGCGCCGCAAGCCGCTCAGGAGCCCACCCCATCGCCCGAATCGAGCGAGCCTGCAATGGAACCGGCGGCGGATGCGGAAATCAGTCCCACAGGGCCTCAGGAAGCGGATGAGAGCTTTCCCGACTACCATGAGCCACCTGATTGGCTGAAAAAACTCTCCCTGGGCGAAGAAGAAGTCGAGGAGCAGCTTGCCACAGGAGAGGAAGGCGCTCCTGAATGGCTCGCCAGCCAGGAGACCGAGGAGAGCGAAATCCCGGCCGAGCCGCCATCGGAGCCCGCACCAGATTGGCTCGAGGCGGGCGAGAAGACCCCGCCTGAGCCATTGATGCAGGAGCAGGAGGGAGAGCCTCCCCCAGATTGGCTGAAAGAGGTTCTCACGGATGAGCCGCCTTTCACTGAGGAAGGGGGCGAGGAAGCCAAACCGGCCTGGGTTGAGAGCCTTGCGGAAAGCGCCGCGCATCTCACTCCCTCCGCGCAGGAAGAACCCTCCGCCGAACAGCCAGGCTGGGTCTCGGAATTAGAGCAACAAAGCGAGCCTTCAATGGAGGGCGACCAGGCCGAGGAGGAGCCTGAGTGGCTGGCCTCTTTGGCCGCTGGAGAGCCTGAAGCCGCCCAGGAAGATGCCACCCTCTTGGCCGAAAAGCCCCCGCCGGCCCCAGCCGAAGAAGCGCCCCAGCCACAAGAAGAAGCCCCTGATTGGCTCCAATCCCTCGCTGAGCAGGCCAAGGTGGAAGGAGCAACCCAAGAGCCAGAGGTGCAACCGCTACCCGAACCTGGACTTCAACAGCCAGTAGAGGCCGGGCCGGAACTCCAGGCTCCAGGCCCTGAGCAAGCAGAACAGCCTCCCCCTCAGCCGGAGGAGGAAGCGCCGGACTGGATTCAAGACATCACCAAGACCCAGCCCGCCTTTGAGGTCGAACCCCCCAGCGAGGAAGAAAGGGCACCTGACTGGCTCAAGGAGATCGCGCCTGAAGGGGCTGCCCTGCAGGCTGAGGAGGCGCCACAAGGAGAAACCCCTGACTGGCTGCAACGGATTATGTCCACCGAGGAAGAGCCCTTCGAGGAGGCCCTGCAACATGAGACGGCGCGATTGAGCGCCCTGGCCGAGGAGGAGAGGCCACAAGCCCTCGAAGAGGCGGAGGCCGAGCCCGAGGCCGAAGCTGCGGGCGAGCAAGCCGCGGCTGAGCCGGTTGAGGCCGAGGCGACCGAAGAGGCCTTGGGCGATGAGACATTGACCTGGTTGCAGGAAACGGCCATCGACGTGCCAGAGGAAGGCGAGGCGCTTCCTGAGCTCGAACCCGAGCAGCCCGAACCCCCAGCTGCAGAAGTGGAGCCCGCCGAGGATGAGACGCTGACCTGGCTGCGCAAAAGCGTCGCTGAAGGCGAGCCGGAGGTGGCTGCCGAGCTGCAGGCCCCCCTGGATGAGGAGGAAGCGCTCGAGTACCTGGAGGAATTGGCCGCCGAGCAAGAGCCGGAAGCGATGGCCCAGGAGGAGACAGCGGCCGCCGAAGTTGCCATGGAAGCCGAAGTGGAAAGCGAAAGTTTGATCGAGGAGAAAGAGCTCCCCGAAGCAGCGGAGGAGGGCATCGCCTGGCTAGAGCAATTGGCAGGTGAAGAAGAGGAACCCTCCGCCGCAGGCGAGGTCGCTGGTGAGGCCCCCGAAGAGGAAGTCCCCGAATGGCTGCGCGCGGTCGCTGTGGAATCGGAGACCGAGGAGGCCCCCTCTGCTGCTGCGGAGGCGGTGGAGGCAGAACGCATTGGGGAGCCGGAGATGACCGTCCCGCAGGAGCCTGAGGCAGCCGCAGAGCCGCCGACCGGGGAGACACCCCCATGGGCCACCGAGACGATGGTGGTCTCTAGAGACGAGTTGCGAGCCCTTGAAGAAAAGAAGGCCCACGATGAGAAGGCCGAGCCTGCGGCCGTCGAGGCCGCCCCCGTCGGGGAGCCTGGCCCTGGGCAGGTTGACACACCTACAGAGGATGAGACACTCTCCTGGCTGAGGGAAGTTCCAGAAGAGCAGGAAGCGCCCACAGAACCCCCAGCCATGGCGGAGGAGCCCCCTCCAGCAGAAGCGCCAAGCGAGCAATCAGCAGCTGAGGAGGCAGTTCAAGCGCCCGAAGCGCGCCCACCGGAAGCCTCAGAGGCGGCTGAAATGGCCCCTCCAAGCCCCCCACCCCTGGCAGAGGAACCCATGGATCGTCCATTCCCACCGCCGCCCGAAGAGCCCGCCTATATTGGCGACCCGTTGGGGACAGCCCGAGCCCGCCTTGATGAGGGCGACCTGGACGGCGCGCTTGACGCCTACCAGGATTTGATCCGCAAGAAAGTCCAACTGGACGAAATCATCGCAGACTTGCGGCAGGCCGCCGAACGCTACCCACGCGCGCCCACCCTCTGGCAACTGCTGGGGGACGCCTACGTGGAGAGCAACAAACTGGCGGAAGCCATCGACGCCTACCGCAGGGGCGTTGAGGTGGCGTGAAAGCACGGTAGAATTATCCCGGCTGATCTCGAACTCGGGAGACAAGCCCGAGTTCGTATTTTGTGGAGGCAAAATTGGAGCGCACTCTAGTCCTGCTAAAACCTGACGCCGTACAAAGGGGCCTGATGGGGGAAATCATTTCCCGCCTAGAAAGGCGTGGTTTGCGCCTTGTCGCGGCCAAATTCATGAACGTCAGTCGCGAGCTGGCCGAGCGCCATTATGCCATTCACCAGGGTAAACCCTTCTACGCCGGGCTGATTCAATACATCACCTCCACCCCAGTCATGGCCATGGTTTGGGAAGGGCCCGGAGCCATCGCTGCAGTGCGCCAAACCATGGGCGCCACCAATCCCCAACAGGCCGCTCCGGGTAGCGTGCGCCACGATTTTGGACTGAGCATCGGGCGGAATCTAACCCATGCCTCCGACGGCCCGGAGACAGCAGCCTCTGAGATCGACCTGTGGTTCGACGGGGGGGAGTTGATTGCGTGGGAGCGGTCCACCGACCGCTGGATCTTCGAAGATTAGACCGCGCACCTTCTTGGGGCGACGAAAGCGCAGTTTGACCCACCTCCATACAGGAGCGCAACGGCACAGGCGGAGACGCCCCCTCTGTGCCGTTGCGCGTGGGCCAGTGAGCTCCCTAGAGTTTACTGTAAGCGAACCAGAACCCGCCCTTCGTTCCAGAGCTCCTCCAATTGATAATAAGCCCGCACGGGGGGAGAAAAGAGATGAACCACCACGTCACCAAAATCGACCAGGATCCAGCCGCTCTCGGCATCGCCCTCCACACCCATGGCCCGGTAGCCAAGTTCACTCTTCGCTTTGCGTTCCACTTCCTCCAGCAACGCCTTCAGCATCCGATCACTGCTCCCTGAGGCAATGATGAAGAAGTCGGTAAAAGCACATACACCCACCAAATCGAGCAGCAGAATATCTTCGCCCTTTTTCTCCTCCAACCCAGCAACGATGGCCCTGGCCAACGCCAGCGCCCGCTCATACTTATCCGTCTTATTTTGCCTCAAGCCTCAACTCACCTCCTCCCCGAGGGCAGCATCCACGGCTGCCTGAGGGGTCTCTACATGGTGCAAGGGGGCTTCTAGACCCGAAGGCGCTTTCGCCTGCCAGCTATGAATAGCGACCACTTTCTTGCCGGATTTCAAGGCCAGGCCGATTTCCGAGAGAGTCCCAAACCCGCCCCCAATAGCGATCACCGCCTCCCCGGCCAGCACAACCAGTGCATTGCGGGCGTTGCCCAGATCGGTGGGCAGCAGATACGTCAGATACGGATTCGCGCCTCTGGCATCGGGACCTGGAAGCAATCCGATGGTCACGCCCCCCGCCTCAATGGCGCCCCGGCAGGCCGCCTCCATTACGCCACCCCGCCCCCCACACACAACGCCAACACCCCGTTGCGCCAGCAACTTGCCCACCTGGTAGGCGGCGCGCGCCTCCTCCTGGCTGCAGCGCGCGCCGCCAATCACCGCGACCAAACGTTCAGCTTTCATGGCTTCCCCGCAGTGCCACTACCCGCAATCGAGTGTAAACCGCACCGGTGGGTTGCAGCTGGCTGCGGAAAAGGCAGAAGCCTTCCACACGCTGCCCGCCCAAGGCTGCCTCACTTGCGCGAGCCAGCGCTGCTTCCCAATCCACCCGGCCGCCGCCCGCGTCGCGCACCCTGCCCAATGTGATATGGGGGTGAAAAGGCCGTCGCTCCGGTGCAATGCCCAACTTTTTCAAGCCGCGCTCCAAATCCGCCTGCAGCGCCGCCAGAGCCGGGGGTGTCTCCACACCCACCCACACCACCCGTGGCCGGCGCATGTTGGGGAATGCGCCCAAGGCTGTGAGCTGCATCTCAAAGGGGGGATAGCGCTCGCCCAAGAGCGCCATTTGCTCGCCGATCGGGGCGATTTGCGCTTCCTCAATTTCCCCCAAGAATTTTAGGGTCAAATGCATGCCTTGCGGCCTGACCCAACTGACCCTGGTGCCAGCCAGTTCCCTGCGCAAGTGCTCACGCTGGTGGATGAGCTGTTCCTTGAGCTCTGGGATGAGTTCAATCGCGATGAAAGCCCTCACGCTGCGTGCTGTTCTCCTCTCCGCCTCGTCCTTCTCGCGGCACGAACGATACCATAATCCAAGCTGGCCATTTAGACAAGGAGCACCGCTTTAACTGGAGGCCAGGCGGGCATGCCCACCAGGATATGGGAAGGAGGCCCTCCGCCAGGAGGCCTACCACGGCCTTATTGGATCAGCCCCCCGGTTTCTGCCCGCATGGAGAGTCAGGCCGCACGGGGCCGCATGCACCCCGAAAAGCGCTCTCAGCGCGCAGAAAATGGACAATTATTGTACAATCATCACGAAGCGCATCACGGCAAACAGCATCAAGGAGGATTGACATGCTGGTCGGTGAACGTATGTCCAAGCCGGTGATCACGGTAGACCCCGATGTGCCCATTCAAGACGCCCTGCAGTTGATGAAAAAGGAGAAAATCCGCCGCATGCCTGTGACCGACAGGGGCAAACTTGTGGGGATCGTCTCCGAGAAGGATCTGCTCTATGCATCGCCCTCGAAGGCGACCAGCCTGAGCGTCTGGGAGCTGAACTATCTGATGAGCAAGATCACCGTCGAAGATGTGATGACCAAAGAGGTGGTCACGGTAAGCGAGGACACCCCCGTCGAAGAAGCCGCACGCATCATGGCCGACAACAAGATTGGCGGCCTGCCGGTTGTACGAGACGGTGCTGTAGTGGGCATCATCACGGAGACGGATCTTTTCAAGATCTTCCTCGAGCTGCTTGGAGCCCGCCAAAAAGGCGTGCGCATCAGCGCGCTGGTGCCGGACGTACCCGGCGAGCTCGCCGCCCTCACCGGGGCCATCCGAGATGCCGGCGGCAATATCATCGCCCTGGGGACCTTTAGCGGCGAGACCAGCGAGGACCGCATGATTGCCGTGAAGGTGGAGGGGGTGGATGTAGAGACATTGGAAAGGGCCATTCGCCCGCACGTGAAGCGGATCGTCGACATCCGCGAGTTGTGACCGATCTGGATGGGGCATAACCCTTGAGCCTCTCCCGGCCAAGATGGAGCGCATACCCGGCAGCGCCCATCTCCGCCGGGCAACCGCCGGAGGTCCGTTTGGCCCCAGAGGATTCTATTCCCCGCCGCGCATTCTTGCGCCTGCTGGCCGCTTCGGCTGCGGGCATGGCCTTCCGGCCGCCGCCCCACAGCGAAGCCGGGCTCCAACTCGCCCGGGTGGCTTCCACCTGGATCGCGATCCACAAAGAACCCAGCCGCCAGGCGCCCAGGACCGGGCGCCTGGTGCGGGATCAGCTCATCACGCTCCTGCAGGGCGTTAAGGCGGATGAAGGCCCGCGCCACAACCCTCTGTGGTATGAAATCCAGTACGGATATGTGCACTCGGGAAACCTGCAGCGGGTGGCCTGGCACATCCAGTTACCGCAAAGGACGATCAGGCCCGGGGGACAGCTTTTCGAGGTTTCTGTGCCCTATACACGAACCCGCCGACGTCCCGATCCCGCAGCGCCCCCTCTCTATCGCCTCTACTATCAATCGACGGCCTGGGTGGTCGATTGCGTTGAGGGCACAGACGGACGATGGTGGTACAAGGTCTTCGACGAGCTGCTCGGGCTGCATTATTACGCTCGTTCTGAGCATCTACGGCTTATCCCTGACGAGGCGTTATCCCCTATCTCAGCCCAGGTCGCCGCGAAAGATAAGAAGATCCAGGTCGATCTGGCCCAGCAGGAACTGCGAGCTTTCGAGAAGGGGCGCTTGGTGTTGCGCACTCGCATCTCCAGCGGCATCCCTGACCCACGCCCTCGCGAGAACGGGATCCCCACGCTTACGCCCAGCGGCCGGTTCTACGTCTTGCGCAAAATGCCCATGCGCCATATGGGTGATGGAGAGCTGACCTCCGATATTTTCGCTTACGAGCTGCCCGGGGTTCCCTGGTGCTCATTCTTTCATGAGTGGGGGGTGGCCTTCCACGGCACCTACTGGCACAGCGATTTCGGCCGGCCGCGCAGCCACGGGTGCATCAACATGCGGACCGAAGAAGCCCGTTGGCTCTATCGATGGTGCACCCCAGTCGCCGAACCCGAACACTATATCAAATTGGGCCGTGGCACACGGGTGGAAGTTTTCTGAGGCTCATTTCTAAGGTGGGGAGCTTCCACGCGTGCGTGAACCGCCTCTCCTGGCAGCCAGGGCTCCTAGCCCTTCTGCGAGCCTTCCCAGCGGCTGCGCATAAGCTCCAGCAGGTCGCGCAAGCGAGCGGTCTCACTATAGCCGGAAGCGCCGCGACTGATGGCCTCCCTGCCCTCTTCTTCGCTGAGCGCCTCGGCCAGGATGAAGATTTCCATGTCATGCGAGAGCTGGCGCAAGCC
>Ga0180881_1287_pt1 | contig 12984 bp, 7 predicted proteins | sample Deesub1362A_J573_FD_124314 | JGI IMG/M metagenome (GOLD analysis project Ga0180881, IMG submission 124314) | Anaerolineales bacterium JdFR-61 | reverse complement strand
AGAACATGCATTGGGAGGAGAAAGGAGCGCACACCGGTGAGATCTCCCCCACCATGTTGCAGGGGCTCTGTGATTACGTGATCATCGGCCACTCGGAGCGGAGGGCCACGGCGAGCCAATGGGAGACGGACGAGGCGATCAAGCGCAAGGTGCGCAGTGCCCTGGAGCATGGCCTGATCCCCATCCTGTGTGTGGGGGAACGGCTGGACCAACGCCAGGCCGGCGAGACGGAGCGCTTTGTGGCCGGCCAGGTCGCGGCCGCATTGCAGGGCTTGGAGGCAGCAGAGGTGGCCCGCTGCGTCATCGCCTATGAGCCCATCTGGGCCATCGGCACGGGGGAGGCGGCCACGCCCGCGGAGGCCAATCGGGTGAGCGGGCTGGTGATCCGCGGCCAGTTAGCCCAGGATTTTGGGGAGGTCACCGCCCAGCAGGTGAGGGTGCTGTATGGCGGCAGCGTGACGGTGCAGAACATCGCCGAGTTCATGCGCATGCCGGAGGTGGACGGTGCGCTGGTGGGGGGCGCGAGCCTGAAGGAGAGCTTCGTCGAATTGGTGCGCCTGGGGGCGGAGGCCGGCGCGGGGTAGCTGGCGGAACGGCCTGCCCGACGGCCAGGCGTCAGGCGGGAGGGCAACACGCCGAACCGCGTCGGGGGCGGGGTGTTCCTCCCCGGCATTCGAGGGTTGGGCTGGCGGGGACTGCCCTTTAGGCCTGGGCGCCCTTGATGATTTGGATGCTGGCGCTGGCGCCGAGACGGTTGGCGCCAGCGGCGATCATCCGCTGGGCGTCAGCGTAGGTGCGGATGCCCCCTGCCGCCTTCACCCCCATCTCCGGCCCCACCGTCTTGCGCATCAGGGCCACGTCCTCCGCGGTCGCCCCGCCGGGTCCAAAGCCCGTTGAGGTCTTGACGAAATCCGCGCCCGCCCTCTTAGCCAACTGGCAGGCGATAACCTTTTCCTCGTCAGTGAGCAGCGCGGTCTCGATGATCACTTTGAGCAGGGCCCCTTTCGCATGGCAGGTGCGAGCCAGCGCAGCGATATCCTCCTGGGCCGTTTCGTGGTCTCCGGCCTTCAGCGCCCCAAGATTGATGACCATGTCCACCTCAGAGGCGCCCTCGCAGAGGGCCTGGTGGGTTTCGAAGACTTTGGTCTCCGTGGTGGTGGCGCCCAGGGGGAAGCCCGCCACAGTGCAAACGGGAATCCCGGACCCTCTGAGGGTTTCGGCGCAGCGCTTGACGTGGACCGGATTGACACATACCGCGGCGAAGCCGTACTCGACGGCCTCCCGGCAGAGGCGCTCGACTTGTTCGTATGTGGCGTCGGGCTTGAGCAGGGTGTGGTCGATCATCTTTGCCAACTCGGCAGCATTCTCATCCATCAGGCTGTTCCTCCATCCCTATTCCCAGGCCGGGTGTGCCACCGCCAGTTGGAGGCGGCCGGGCCCGCGTGCACGCCTGATTGTACCCTCTCCGAGCTGCATTGTGGATGCGTGGACCGCCCCCCGATCCGCCAACATCCTCCGGCGGAAGGACCCTGGTGCGCCCCCTGGCGCGAAGCATGGCGGCGGGGCGCGCAATCGGATGGTGCCCCCTGAACCCTTGCAGACTTCACCCCTGATATGTATAATCGCCTCACGGGCGGTTAGCTCAGTTGGTTAGAGCGTTGCGTTGACATCGCAAAGGTCGTTGGTTCGAGTCCAATACCGCCCACCATATCAAGCACATATCCGCAAACGCGGTGACCGGGACGAGTAGCTGGGATCGAAGCCGACAGGGAGAGGGAGCCGGAGACTGAGAGCCCCTTCCGGCCTTCGCCCGGCGAAAACCACCCGCGAGCGGAAACCGGAACGGCCGGCAGGCCTAGTATGGGGACCGGTTCAGCCCCGTTATCGGCTGGCAGAGATGGCCCGCAAGGGCCAAACTGGGTGGAACCGCGTGAGCGATTGCTCCCGCCCCAGAGGGGCGGGAGCTTTCAGTTAACCGCGGCCACCCAAGAAGAGGAGGCCTCGATGAGTAAGCGCAAAGAAGGCCAGCAGGAAAGCGACGAACTGCTGCGCATCCGCCATTCCGCGGCCCACGTCATGGCCCAGGCGGTGATGGAGATGTTTCCCGGCCAGGCCAAGATCGCCATTGGCCCAGCCATTGAGGATGGCTTCTATTACGACTTTGACCTGCCGCGCCCGCTGACCCCGGAGGACCTGGATCGCATTGAGAAGCGCATGCGCGAGATCATCGCCCAGGATCACCCCTTTGTGCGTGAGGTGATCTCGGCGGAGGAGGCGCGCCGGCTCTTCGCTGACCAGCCCTACAAACTGGAACTCATCGAGGGCCTGGAGAGGGGCGAGGTGGACGAGCATGGCGAGCCGCTGGCCGAAAAGCCCGAAATCTCCATCTATCGCGATGGCGATTTCATCGATCTGTGCCGCGGGCCGCATGTGGAAAGCACCGGCAAGATCAACCCGCGGGCAGTCAAGCTGCTCAATGTGGCCGGAGCCTACTGGAGGGGCGATGAGCGCCGTCCCATGCTACAGCGCATCTACGGCACGGCCTGGCGCACCGCCGAGGAGCTGGAGGGCTACCTCTGGAAGCTGGAGGAAGCCCGCAAGCGCGACCACCGCCGCCTGGGGCGCGAATTGGACCTCTTCAGCGTCAGCGAGGAGGTGGGGCCGGGGTTGATCCTGTGGCATCCCAAGGGCGGCATGGTGCGCAAGATCGCCGAGGATTACTGCCGCCAGGAGCACGAGCGCGGCGGCTACGAATTCGTCTACACGCCCCATATCGGCAAGGCTGCTTTGTGGGAGACCAGCGGCCACTTGGAGTGGTATGAGGAGAACATGTACGCCCCCCTGGACATTGAGGGGCAACAGTACTATCTCAAGCCCATGAACTGTCCCTTCCATGTGCAGATCTATAAGAGCCGCACTCGCTCCTACCGCGATCTGCCCCTGCGCTTTGCCGAGTGGGGCACGGTCTATCGTTACGAACGCAGCGGCGTCTTGCACGGGCTGCTGCGGGTGCGCGGCTTCACACAGGATGACGCCCATCTCTTCTGCCGCCCGGACCAGATGCCCGAGGAAATCGACAGGGTGCTGCAATTCAGCTTGAGCATCCTGCGCGCCTTCGGCTTCGAGGATTTTCAAGCCTACTTGGCCACACGCAATCCTGAAAAAGCAGCCGGCGACCCTGAAATCTGGGAGGCGCCTACGGAGGCTTTGCGGGAGGCGTTGCAGCGGGCGGAGATTCCCTATCAGGTGGACGAGGGCGAGGCCACCTTCTATGGTCCCAAGATTGACCTCAAGGTGCGGGACGCGCTTGGCCGCGAGTGGCAGCTGAGCACCATCCAGTTTGATTTCACGCTCCCGGAGCGTTTTGACCTGACCTACGTGGGCGATGACGGCAAGGAACATCGGCCCTACATGATCCATCGCGCCTTGCTTGGCTCCATGGAGCGTTTCATGGGGGTGCTCATCGAGCACTTCGCCGGCGCCTTTCCCCTATGGCTGGCCCCGGTGCAGGCGGTGTTGATCCCCATTGCCGACCGCCACATCCAGTATGCCCAGCAGGTGGCGGATCGATTGCGCGCCGCCGCTCTGCGGGTGGAAGTGGACGCCCGCGGGGAGCGGATGAACGCCAAGATCCGCGATGCCCAGATACAGAAGGTGCCCTATATGCTCATCGTGGGCGACCGGGAGCGCGAGGCAGCCCAGGTGGCGGTGCGTTTGCGCTCGGGGGAGGACTTGGGCGCCATGTCCGTGGATGCCCTCCTGGAACGCATGCAAGGGGAAATAGCCGCGCACCGATAGGCCTCTTGCCCGCGCGAACGAGGAGGGGGTCGCCCCGCGGCCGGGCCGCGGGACGAGCCCTGGGGGCCTCAGGCGTGCTGGAACGAATGGCCCTTATCGTGCACCCCCGGAGGGGATGGCCTCTTGATTCGATCCACGGACTTCGCCTACAATGCGGGGGCTGAGGAAAAACCGGGAGAGGCGGTGAAGGTGCTACGAATGGATGGACGCCTCTGGCTGGCTGGGGTTGCTATGGCTCTGGGTCTGATCCTTTGGCCGACCGCGCCCGCCTGGGCCGATGGCGAGGGGCTCGTAACGGAGCCCGCCAGCGGCGCCATCGAATATCTTTGCCCGCCGCGACTGCACTTGCGCCATCCGCGGCGCTGCACCCCCGCCGGGCCAGGTATGGCCTTAGCGGCTTACGCCCGGCAAGGGGTGTTTCCCTCCAACCCCTTGCCGGTGGTTCCCCTGGACCCTGAGTTGAGCGTGTTGCCCTATACCTACATCCGCGTGGGGAAGGGTGGGGCCAAGCTCTACCCTACCAAGAGGGCTGCGTTGCGCGGGGAGGACGCCTGGGGCTCCATCCCTCCCGGCTATCTCTTCGTCTCTTGGACTGACCGCTACGAGGAGGAGGGGAAGGTCGTCTATCGTTCCACCACCGGCAGTTATTTGCGCGGCGACAATGTCTCGCGCATCTCCACGCCCACCTTTCACGGCCTGCAGTTTTGGCGTACGCCGGAGCGGCCCTTCGGTTGGATCATGCACAATGGTTACGCCTCCGCTGGGCCGGGAAGGGACCAGCCGCTCACGGGCCGCTTGTTGTACCGTTATGAAGTGGTGCAGATCTATGCGACCCGCAAGGTCGGCGATTTCGAGTGGTATATGATCGGGCCTGGCGAATGGATCGAGCAGCGCCAAATCGCCAAGGTCGATCCCGATCCAAGGCGCCCTGAGGGCGTGCAAGAGGATCGTTGGATCTCCATCAACCTGTACGAGCAGACCCTGGCGGTCTACGAAGAGGGCGAGCTGGTCTATGCCACCTTGGTCTCCAGTGGCTTGCGAGGCTGGTGGACGCGCCCCGGCGCCTTCCAGATCTTCGCCAAGCTGGAAAAGGACACCATGCGCGGCGCCTTTGAGGCCGATCGCTCTGATTATTATTACCTTGAAGACGTCCCCTGGGTGCTCTATTACGATCAGGCCCGCGCCCTGCACGGCGCTTACTGGCATAACAACTTCGGCTACCCCCAGTCCCATGGCTGTGTCAACCTAGCACCCACCGATGCCCATTGGATCTTCCATTGGGCCCAGGAGGGCACCTGGGTCTACGTATGGGACCCCTCCGGTCAGACGCCAACGCAGGAGGAGTAATACAGCTCCGGCGGCGCTTGATTGGCCCACATCTCCACCTTACAATCCCACATCCCACCCGGACCTCCCGTGACGGACTCTCGATGAATCCCCCCGTTGCCATCAGGCGGCGGGCCCTTCCGCGAATTGCTTTTGTCGGCGGGCCCTGGCAGGTGCGCTGCCTGNCGCGGCGCCTGCCTCCCGTATTGGGCGGACCCTTTGTAAGGGTTGGCGCGGCACAGGTGACCAAAGTACCGGCGCGGCCTGGACCAAAGTACTCTGGAAAATGAGCGGTCTTCACAGGGATAATGCCCTTGGCTGAGGCTCCCAGGCAGCCAGGCTTGCCCTGCGTGCTGCCGACTGAAATGAACCGGCCTGCTCTTGGGCGCTAGCGCAGAAGGAGTTGGAAGAATGCTCACCATCATGATCACGCAAACATTGCGAAAGCATCTCCAATGGCTGTTGGTTTTCGCGATGTTAATCGCTGCCGGGGCGGTTGCCAGGGCGGCTGCCGGCGCTGCGGGGCTGCCAGCACCACAGGCCGCCAGCGGGTGGACTCCGCCCCCGGGATCGCCCCTTGATCGCGGCGAGCACCCGCGCCTCTTTCTGACCGCCTCAGAGCTGCCCGGCCTGCGGGAGAAGATCTTGCGGCATTACAGGGCCGATTTTCAGGCCTTTGTCGATCAGCTGGATAGGGATTTCAACAAGTCCCCTTCAAGCTTTGACGACCTTGACATCTTCGCCTACGGTCGAGGCTATGCTTTCCTGAGCTTATTGGATCCCCAATCCATGCAAGGCATCCAGGCCCAGCACAGCGCGCAGCAATATACCGACAAGGCCGTGGAGTATGCCTTGCATTACGGGACCATGAGCGGCTACAGCGACAGCCACAGCGATGGAAACACCTCACGCTTGATCATGCTCGCCTTGGGCGTCATCTACGACTGGACCCATCCGCGCTCCACGCAGGCGCAAAAGCGCGCCATGGCGGATATCCTCATCCAGCGGTACCAAAATGCGGAAAGCGATGTGCGCCCTCCCTACGGGGGGAAACCGGGGGTTGAGAACCATAAGGCCGTCTGGGTCCATGAGGTCGCTTTCCCCGCCTTGGCCCTCTATGGCGACCCGGCCCTGAGCGACAGCCAGCGCCAAGCCGCGGCCTCCGCCCTGGAGGATTTCTACCAGGTCTTCATCGTGCGCCAATTGCAAGCGGGCAGCGCGGCCTTCGTCAACTCCCTTGGTCAAGCCTCCACGGGATCCCCCGAAGGCGACAGCTACGCCGATGATGTCTACTCGGGCTTCATGTGGGTGGCCGGCGCGGCTTCCAGTGCCATGGGCGAAAACCTCTTCGCCAAGTATGCGTTCCTGCGGGATCTGCCCTATTTTATCTATGCCTACACCATCCCTCTGAAGGTGGATGGCGAGTATCAACTAGATAACCAAGACACTTCCACCATGCAGGATGTTGGTGACAGCCATTCACGCCTGATGCTAGGCTACGGTTGGCACCTGCGCCAGGCGCAGCCCGATCGGGCTGCCTTTGCCGCCTGGTGGGTCTACCANTCGCCCTATGGGGTGCCGCCGGATTCCTTCGAGTACGGCAGCCCGGTGCGCACCGATCTGTTTTTCAAGTTCCTGTGGGGCATGCCGGATGTAGCGCCCAAGGATCCTCAGGCCGCCGGGGTCCCGCTGGCCCTGCGCTTGGGCAATTTTGACGTGTTCCGCTCCGACCACCACCCAGAGAGCGCCACACGTCTACTCTTCTGGAACACCACCTACTGGTATCGCAATGGCCATCAGGAGGTGGAGATCTCATCGATCAACCTGCAAAAGTATGGCACCCTCTTGGTTGATTACATCAACAGCAAGAACTCTGGGGACGATATTCCCAAATGCCGGGGCGGCAAAGCCCCGCTTCACAATAACCTGCTGGGAATCAACAGCGGTGGCGATGCATTGGGCTTTAGCTTGGGGGAGACCGAGCCGGGAGACGGCGGTCCCATGCCCGATTGGTTCTACCCGGGCAGCCCTGCCCAGGTGGGCCAGAATCGGGCGGTTGAGCATGTGCCTGGTTCTTATGACTATATCCACTACGACTACACCCGCGCCTTCAAAGGCGGGAGCCAGGTGAACAACGCGGCGCGCCAACTGGTTTACCTGCGTGGTCCCCTCAATCAAGAGTTCATCATCCTGCATGATGTGCTCGAGTCCGCTGTGGAGAAACGTTGGGTGGCCCGGGTGCCCTTTGAGCTGGAATTGCTCGATGGCGAGTGGAGGGCGCAAGACGGCTACACATGGAGCGGAAGCGGCCGCATTTTCTCCATGACCAACCGCTACCAGGGTGTGGCCCATGGCCAGCTCTTCATCCACTCCCTCTTGCCCGAGCAGGTGGAGGTGCTCAAGTTCGGCGGTCCACAGGCGCCCTATGTTGACGCCGATGGGTCCCCCTTCTGCAGCGGTTTTGGCGGGCGCTCCTATGGCGAGAGGGCCATGTACTGGACGGGCCAATATCGTCTTGAGCTGCGCTCGCCAGAGGGCGAATTCCTCACCGTGATGCAGGTGGGCGACGCCAACACGTTGCGAAGCATGGCCCCGGTGGCCCGGATCTCAGCCGGAGTCGCCGAAGGCGTGCAAGTGTCCAACCGGGTGGTGCTCTTCGCCAAGGACCCCAATGGGCCGCCCCTTGAGCATGTGACCTACAAAGTAGACGCCAGCGGGGAATTGCAGCATCTGGTGGTGAATCTGGTGCCGGATGCTCAATACGAGCTGTCCATCGATGGCCAGACGCGCATCCTGTACTCCACCTCACAAGGCACCCTGAGCTTCAGCGAGGCGGGATCCGGCGGGCGCACCCTCACTTTGCGCAAACAGGGATCCGCGCCCCCGCCCACATTCGCCGATGTGCCGTACAGCCACCCCTATTACGGCGACATCGAGGCCATCTATCAGGCGGGAATTGTGAAGGGGTGCAGCGCCGATCCGCCCCACTACTGCCCGGAGCGGCCTATGAATCGGGCGGAGAGCGCGGTTTTCGTGGTGCGCGGCGTGCATGGGGCCGAGTTTGCACCCCCGCAGCCGGCGGACCAGCTCTTCGACGATGTGCCCCTAGATGCCTGGTATTCCGACTGGGTGACCCAACTCTGGAAGGACGGATACACAGCGGGTTGCAGTGCTGAGCCCTTGCTGTATTGCCCGGAGCGCATCCATACGCGTGCGGAGGGGGCGGTCTTCTTCCTGCGCATGATGTATGGCGCGGATTACGAGCCCCCGCCGGCCAAAGGATATTTCAGGGATGTGGGGTTGGATAGCTGGTATGCGCGTTGGGTGGATGCGGCCTGGGAGGCGGGGATCGCTGAGCCCTGCGCCACGGAGCCGGAGCTGCGATATTGCCCCGATGATCCGCTGACCCGGGCGGTGGCGGCTTACATGATGGCGCGGGCGAAGGGGTTGGTGGTTCCCTAGGCCGTTGGGTTCTCAGAGCGAGGGCATCCTGTTCGCTGCCAGCGGCTAAGAGGGACGGATTTGCGCAGTTTTTGGGCTCCTCAAGGGGCCGTGTGGCCTGGGTGTGCCGGGACCATGGGGAGGGATGATGCGTGCGGGTCGGTACCGGGAGTTGTAAAGGCGCGGCAAGGAAACATTGGCTATGATACATGGGCAGGCATTGAGCAGCGCGCCAACTGGCATGAACGGCTGATGAAGGCATTGGATAGAGATGCGAGGTCGACGTCCTGGCGGGACGAAGAGCAGCCAGCGGGCCAGCGACGGGGCCTAATCCTGAGGGGGCTTGGTTGGGCCCTATTGCTGGCATTTATCGTATTCACCCTGACGCTCTGTTCCAACCTTGCCTTGCTGCAAATAGGAGTCGCCCAAGGGCGGGGCATCATGCCCAGCCGAAGCGCGGATTACGGGCCCTGGGCGGCCACCTTCTTGCGCGCGGTAAGTCCCGGTCTCGTCGCGGAGTTACAGCGCGAAGGCCGTATCGCACCCGGCCAGGACGTGCTACTGCAGATGGGGGAGTGGTTCGAGGCGCCGAGTTCTAGCCAGCCTGTGCCCACCTTGGACGGTGGTGGGGAGGCAGAGACGGGTTCCTCCACCCAACCCACCGCATCGCCGACGGCAACTTCGCAGCCCGCAGCCACAGCCACCTCGCAGGATGAGGCCAACAGCCCACCCACCCCAACGGCGACTCAGACGCCCACTGCGACTCCCACCCCCTCCCCCTCCCCCACGGCCACCCCCACGGAAAATGCCCCGCAAAGCGACGGGGCCGCCTGGTGGGATTCGTGCTACGCTTACCGCAGGTCGGTGGAACTGCAGGCCGGCAGCCAGGCCGTCAGCCCCGGCTACACCCTCTTCTTGACCGTCAACCACGCCGCCATGGTGGGCGAAGGAAAAGCGCGTGCCGATGGGGAGGACTTGCGCATTGTGCGCTTGTTGCCCGATGGTTGGGCAGAAGTGGATCGCGTCCTGGCCAGCGGATCACAGTGGAACACCACGAATACCACCTTGGCTTTCCGCCATGCTGAGGGCCTGAGCGCGGGGGAGGCCCTTCGCGATTACTATCTCTATTATGGGTGCCCCGGCGCGGCAGCGGCGCCTGAGGATCCGCAAAAAGTCTTCCTGATCGCCAGCGCTTTCAACCAGTCTGGGGAGCTGGCCCCCTGGACCGATATCACCTTGTCAGGGAGCAGCAGGTGGTTCATCGATGAAGAAGGGGTCTTGCGCCAGGAGAGCGATGACGAGTATAGCGGTGGTCCGCCGGCCATCAATTTCAAGCTCCTTTATAAATCCCCAGGCATGCTGCGGGACCTTTGGGTGGAGTACGATTTCAAGCCGCGTGATGATGACCTGACCGCCGTTGGCCTTTGCTCGGCGGATAGTTCGCCTGAGGGCTTCTACGTGGGGCAAACGCAAGAATTGTGGTTCGAGGGGGCGGGAGATGAGGACCGCTTGGGCTATTGGGCTGGCTCGGGGGATACGGATTACCGCCTGGGTGATTTCGCCCACAATAACTGGTACCGGGTGAAAGCGGCCTGGACTTCCTCGGTGCTCCACTTCTGGTTCGGGGGAAGCCTTGTCGCTGACTGGCCCACGGGCCCCTCGCAAGAAGGCTATTTCTGCTTTGCGCTGAACGGCATGGGAGGCCTGCACCTGGACAACCTGATTGTGCGCCGCTATATGGAGCCGGAGCCGGTGGTGAGCCTTGGGGGTGAGGAAGCGCGCTGAGAATGGCAGCACGCGCTGGGCCGTCTCAACCCATGGGGGCCTGCTGACATCCGTCGATCAGGGGGCCGGGCAGCGCCGATTTGCCCCTGGACTGTCCCCAGCATGCTACGAACCGGGCGAAGGGTTTAGTGGATCCCTAGGACCTGGCATTGCAGGAAATGAAGCCGACGGTACGAAAGTACTGGGGTCGCCCCTGACCCTAGTACTCTGGTGTGGCCAATCCTGACAGCTATGATGAGAAGAGATGGGGGCCCCATAAGCCGGACAGATGGGACATCCCGGAAGGTNGCGCCATGGCTGGAAGGCGAATTGAGGAGCGCAATCATCNCTTGGCAAGGAGGGGCGCGGTGNTCCTTCGCCGCCGTGAACCCCGCCCCCGCGCCTGGTGGAATTGGACAGTCCTAGGGTTTGCCCTGGCCGTGCTGGCAGCAAGTGTGCCTGGTTCGCAGTTTGGAGGCCGCGCGGGCCCTGAGAGCGCCCTCGCCGCCGAACCCCGCGCCACGCTCTCTGGCATTAACCCGGCCGATGTGCTCATGTTCGAGGACTTCGAGGGTGCCACCACCCTGGCGGACCCCGCCTTGGATGGGAGCCAGTCCTCGGTGGTCAGCGGGATTGCGTTTAGCGGTTCGCGCTCGCTGGAGATGTGCGCTGGGGAGGCGTGCAAGTTTTCCTATCGCATGCAGCTTCCTGAAGCCGTCGACCGGGCCTATGCGCGGTACATGTTTATGGTCGGCAATCACGAGGCCTTCTACGACTCGAATGGTGATCCTCTCACCGGCGAGCATTACAAGAACCCTGGCCTGGAGGGGGGAGATAGTTCATGCAAAGGCGGCGGCAGCCACAAGGACGCCAACTGCATCGCTGCCCGCACGCGCCTCAACGTGCCCTGGGCCGGAATGCACCTGGAAGGATATGTGGCCTATGGTATTGAAGGCGACGGCGCGACCAGCGTGCTGGAAAAATCCATTAATGTGGTGGACGGCAAATGGCATTGCCTGGAGATCATGGTCAAGCTGAATACCCCGGGCCAGAAGGATGGTGAGGCCAAAGTTTGGGTCGATGGTCGTGAAACCGCGCTCCACGGACTCGATTTCCGCAAGGACAAGACCTGGCAGATCAGCAAGTATTGGTGGACCTACTGGTCCAACGACCACTGGAAAGGCCCCATCTACATCGATGATGTGGTGGTCAGTAAATCGCGCATCGGTTGTCCGGGTGCGCTCGCGCCCGAGGGCTCATTTCAGGATGTGCCTGTGAGCCATTGGGCCTTCGCCTACATTGAGGCCCTCTACCGGGGCGGGTATGTGGCGGGATGCAGTGAGGAGCCATTGCTGTATTGTCCCCAGGATTCGATGACCCGGGCTGAGAGTGCGGTTTTCGTGGAGCGCGGCTTGTGGGGCGGGGGCTACAAGCCGGCTGAGCCGGGGTCCAGTTCCTTCGCTGACGTGGCCCTGGACACCTGGTATGTGAAGTGGGTGGAGGCGCTCTACCGGGACGGTTTCACTGCGGGCTGCCAGGTGGATCCGCTGAGNTATTGNCCGCTGCGGGTGCATACGCGTGCGGAGGCGGCGGTATTTTTCGAGCGCATGCTGCATGGGGCGGACTATGAACCGCCCGAGCCGGGNGCGGCNNACTATGAGGATGTGCCGGTGGGAGGGGGGGCGCCCTGGTACAGCCGCTGGGTGTATGCGGCCTATGCGGATGGGCTGGTGCAGGCGTGCGAGGATGATGCCAACCGGGGGGATGCCCGCTATCGACCGCTGGATGAGCTCAGCCGGGCGGAAGCCGCCTGCATGATGGCCTTGGCTAAAGGGATTGGGGGCGCTCAATAAGGGTTTTGCCTTACCTGGAAGCCTAAAAGAAGGTCTTTTTCCCCCTTAATGAAAACTTAATGGCCCAAAAACGTCCCCGGAGGCGCTCAATAGCCCTAAAAGTACCTGAAATTAGTACTTAAGTACCGTGCGAAAAAAGATCGGTCCTTTCCTACAATGAAGCCAGGTTTCGCCGGTGGTATTGAGTGGTTCGACTGGAGAGGTTTCGGTATGTATGCTGCCAATGACATCCTGTTTCCCCCGTGTCTGATCCCCAAGCTGAAGGATAAGCGTGGCCGGGCCTGGAAAGGCCTGGTTGAGCGAGTCGCGCGACTTCCTGAGGATCACCCGGAGAGCCTAGCCTTTTCGCTGATGATGATCCGCCTGGATGGCTGCATGGAGTGCGAGACCGATTCCTACCGGGCCATGCGCGGCTGCCTGTTGTGCGCCGAGCAGATGCTGAGGCGGTTCAAGGGGCCAGATGAAGAGCTGTTGAACAGTTACCACATCGCGCTTAACGACATCAAGCTATACCTGAGCACCGATCCATTGCCCTGGTTGCAGCCCGAGGAGGCTGCGGTGCGCGCCGCCTGAGAGGTGGCTGCGGTACCACGAGGGCGCCCTGCGGCGCCCTTTTCTTTTTGGCTGGCATCGAAATGTGTATGCCCCAAAGGGTCTCTACGAGGGATGGCAGCCGCGAACGCATCAGAGGCTTCCGGCGGACGGTGGACAGCTACGTACCCTTGGGCGCGGGGGCAGCCCCATCCCCGGGCAAACGGCTCACCCCTGCGGTGAGCGGTGTTATTCGACACGCTCTATCAGC
>Ga0180881_1077_pt1 | contig 13192 bp, 12 predicted proteins | sample Deesub1362A_J573_FD_124314 | JGI IMG/M metagenome (GOLD analysis project Ga0180881, IMG submission 124314) | Anaerolineales bacterium JdFR-61 | reverse complement strand
AGCTCTTCTGTGAGCGGCACGGCCAGCGCGACGAAGAGGAGAAGGATGACTACGAGCCAGGGTTGGAAAATCAGCCCCGCGGCCTGGTTTATGAAGGTTTCGATGTCCCCCAGATCCTGGCTGGCCAGGGCTTGCAGCAGGGCCCTTCCCTCCTCGCTGGCGGTCATCCCAAGGGCCACCACCACCACGGTGGGAATGAGCAGGAAGGCCTCTATGAGCAGCGCGATGGGGGGCACGATCCATAGACCGGCCAGAAACTGGCTCCACAGCCGGCGGGGGGAGAGCAAGGGGCCGTAGCGGCGCACAAGCTGGATGGCGAAGAGGACCGGCACGCCGGCGGCGACGCTCTGGGCCAGCGGGGCCAGTAGTGCGGGCGCCACCTGGCGGTAAAAAGCGAGATAACCCAAATAGATGGCCAGGGGAAAAAGAAAAATGACGCCCAGGGCGAGCATGCCCGGCCGGCGTGGCGGCGCGGCAGGAGGGGCGAAGATGGCCGCAGCTGCGTGAGCCAATGCCAGCAGCCCCAGGAGCGCCATGAGGCCGAAAGCGTATCCAGCCCACAGGCCACTGAGATTTTCAAGTGAGGGCGTCCCGGTTTCGCCTAGCATCCCCCATAGCAGCAGGATCAGGGAGATGAAGCCGGAGGTCATCGTGCCGACCAAAGCGAAAAGGAAAAAAAGGAGGTCTGTGGTTTCGGGGGTGCGGCGGAGTGGGTTCATGGTTCTCCAATGGAAATCGAGAGGAGTGTGGCTCCAGGGGGTTCCAGCAGATTCTCCAGCGGTTCACGAGCGGGCAATGCGGCCAGGAATTCCAGCCCGGCGACAACACGGCCAAAGATGGAGCGCGTGCCGTTTAGCTGGGGCAAAGGGGTCAGGGTGATGAAAAACTGGCTGGCGTTGGTTGTGGGGCTCGCGGCGCTCATGGCAACCATCCCCGGCTCAACGAAGGTGACCTCGGAGTCGGTCTCCAGGTCATAGAAGAATCCGGCGATGCCATAGCCGGTCCCCGTGGGATCCCCCAGTTCCACCAGAGTTCCGGGGAGCACACGATGGACAATGTTGCTGTCATACCAACCATTCTGGGCCAGGAAAACAAATACAGTGGCTGCTTGCGGCGCCCACTGAGGATGGATTTCGATTAACACGTCGCCCACGTCGAAGTGCAAGGTGGCCAAGTAGATTCGATCTTCCTTTAGCGTCAAAGGCGGCGGTTCTTCTAGCTGGCGTGGGCGCAGCAAGGCCAAGCGCACCGCAGCTTCCAACAGGCGGATGTCGGGCCCAAAGCGCACCAACTCCCCGTTGATGAACATGGTTGGAGTGCCTGGCAAACCGAGCTCGAGGGCCTGTCGCAGTGCGGCCTCCACCTTAGGGCGATGACGGTGTGTGGCCAGGGATTGGGCGAAAGCCTCAGCGTCGAGTCCCAGGCCTTCCGCTCTCTCCACCAGCCATGCTTGGAAGCCCTCAGGGCTCAGGCTCGCCCAATCCTGGTAGCGCGTGTAGAGCAAATCATGCATCGCCCAAAAGGCCCCCTGTTCCCCCGCCGCCTCGGCGGCTTCAGCGGCCAGGATGGCCTTATCGTGGATGGAGGGAAGGGGAAAATGGCGGTATACGATTCGCAGATCCTGGGGGTGCATCGCTTCCAGCTCCGCCAGCACGGGCGCGAGCAAGGCACAGTACGGTCACTGAAAGTCGGAATAAACCACCAGGGTCACCGCTGCCTGCTCGGGGCCGCGGGACCAATCGCCTTGGCCGACGGGAGGCAGGAGAAAAGGCGTGGCGGTTGGCACAGCCTTCACTGAGGGCGTCGGCGTATGGGCCGGGGGCAGGATGGACGGACGGGCGGTCGCGGTGATGGCCGGGCTGGGGAGGGATGTGGGGAAGGGCACAGCGGTCGCCGCCGCTGTAGGTGATGGCGCCGGCTTGCATGCGGCCAGAGCCATGGGGATGAGTGCCCAGGCTAGAGCAGGGGCCCAATGTCCCACCGTGACTTGCCAGAAGGGAGGGGACTTAGCCATCGGCCGAGGGCTCCTCAGGGCCGAACCATTCGATGGCGATGACCTGGCCGGTGATGTAGCGTGCCTCATCGCTGGCCAGGAATATGCACACACCCACGTGGTCCTGCGCGGTGAGCATGCGCGACTTGTCTTCCTTGATCTGGGCCCGGAAGGCCGTGTCGGCTTTGCCGGGGGCTATGGCGTTGACGCGGATGTTGACCTTCTTGCCCTCCTCGGCGCAGGCCTTGGTGAAGCCGATCTGTCCCCATTTGCTGGCGCAATAGGCGCTGAGGAGGGGGTAGCCCTGCAGGCCACCCAGGGAGGACACATTGATGATCGCACCGCCGCCAGCGCGCATCATGGGTTTCCAAGCGTGTTTGGTGCAGAGAAAGGTGCCCACCAGGTTGACGGCCAGGACGCGTTCGAAGGAGGCTCTGGGCATGCCCCAGACGGGGCGGATATTGGCCACGCCGGCGTTATTGACCAGAACGTCCAGGCGACCAAATTCCTCCAGGGTCTGGTTCACCAGATTGCGCACTTGATCTTCTTGAGACACGTCGCACTCCACTGCCAGGGCCCGGGCGCCCAAGTCGCAGATTTGCGCCGCGGTGGCATGGATCTCCTCGGGCGTGCGGGCGGCCACGACCACATGGGCCCCTTCGCGAGCGTATCCCAGGGCGACGGCCCGGCCGATGCCGCGGCCTGCGCCTGTAATGATCGCCACTTTGTCCTTTAACCGCACCGGCCCCTCCCTATGGATTGTTGAAGGGAATTGTAGCAGGTTTGGCTGGGGAGTTGGAGGCGAGTGGCCCAAAGGCTCTGGCTGCGCTATATCCAACCCCTACATACGCCTTAATTGCCCTTGAGGGCCTGGGTTGGATGCGGTATGCTTCCCTTGCACGGGGGTGGTTGGGCCCCGGTGGGCTCCCCGGTCTTCAAAACCGGTGGCGGGCCGTTAAGCGGGCCGCGGTGGGTTCGACTCCCATCCACTCCCGCCTTTGATTTATCAAGGAGATTTTGAATGTTTGTGGCTGAGCGTGATGATCTTCAGGCCGAGCGCCTCTCGGCGGCGGTGAGCCGGGTGATGGCTGTGCGGGATGTAACCGTGGGGCGGCCGGAGCAGGGCTTTATTGTGCGCTATCGCGGCCGCTTGCTCATCGATTCGGCGGAGGCCTTCGATGCACTGGAGCCCTTGTTTCATCGGGCGGGGATGACGTTGCTCTTGAAGGAAGAGGAAGGCGATCACGTCTTCCTGGCCATCCCAGGCCTGCCTGAACCCAGGGCATCCAATCCGTGGCTAAATCTCGCCCTGTTCGTCGCCACGCTCTTCACTGTGCTGCTGACCGGTGCAGGGGCCACCGAGCGCGGGGCGGCGATCTTGCAAAACGAGGGCCTATGGCCAGGGTTTCTGCACGCCTACCGCGAGGGCATCCCCTTTGCCCTCAGCTTGCTGGGCATCCTGCTGGCGCATGAATTCGGGCATTACCTGGCAGCGCGCTACCATAAGACCCCGGTGACCCTGCCCTATTTCATACCATTCCCCGGCAATATCCTGGGCACCATGGGTGCCTTTATCCGTCTCAAGGCGCCCCCCAAGAATCGGCGAATCTTGCTGGATATCGGCATCGCTGGCCCCCTGGCGGGGTTGGTGATCGCCATCCCGGTGCTCTTGTACGGGTTGTCCCTGTCCCAGGTAACCTCCCTGCCACGAGACCCCTCTGCGGTCGGCGGTCTGGTCCTGGAGGGCAATTCACTGCTCTATCTGGCAGCCAAGTACGTGGTTAAGGGCGAGCTGTTACCCGCTCCCGCGGACTATGGTGGTGTGTCACCCTTGCTCTATTGGATTCGCTATTTCTTCGTGGGGCTTCCAGCCCCTCTGGGCGGGAGGGATGTTCTGCTCCATCCGGTGGCCTGGGCAGGCTGGGCTGGGCTCTTGGTCACTGCCCTGAACCTGATTCCGGCGGGCCAATTGGACGGTGGGCACGTGATCTACACCCTCTTCGGCCGTCACGCGGGCAGAATACGGCCCTTCATCCTGTTCGCCCTGGTGGTCCTGGGGATGATTTGGCCGGGCTGGTTGCTCTGGGCCATGTTGATCCTGGTCCTGGGGCGCTATCATGCCCAGCCGCTTGATGAGGTGACGCCGTTGAACCCCGCCCGCCGCGCCCTGGCATACTTGGGGCTCGTGGTGCTGATCTTGGTTTTCGTGCCTATTCCTTTGCGTGGGTTCCTCTAAGTCGCCTGGCAGCGCTCTCCCGCGCCATGGGGAGGATTGGGCCGATCCGGCCGGAGTCGCTGAGCGGCTTGAAGCCAGCTGTGGGGGGTGTCAGGAGGTCGGAGCCTCAACGGCTTCATCGAGATAGGCGAGGACCTCCTTGCTGTGATCCGCAGGTTTGAGGCGTTCAAAGATCTTCTCGACCTGGCCCTCCTCATCGATGAGGAACGTGGTCCGTTTCACCCCCATGTATTCGCGCCCCATGAATTTCTTCAGCCCCCACACGCCGTAGAGCTCGGCGACTTGATGATCCGCATCCGCCAGCAAATGAAAGGGGAACTCGTACTTTTGGCGGAACTTCGCTTGTGCGTTGACCTCGTCTGGGCTGATGCCGAGGATGACAACGCCGCGGCGTTCGAAGTCCGCGTAATCGTCGCGGAATCCGCAAGCCTCTTTGGTGCAACCGGGCGTGTTGGCCCGGGGGTAGAAGAAGAGCACCACCTTGCGCCCGCGAAAGTCGGATAAGCGGACGCTCTGGCCTTCTTCGTCCAGGAGCGCGAAGTCCGGGGCCGTCTGGCCGGGGAGGGGTAATTTCATGAACCATCTCCAATCGAGTGTCTCTCTGATGGTAACATGCATGAGGAAACGATGAAAGTTCGTCNTCAGGGACGACGCTTTTCAGCAGCACTCATCACGCGAGAGATGATCTGATNATATGAGACCGGGGCGCAGCCGCGAGGCCAGATGTGCAGAATTCTTCCGCAGACGAAGAGCATTTCAACANCCTTGGAATCANCATTGCTGAGGAGAGGTTGAGGAAGTATGATGGGGCGTCCTCGACAGAGAGGCGGCTTGGGCCCGTGAACAGCTCGACAGGCAAGTAGATAATGTTTGCCCGCTAAAATGGGGAAAATTGAAAGGGAAAGTAATGGTTCGAGAAAAGAGGCGCCTGGCCTGGGTTCTCATGATCGGTTCCATATTCTTAGTGGCCGGATGTGGAGTGCCCACGCCGGAAGTCATTGTGGTCACTAAGGAAGTTCCCGGAGAGACGATCATCGAGACGCTGGAAGTCCCTGTTGAGGTCGAGGTCCAGGTACCTGGTCACACCCTCACCATGTGGAGCACGGAAACGGAGCGGGAGAGTGCGCAACAGGCGCTGGGAATCATCAAGCGCTTCAGCGAAGAAACGGGCATTGGCGTGAAGCTCATGCTCGTTGATGAGAAGGACATCGACAACCTCATGGCGGCGAATGTCGCCGCTGGGACAGCACCCGATGTTGTATTCTTCCCGCTAGATTTTGTTGATGCATGGCACGCGCAAGGATTCCTGGACGCGGATGCGGCGAGCGCTGTTATCGAGAGGTTAGGCAGCGCCACCTTCGCTGAGGGCGCATTGACCCTGGTAGCCTTAGATGATCTCTATGCAGCGGTGCCTTGCGATGGATGGGGCATGCTGCTGGTCTATCGCAAGGATCTCTTCAACCAGCTTGGTTTGGAGCCTCCCGTGGACTTCACCAAGCTTGAGGTGGCTGCCGTGGCCTTGGAACAGGCTGGCTTTATCGGTATCATGGCAGGCACCAGCCCCAGCCATACCTACACGCAGCAGTCCTTCGAACACTTTGCACTCGGCAATGGCGTGAGGTTAATCGACGATGCGGGCGAAATAGCACTCAATTCTCCAGAGATGGTTGATACGCTTATCTTTTTCACGGAAATGATGGCCCAGCATGGTCCCAAGGACAGCGATACCACCGAGGAGCGGAGCCGCGCTCTATACTTGGCTGGGCAGACAGGCATGACCCTTCTTTCGCCGCTTTTCCTGGACGAACTCGCCGGGCTGGACCCCTCGGCCCTGCCGAATTGCGCTGAGTGCCCGGGAGATCCTGCATACTTGGCCAAGAACAGCGGTTTTGTTGCTGCGCTTTCGGGCCCCCATGGGGGCCCTGCGGCCTATGGTCAGGTCAACTACCTGGGGATCACTCGCGGTGCGCAGCGAGAGGCCGCGATGGCTTTTGTTGAATTCTGGCTAAGTGATGCCTATTTGGACTGGTTGAGCGTGGCGCCGGAGAGCAAGCTCCCCATGCGTCGAGGCACGGCTGAGGCCCCCCGGGTTTTTATCGAGGGCTGGGCGCGACTCCAGGTGGGCAGGGATCGCAAGGCGTCGCTTTCCGATTTCTACGACGTTGGAACGCTGGCGGCCATTGTTGAAGGGCCTGGATCATTCGAGCGGTGGGGTTTGGCATCCGGGCATAGCCAGCTTGTGGCTGCCATGTATGATGAATTCATCATTCCCCAGGTGATTGCAGACATCATCGATGGTTACATCAGTCCGCAGCGAGGCGCGGCCCTCATTCAGGCTCGCCTAGAAGATTTGCAGGCCGCCCTCGGTGGCAATTGATCAAGAACGGGCAGGGCTTGAATAGTGCGGGAAGGGCGACGATGTGATGTAAGGCCGAGTATTGGCGTAGGATGTCACTCGTCTGGAAGGGAGGCAATCCTCTGGTAGATGCAGGTGCTCTGATCTGGGTGGTCGTGCCCAGCTACTGGACGGCGCCCGGTGTGGTGGGGGCCTTTGACCATCCCACGCCCTTCGATGGCCAAAGCACCCTGCCGCGGCTGCTGGAAAGCCTGGCCCGGCAGGATGGGCCCTCATTCAAGGTTCTCCTCTTGGCGGGGGCCACCCGGGAAAACTTGCTCCCGCAAGCGGAGAGCGCCTTGCGACAAAGGGCCGGCCCTTTCCAGGGGCAGCTCGATCTGCTGCTGCTGGGCGAGCGGGGCTTGCATGGCCTGCGCCAGCACATCAACCTGGCCAGCGAGGCATTCAACCTGCTCAGCTATGCGGGCATCCGCAACTTGCAGCTCCTGATCCCCTTCCTTTTGGGCGCCCAGATCGTGATCGCGCTGGACGATGACGAGGTGGTGGCGCCTGACTATATCGCCAGGGCGGTCCAGCGGATGCGTGAGGGGGCCCCTGAAGGGCCTCTTCGCGGTTTGAGCGGGCCCTACGCTGATGCGCAGGGCAACCTCCTCTTGGAAGAGCCCCAGCTCAGTGGGAATATTTTCCGGGACAAAGCGCACTTCATCAACCGGGCGCTGGCGAGCCTGATTGGGGCCAAGCAGGAGGTGGTGCCAACCGCGCTGGCTTTTGGCGGAAACATGATCTTCGACCGCCGGGTTATTGAGAGGGTGGGGTTTGACCCGGGGATTACTCGCGGCGAGGATATGGATTACTTAATCAACGCGCGCATCGAGGGGATCACCTGGTGGATGGCCCCGCGCCTGACCATCACCCATCTGCCGCCGCGCCACTACGACGCCCCCGAGTCCGATAAGCTGGGCAAAGACATCATCCGCTTTTTCTACGAACGGGCCAAGATAGAACGCTTTGGCCTGCCAGCGCAGGATTTTGATCCATATCCGGGCCGTTTCTTCCGCGCCGACCTGGACGAGCACGCCCTGCAGGCTCTTGAGGAGGAGGGGAACGAGGAGCTCTTCAAGCGCTTCGGCCGGCCCGAGGTGATCCTGCAGCTAGCTCGTGAGCGTGCTGAAGCAAACTTGTCCCGCTATGCGGCCTTCCGACGGAGGTGGCAGCAGGATATGGCGCAATGGGCGGGGGACCAGGCCTTGGGCCGCCGAATCGCCCTGGAGTTGGAGATGGGCTAGGGGGAAAGGGAGATTGTGCCCTGGATGTGCGATCCCTGAGAATCGCAGGAGGGCCCTTCAGCTCCCCCGACCATTCTTAAGGCTCAAATTATTCTTCAGGAGACTTCGGCGATCCGTTTCCCCATGACTGAGGCATCGTACCCCGCCATGGCGCCAACCTGGCCGCGGAAATCCTCCTGGTCCAGGACCTCCAGGAGGGCCTGGACCATGGGGTTTTCCAGGTGCTCGCGGGGAATGACCAAGTCATAGCGCTCTTGGAAGAGGGGGACAAAGTCCAAATCCAGCGCAGCGGCCGCGGCGTGGATACCCAGGCCACAATCCGCTCGCCCGGAGGCCACCGCGGCGGCCACAGCCAGGTGCGTGAATTCCTCGCGCTCGTAGCCTTGAATCTTCTGGGGGTCTATGCCAAGTTGGGTGAGGTGATAGTCCAGCAGGATGCGCGTGCCGGAGCCGCGCTGGCGGTTGACAAAGCGCACTCGGCCCCTGGCCAGATCCTCCAGGCCGTGAATATGCTTGGGGTTTCCCGGAGGGAGGATCAACCCCTGCTGGCGGTAGGTCAGGGCGACGACTAGCACGGGCAGGCCGGGCAAGTATTTCTCAATATAAGGCAGGTTGAATTCACCGCTCTCTGGGTCCAGCAGATGCGAGCCAGCCAGATGGGCTTCGGCGCGGCCAAGGGCCATCAACCCTCCCAGGCTGCCCAGGTTGGTGGATGCCAGGCGAACCTCGCGCTCGGCCAAAGCCTGGGCCAGCAGATCCAAGGTCAGATCATGGGAGCCCAGGGCCAGCAGGGTGCGTTCGATCTCGTCAGGCGCGCGGTAGAGATGCACGCTCACCTCTTCGCCCGCGCTATAGCCCTGCACACCGGCGGGGATGCGCACAATGCCATCGGCCCGCACCAGGGAGGTGATCACCCCCGCGCCGCGCGGCAGGGGCGCGGCGATGACCCGCTCGCCGACGCGGCCCACGCTCACCCGCAGGAACTCATCGTCGCCCAACGAGGAGTGCACTTTGCGGGTTAAGACCGCTTTGATGGTCTGGCGTTGCGCGGGCGGGCGCCCCAGCCAGCGGGCCAGCAGCGGTTCGACGAAGATTTCGCCGGTCAGGGCCGCCGAGACAGGATAGCCGGGCACACCGATCACGGGGACAGCCCGCCCCCGGCCCTCCCCGGGTTCGAGCATCCCCAGGATCACCGGATGTCCGGGACGCACGGCTACGCCATGGACAAGCAGTGTCCCCAAATCCTGGACCACGGCCGCGGTGAAGTCCTCCGAGCCAGCTGAAGAACCGGCGTTGATCAGCACCAGGTCGTGGCCTTCCGCGGCCAGGGCGACCGCCCGGCGGATGTCTTCGAAGCGGTCGGGGACAATGGGCAGGCGCGTGGCTTCCCCGCCCCAGGTTTGGATCTGCGCGGCCAGCACCAGAGAGTTGAACTCGACGATCTGGCCCGCCTGGGGTTGGGTGCCCACGGGGACCAGCTCGGAGCCGGTGGGCAGGATGGCCACGCGCGGTTTGCGCCGCACGGGCACTTCGCTGTGTCCGCTGCCGGCGACCGCGCCCAGGTCCACGGGGCGCAGGCAATGGCCTTGGGGCAGCACCAGCTCGGTGGCCACGATGTCCTCGCCCATGGGACGCACGTGGGTCCAGGGGGCCAGGCTGGCGCGCAGGCGGATGCGCTTCCACTGGCGGCGGTCCTCCCCCTCGTCGAGGGGCTCAACTCGCTCGATGGGTACTACGGCGTCAGCCCATTCGGGGATGGGATCGCCGGTGTCCACGTACACAGCGTGCTCGCCCACCTTCAGTTCAACGGGCGACCGATCGCTGGCGCCGTCGGTCAGCCTTGCGGGCAGGGCGAAGCCGTCCATGGCCGCGGCGTGGTAATGAGGCAAAGACTGCCTAGCCCAGACGGGCTCTGCCAGGACCCTGCCTAACGCCCCGCTCAATGGGATGGTTTCTGTCCCCAGAGGCTTCCAGAGGCCAGCATCTTCCAGCGCTGTGCGAAAGCGTTGCCAGGCTTCATCCAGTGGAATGTCGTGAAGATAAATGCCGTCCATGGCCCTCTCAGAATAGGGTGACCCACACCTGCTCCCCGTCCCCTAATCCGGTAGCTTCGGGAGGGATGCGGATCCAGCCATCGGCGCGCACCAGGGTGAAGATCAGGTTGGAACGACCGAAAACCGGCTCAGCCTGCCAGCCATGATCGCCTTGCACCAGCCGCACCGGCACGTAGTCCTCGCGCCCTGTTTCGGAGGCCAGGTTGGTGGACAAAGTGGCACTCACCCCGGGGTGGAGGATGGGCCGGCGCAGCCCGAGCAACCGCTGCAGGATGGGAAGAATGAAGAGCCTCCCCACCACAAGCGCCGAGACGGGATTGCCGGGCAGTCCCAGCACGGGCAGTTCGTCGGCGATGGCCAGGATGGTTGGCTTGCCGGGGCGGATGGCGATGCCATGCACAAGCACGCCCGGCTTTCCCAGACGCTCGACCACTTGCGCGGTCATATCACGCGCACTGACAGAGGAACCGGCGGTGATGACCACCAAATCACACTCTCCCTGAGCGCGCCGCGCGGCCTCATAAAGGGATTGCGGGTCATCGGGGATGATGCCATAAAGCAGGGGCTCGCCCCCGCCCCTCTGGACCAGGGCAGCCAGCGCATGGCTGTTCACGTCCCGCACCTGTCCAGGTCGGGGTTTCTCGGCCGGTGGGATGACCTCGTCGCCGGTGGAAATCAGGCCCACCCGGGGCTTGCTGACGACGGCGATTGTTGTCAAACCCAAGGCCATCAGCCCGCCGATCTCCTGGGGCCGCAGGAGACTGCCGGCCTTGAGGACCACCTGGCCGGGCTGGACGTCCTCCCCTTGGGCCAGAATGTTTTGGCCCACGGCCACCGGTTTGAGGACCTCGATTTCAGCGGTCCCCATCTGCTGGGTGTCCTCGATCATCACCACGGCGTCAGCCCCCTGTGGAATCATGCCCCCCGTGTGCACTATGGCGGCCTGGCCAGGCTGGATGTGGATGCTCGCGGCGGCACCCATGGGCACTTCGCCCACCAGGCGCAGATATGCGGGCAGCGATGCGCTGGCGCCGAAGGTGTCCGCGGCGTGCACGGCATAGCCGTCCACGGTGCTGCGCGGGAAAGGGGGTAAGGGCTCCGGCGCGCTCAGATCCTGGGCCAGCACTCGTCCTAGCGCCGACGCTGTGGCAATCTCTTCAACGCGGGGTTCAATTGGTGGGAGGGCTTTCAGCCAGCGCTGCAAGGCCTCCTCAGGGGTGATCAATCGCAAGAATTCAGGCATGTTTACACCAGCAAATAGCCTGCATATTGCAGGTAGAGATGGATCCAGATCATGGCGTGGCTGTTAATGCGCAGCCAGCGCCACGGAGGGGGCGCTCCGCTGCGTATGCGGTGCATCTGCCAAAGTTGAGCCCCGGCCAGTGGAAGGATGAGCAGGGTAGCGGAGGCCACGTTGGCGGGCAGCCCCGCGAGATAGGCCAGCGCCCCGCAGATCACGGCGGCGATCAGGCTGGCATCATGAATTCGCATGCCCAGCTGCCATCCGGCCCGAATCATCAGATTGCGCTGGCCGCGCTTGAGGTCAGCGGCGTAGCGCTCCAGCTGGGCTATCAATTGCTGCGCGAAGATCAGTCCGATGAGGGGTGAGGTGGACATGGCCAGCAGGCGGTGGAAGGTTCCCTCCTGCAAGACGAAAGCCAGCGAAGGCACCAAACCCCCCAATCCCGCGGCCAATAGGAGTTCGCCGTAGCCTGACTGGCTTAGGTCGAAGGGTCTTAGCCGGAAGAAGGCGGCCAGCAAGGTGAGGAGGATGATGAGGAGCCAGGCCGCCGGAGCCAATCCGCCGCGCAGCAGAAATATATAGACCACCGTGGCCGCCAGGGCGAGGCAAAAGCCGGCTGCCGTGAGGGGCAGGTTNCCNTCCAGGGGGGCGGTCATTTCCCTNTCCTCCCTCTGCGGGGCGNCCTGGTCNTCCCGTTGCTCTGGNGAGCGGGTGNAGGGAGCTGGCGAGCGGTATGCATCCAGGTAGCTCCCCATTAGCACGAGGAAGGTGACAAATGCCATCCCGAGCCAGAAACGGTCTCCCTGGAGAGGGAAACCCAAATAGGCGATGATGGCCCCGCCCAGGCCGTATAAGGCCATGGCCAGCAGAACAAGCCCGGGCCGCGCCATCTGCAGAAGAAGGAGAGCGCCCTTAGCGACTTTCTGGTTCATGGCCGGGTGTCCACGGCAATTCGTGGTCCTCTGGGTGGCTGCCGGGGGGGTGGGTGGAAACCCGCATCAGCAGCGCGGTCTCCCCTTCCACATGGACGCCAAAGGCGACCCCAAAGGGCACAAGGACCAGGGCAGGGGCTGCCAGGGTCAAAGATTGTTCTTGGTCCCGGGTGGGCGAGGTGGACCGCAAGTCCCTCCAGTAGAAATGGGCCTGGCCCTCGAGTAGAGCCCAGACCTCATCGGCCACAACCCGCACGCGCAGGGGCGTACGGGCCTGAGGGCCGAGGCGCAGAAAATCCAGATAGCCAACGCGATAGAGCAGCGGGGTTGTTCCATCGAGCAGGGGGAAACACAGCGCCTGGCCCCAGGGCTCAGCCTCCGGATGATAGACATAAAGGTCATGAATTGCCCACTGGGGACTGGCTTTCAGGCTGTCTGCGTTCACAGGTTGCACGCCTCCTGGGATACTGGCTGCTGCGTTGCTCTCAATCCCGATCAGGGACAGGCTGGCCGGTTTCCAGCGCCTTGCGGATATCGCGCAGGTGAATCATGTTATGACGGTACACGAGCTTGAGCATCTTGGCCACCTCTGTTTCACCGAACCAAGGGTGATAGCCGGAGCGCTGCAGATCGGCCGGCTTCATCTGACGCACAATCTGGACTAGAGTGGCTCGCACCTGGCGGAATTCCTCCATGAGGCTTTGCGGGCTCTTGGTTGACAGCCGCGCCACCTCCCGTTCGTTGAAGGAGTCGATGTCTGTATGGCGGTCTGCACCGGGACCACCGCTCAAGACATCACGAATGAGCCATAGGAAGCCGCGCTCAGCGGAAAGGAAATGGGCCAGAATATGGCGCGGGGTCCAGCGGGAGCCGGTGGTGTAGACCTGCTGGCTCCATGCTGGCTCGTCCAGGCCGGCGAAGAACTCCACAGCCTTATGTCCCTCCTCCTCCAATCGGCGGGCGATGAGATCCAGCTCGTTGTCGCTCATGGTGCATCCTCCAAACGAAGTTGCATGCCTCCATCGACCACCAGCGTTTCGCCGGTGATGTAGTCCTCGTGGATCAAGAACAACACCGCGCGCACCAGGTCCT
>Ga0180881_1347_pt1 | contig 13246 bp, 11 predicted proteins | sample Deesub1362A_J573_FD_124314 | JGI IMG/M metagenome (GOLD analysis project Ga0180881, IMG submission 124314) | Anaerolineales bacterium JdFR-61 | reverse complement strand
TGGGGCTCGAAATCGGTGAAGAGCACCATCCCTGCCTGGCGCGGATAGGGCTGCATGAATTCGGCCAGGTCCAGGGAGGCATTGTAGAGCTCATAACTCAGAAAGCGCCGCGCGTTGCGGGCGAATTGGGGCGGCGGCTGAATCTCCTCGGCGGAGAGCATGTGCTCCAATTGCTCAAAATATTCCTCGCGAGATTGGGGAAAGTAGACCGTCGGCAGTTGGGTATACCGCCCGCGGCCGGCGCAAAGCACCGCGGCTCCCATGATCGAGGCCTCCAGCCCAATGGATGAATTGTAGACCAGCACGAATTTAGCAAGCCGGATGAGTTCGTAGGAGCTGATATGCTCGCCCGGCCCGATGAACACCACATTGGGCTCATCGCCTAATCCAACAGCCTCAACCCATTGAGCCACACTCTCCCGGCTCTCCTTCCCCGGCCGATCCTCATCCGGATGGGCGCGCAGGACGAAGAGCGTCTCAGGGTGCGAGCGGATCACCGGCCGCAATGCCTCCAACCAGGCGAACATGTGCTCGAAAAGCACGTTGGCATGCACCTGGCTGGTGTCGAAGATCACGTTGGTGAAGATGGGGATCATCTGGCGGTGGGCGCCGATTTTGGCCTGCAGCTCCTCCGGGAGCGGCTCCATTTGCGGCCAAAAGCGGATCCCGGCCATGCTGAAGCGGCCCTGAAAGCGGTGGTCCAGATAGGCCTGCAGGCGGGCTTCCTCCGCCTCATCGAGCTGGAAATCGGAAGGCAGGTCCAAAGCGCGAAACGTGGCGTGCTCATGGGAGAAGAAAGCTGAATAGGGGCGCAGCCCCACCTCATGCGTGACCACAGGCACGCCGCGCTCCAGGGCAACGGCCCGGGCCACGGCCTCCGGGAAAGAGATCCCATTGAAGACCACCAAGGCGCGCGGCGCGTGCTCCTCAAGAATGGCGCGGAAGCGCGCCGCCAGGCTGGCGGCCGAGACAAGATAGCGGCGCAAGAGCCGGCGGATGGGCGCCTCATCGGGCAGGTGATGGCTGCGCAGGGCCCAGCGCAGGGAGGGAATGGTCAGCTGGCCCAGCGGCAATTCGCTGTACTCCCAGTCGATCATTTCATCCAGGGACATCCCCGCCAAGGCCCCCTCAAGCTGCGCTTTCAGACCATCATCAAACAAAAGGGGGATAATCCCTTCACGGGGAAAGAGCAGGCTGCTGAACTTGACGCACCAATCGCACGGGGGCGGCGCCTCGTNGTCCTCCCGGCTGGTCCCCAGCACGCACTGCTCCATGCCGCGCGCGCAGGCCACATAACGGACCGGCACCCCGCGCGCCCGCAGGGCCCAGGCGGCCAGCATGCCGAAGGCCCCATTGATGCTCAGGCGGTGAATGCGAGTGGAGGCGTTAAAAAAGAGCACCGGCGAGGCGCCATCCCCCCCGGGCGTGGAACGCGCGGCCAGGAAGGCCTCCACCCGCTCAATCTGGGCCTTTAGCGCCCAGTTGGCTCGCGCCATTCGGGAGCGCTCCACCAGCAACTGGAAGGGATTGAGCATAGCTGCCTCTACTGAGGATGCACCCGCCGCAGCTTTCGCAGCGAGTCCATCTCGCTCTCGTACACCCTTTTCACCCCATCCCCCAATGCCTGTTCGGTGACCCGGATGTACTTCATCAGTCGTTCGAAGCCTCCCGGCTCCACCGAGGCGGCCTGATCGCTGCCCCACATGGCCCGGTCCAGGGTGATGTGGCGCTCCACCAGGCAGGCGCCCAGGGCTACGGCCACCACCGAGGGCACCAGTCCCACCTCATGGCCCGAATAGCCGATGGGACAGGGGAACTTTTCGCGCAAGGTCTCGATCACCCGCAGGTTGAGCTCCTGCGGTTCGCAGGGATAGGTGCTCGTGGCATGGGTGATGATCAGGCGTTCCATATCGACCAGGGAGACGGATTCTTCAATCTGCTCCATGGTGGACATGCCGGTGGAGAGGATCATTGGGCGGCCCGTCTTCGCCACGTAGCGGATTAGCTCATGGTCCGTCAGGGCGGCGGAAGGGATTTTGTAACAGGGTGGATCAAAGGCTTCCAGGAAGTCCACCGAAGGGATGTCCCACACGGAGGCGAACCAGGTGACGCCCCGCGCTTTGCAATAGGCGTCAATTTCTCGATACTCCTCCTGGCCGAACTCCACTTTATGGCGGTATTCCAGGTAGGTGATGTAGCCCCATGGGGTCTCGCGCATGCGGGACTGCTGGTCGGGCGGGACGCAGAGTTCAGGGGTGCGCTTCTGGAACTTGACCGCATTCACCCCGGCGTGCACCGCGGCGTCGATCAAGGCCTTAGCAATCTCCACATCGCCGTTGTGGTTGATCCCGATCTCGGCAACCACATAGGTGGGATGCCCGTCCCCCACCGGTGTGCCGCCGATGAAAACCTCTCTCGCCATGCTTCTACCTCCCACAGACCACGGCTCTTAGCGCGCTTGCTGCAGCCGGTCCAGGATCATATCGCACAATTCACGCACCGCGCCGCGCCCGCCCGCCGAGCGCAGCACGAAATCGGCCTCCCGGCGGGCGCTGGGATGCGCATCGGCTACGACAGCCGCCCAGCCCACCAGGGGGAAGCAGCCCACGTCGTTGACGTCGTTCCCCAGGTAGATGGCCGCCTGAGGTGCAACGCCGCGCTCGGCCAACAGCCGGCGCAGGGCGGCCGGTTTGTCGTCCAGCCCCTGGATGGCCTCGACCCCCAGCTTGGCGCAGCGCGCGGCCACCACGGGGTTGCGCTCCGTGGAGAGCACCACCACCCCCACCCCAGCCTCCCGCAGGCGGGCGATCCCCCAGCCATCGCCCCGATTGGCGGCCACCCACTCCCGCCCTTTCTCGTCGACCCAGACCCGGTTGTCGGTCAGCACGCCGTCGAAATCGAGCACGACCAACTCCACCTGCCTTGGGAAGGGGCGCGCCTCGCGACCAGGGCGCACAAAATCCAGCTCCCCCTGGGCCACCAGCCACTCGGCCCAAGCCCAATCGCGCGGTGTGTCGATGTCGATGGTGTAGCGCGGGTCCAACACCAGGGGCAGGATCACATCCCCGCTCATTGAGCCCTTGCTCAGGATGGTCTCGGGGCGGATCACATCCAGATGGCCGGTCTGCCAATAGGTCGCTGGCAACGCCTGCCGCGGCATATTGTAGGGTTCCTCAAAGCCGTTCCTGAGCAGTGGCTCCAGGCGCCCCTCCTCCGAGATGCGCCACATTTTGTACGGATTCTGGCCCGAGGGCACCACAGCCCGCAGCGAATCGGCCTCAGGGTGGTTCAGGAGCTTGGCCACCCCGCGGTCGACGCAATCCGGCGGCCGAAGAGGGCTCGTTGGGCGCAACTGGACCACCAGGTCCGGGCGGTAGCCCTCATGCTCCTGCAGCCAGCGCAGGGCATGGACGAAAACGGGCAGGTCGGGGGTGGCGTCCTGGGCGAACTCCGCCGGGCGCAGAAAGGGCACCTCGGCGCCGTACTCGCGCGCCACCCGAGCGATCTGCGGATCGTCCGTGGAGACGATCACCCGCCTCACGCTCTCGGCCTGCAGGCCCGCGGCGATGCTGTAGGCCAGCAAGGGGTGTCCGGCGAAGGGCTTGATGTTCTTCGCCGGAATGGACTTGGACCCTCCGCGGGCGGGCACGATAGCAAGGACTTCCACTTGTTTCACCACGCCGTCCACCCCCCATCCACCACCAGATTGGCGCCCGTCATATACGAGGAGGCATCCGAAACAAGAAAGAGCAGCGCCGCGCTCATCTCATCGGCCTGGGCCATGCGACCCAGGATTGTGCGCGCCGAGTAACGCCGCACGAATTCCTCATCGTGCCCGGCGAATACGCCGCCCGGGGTGAGGGTGTTGACCCGAATGCCGGTGCCGGCGAAGTAGGCCGCCAGGTAGCGGGTCAGGCCCAGGGCGGCGGCCTTGGCCACGCTGTAGCTCACCGGTTTATAGCGCGGGGGCTCACCCTCCCGCTGGTAAAGGCGTTGGTCCGGGCCCACCAAGCCATAGGTGGAGGAGACATTGACAATCACTCCCCTTCCCGCCTGCCGCATAGGCCTGGCGACGGCCTGCGCGCACAGGAACATGCCCGTGACGTTAACCGCCAAGGCCTGCTGCCAGGCCTGGAAGGGGAAATCCTCAAAGCGGTTGCTGTGCTCAGCGGCATGCTGGGGGTCGAATTTGGGGTCCAGCGCGGCGTTGTTGACCAGGATATCGATTCGCCCGAAGGTCTTCAAAGTCTCCTCAACCATGCCCCGCACCGAGTCGGGATCGGCCACGTCCACTGGGATCGCCAGGGCCTTCACCCCGCTGTCTCGCCTGACCCGCCGGACCAATTCGTGCGCGGCGGTCCCGTCGATGTCAGCGACCACCACATGGCCCCCGGCGGCCGCCAGGGTGTGGCAATATCCTTCGCCCAGCAGGCCTGCTCCGCCTGTGACGATGGCCACCCGATCGCGCAGGTCATATTTGGCCAAGTGCTTAGGAAGGCTCATGCATCTTCTCCTTCTTGCGGCCTCATCGCCTCCCCCTGGCTCAGGGAAACGCGGCACCCACTGCTGGCCGCCTCGTGGGCGGCCAGGGCGATCTGCAGGGCCCGGATGCCATCCTGCAGGCTGCAGCGCGGCGCCTCCGCACCCTTCACCACCCGCAAGAAATGGCGCATCTCATCGAGGAACATGTGGTTGCGCTCAAAACCCGGCGGGTCGCGCTCCACATGCCACTCCCTCTCCTCCGCCCGACGCCAGCGCAGCTCTCTGCCGTGATAATCCCAGCGAAGGTAACCCTGGCTGCCCACGACCTCGACCCAGTGAGCCGGCGGCCTTTGATTGTAATCCAGATGCAGGCTGAGGCGCGCGCCCGCAGCGGTGCGCAGCAGAATGTCGGCGTTGTCCTCTGCCTGGATGCCCAACACGCCAGAATTCCAGACCTCTGCCGTGACCTCCGCCACCTCGCCGAGCAGCCAGCGCAAATAATCCAGAGGGTGGCACAGGGTCAGCACCACGCCGCCGCCCAGGTCTCGGCGGGCGCTGTAGCTCAGTCGATAGTCCTCCCATGGGTGCCAATCGGGCAGGTACTCGCCCCACACCGCGCGAGCGCTTATGACCCCACCTATCTGCCCGCCCTCAAGGATCTCCTTCATCCGGGCCAGCATGGGGTGGAAGCGGAACTGAAATCCCACCAAGGCCTGTCTTGCGCGCTCCGCCAACGCCTGCTGCAATTCATCCAACCCTTCCATGGTGTGGGAAACCGGTTTTTCAAGCAGCAGATGGCACCCCGCGCGCGCGGCGGGCAGAGCCACTTGCACATGCAATGCAGTGGGATTGGCCACGATGACCGCATCAGGCTTCCACCGCTCCAGGGCAGCCTCCAGATCGCGCTCAACAGGCATGCCTTCCAGTTCCGCATCGGGCAGCGTGCTCCTGCCGCTGCGCAGCAGGACGATGTCAGCCTCGCCCAAGGCCTGCAGGTTGCGCAGGTGCCGACGACCGATGGAGCCCAGCCCGCAGATCAAGAAGCGCATCAGCCTAGTCCACCTCTCCCCTCAAATCTTGGCCCTCCACATCAGGCAATGGGAGCCAGGCCCACCAGGGGAAAAGCCGGGTCGCCGCCGCCCGCCATAGATCGCCTGCCCACCGGCGGAGGCCGACAAGGCGCTCAGGCCGTGGGGCTGCGGCATCGCCCTGCGCGGGCACGGCCCAGGCGGTCAGGTAGAGGGGGATCAACCTGGAGCGCGGCCGGCCATGGGCGACTATGCCTTCCAGCGCAAACCCGGCACGCCGCAAGGTCTCTCGCAAAGTGTGTGCACTGAATGCGATGAGATGGGCCAGTTCGAAGGACATGTGGCCATAGAGATTGGGCACTTCGATGAGCAGCGCTCCTTGGGGGCTGAGCCAGCGGCTGCGCAAGTCGCTCAGCGCGCTCACCGGATCAGGCATGTGTTCCAGCACGTGGATGATGCTGATCAAATCAAAACTCCGCTGCAGGGATGGATCCAGGTCTTCCAGCCCTTCCACCACCGCCAGGCCGCGCCCCTGGCTGAAGCGGCGGTAGGCCGCGCCGGGCTCCACGCCATAGGCCTGGCATCCGAATTGGCGCTGCAGCGCGATGAGCAGCGCGCCCGTCGAACTGCCCACGTCCAGGCAGCGCCCCAGCGACCCCCGCCGCTGGGCGACGAAGTCCACCAGATGACGGGCGCGCCCATGTTGCATACGATAGTCCTTTTCGGTAACCCCCTCCTGCCCCTGCACCAACTGCCGGTACTGAGCGGCATAAAAGGCTTTCAGGCTGCTCTCGCTCATGCGCGGGGATTGGAAGACCAGGCCGCAGCGCCTGCAGCGCAGGTAGCGCAGCTGCAGCCCGTGGTCCGCCACCGAGCGGAAGGGGGCATGGCCACGGGAACCCTGCCCGCACAGCGGACAGCGCTCAACCCCTTCCCAGCTTTCCTGCCTCTCCGCCCGGATTTCGCTCATCCCTGGCCGCCCTCCCGGGGAGCGATCCAGTCCCCCTTCTGCTCGCTGAGCAGCCAGAAAAGGCGGTTGTAAAGACCTTGCAGCAGCCAGCGCACGGGCTTCCAGCGCAGAAAACGCGCCCGCCGTCGCGCCACGGGCAGGGCGCGGACGCCGCGCACCTGAATTCCAAAACGCGCCGCTTCGGCCTCCATCTCCGGGGTGACCACGTTGCCGATCAGGCGCGCCACCCGATCGGGCGTGGTCAGCCGCAGGTACCCCGCTTGCGCGATGGCCGTGTCCAGCTCATTCAGGCCGCCCATCAGGCGCCCGCTCCACTGACCGCCCAAGAAGCGCAGCGCCACCTCCTTGGGCATCAAGAATTGGTTGTGGCAGGCCGTGGCATAGGCCCTTTGGCCCTTGTATTCCAAAGTGATGTCCTGCAGTCCGCGCACCTCCTGCCAGAACGCATCGGGGTTGTGGCCAAGGGCGAAACCCCACTGCCGCTCCCACTGCTCAGGGATTGTCTGCCCGTATGAGAGCTTCGCCCCGGGCTCTCTCTCAGCGAAGGCCAGGTTGCTCTCGATGCCGTGGTCGAACAGGGTGCGCTCCGGGGAGCCGCTGACCATGCCCACATTGGGGAAGGCATCGAAGACCTCCAGATGCGCCCGCAGCCAGCCGGGGTAGAAGAAGGTGTCGTCGTCGCTGTAGGCGATCAGCTCCCCCGGCGCGGCGCCGGCGATGACCCGCAGCGCCCCCAGTTTACCGATGTTTTCGCTGGAGGAAATCCAATAGCGCAGCACCCCTTCATCCTGCAACTGGCGCAAGTAGGCTTTCACCTCCTGGCAGCTGGCATTATCGAAGACCAAGAGATCGTAGGGTTCCTGGGTGTTGGCCAGGATGGTCTGCAGGCAGAGCTTGACCACCTCGAAGCGATGCTGGAAGTAGCCGCTCAGGTGGGGCAAATAGATCAGCACAGCCACGGTCACCCGGGCCGGGGTATAGCTCGTCTTGCGATGGCGGGCGGGATTCATCCCCACGCGGGTCATCAATTCTCCTCCAAAGGGGCGCGCCGCAGGCGGCGAAGGAAAGCCCCACAGAAGTAGGCCGCGGTTTCCCATGGGTGGAGCAACATGCGTGTTGCCCTGGCCCACCGCCCGGGGCCGAAGTGGGCGATGAGCGCGGCCTCCAGCGCCCTGCGGGGCGCCCGCTCCGTCCAGCGGATGGGCTGGAGGCCTTCGCGCCTCAGGCGCCAGGTGGCGTCCTGCAAGGTGAATATGGCCTCCCGGCCCCCAGCCAGGCGCACGTTCTCCCCGCTCTCCGGCAAGCGGTAATGGGGCTGGCCGCCGGGCAGGTGGGCGTAATCGTGGTCCTGGTGCACTACAGTGATGGCCTGGGTGGCGTCCACCACTGGCCAACCCTGATGGCGGGCGGCGTAAATCATCCAGTTGTCCCACCCGGCGCGCCCCAGGGCAAAGGGCGGCATTTCGGCGAAGGCCGCGCGGGGGAAGACGAAGTAATCGCTCCCCGCCGGGGGGTGCAGGCGCCCCTGGCTCTCCAGGCGTGCACGCAATCGGGCACACCAATCCCCCTCAAAGACCAGGGGCTCGCGCACATCCAGATCCCAACGCTGGCCGACGATCAAGAACTCATCGAAGCGTCCTGCCACCCTTTGCACCGCGGGCAAGAAGTCATCCAGCAGCAGGACATCGGCGTTCAGATAGCAGAGCAATGAGTGGGAGGCCACCTGGCGAGCCAACGCGAAAATAGAGCTGACCAGAGGCGTGCCATATTCGTTGCGCTGCACCTCTCTCAAATGCGCTATGCCCAGGTCACGCGCGGCCTCCTGCATGCCGGGTTCATCTCCCACCAACAGCACTTCCACTTGAGAGCCCAAGGCCAGCCAGGAGCCCAGTGCGTTGCGCTGGATCAGGCCAATGTGGCCTTCGAAGGGCTTGGGCGCGGTGAAAAGGGTGATCATCCCTCGGCCTCCCGGAAGTGCTTCTGCCGCACGTGAGCGTTGATGGCCGCCAGGTGGGGCTCGGCCCGCAGCAGGTCGAGCACCTGCCGCCAGCCGAAATGGGGTCTCCCCGGGAAACGCGCATAGACCTCGCGCACGAAGCGCAAGTCCGCCTCGGTGTCCACTGTCCAGCGCAACGAACCATAGTCCTCAGGGGCTTCAATGGAGAGCACCGCGAAGCGGCCGGGCTGCTCGTAGAAGTAAGGCGTAACATGCTCGCGTTGGTAGGGCTCGTGGGCCTCTTTCCCGGCGCGCTCCAGGGCAGCGCGGCTCATCACTTCCACGTCCAGGCCCACCGGATAGCGGCGCAGGATGCGGTTGCTGGCGTAGTCGGCGGGTGGCTCGGCGCCCAGAAAAGCCTCTACCACCTGGTCAATCACCTGGGGATCCATCAGCGGGCAATCGGCGGTGATGCGCACCACCACATCCGCCAGATGCTGGCGGGCGGCTTTCAAGTAGCGGGCCAGCACATCATCCTCCGATCCTCGCACGCAGGCATAACCCCGTTCCTGGCATAGCTGGGCGACCGGATCGTCGCCTGAACCCTCCCCAGTGGCCACGACCACTTCATCCAGCAGCCTCGCCCGGCGAGTGCGCTCAACCACGTGGACCAGCATGGGCTCACCGGCGACGTCCAGCAGGACTTTTCCCGGCAGGCGTTTGGAGGCCATGCGCGCCTGGATGATCGCCACCACTTTAGCTTTAGCGCTCATCAGCGGGCCCTCCCTCCAAGACCATGGCCAACTTATAGGCGTGCAAGAGCTCCTCTTGGTTTCGGCGCCAGTCCGCCCGCCCCTCAGCGATCACCCTGGCCGCTGCGCCCATCGCCTCCAGCAGCCGGGGCTCCCCCTTAGCCCGCAGAATGGCTTGAGCCAGCGCCCGGGCGTCGCCTGGGGGGAAGAGCCATCCATTGCGGCCGGGGGTCACCCACTCCCGGTTGCCCGGGATATCCGTAACCAGGGCAGGCAGGCCGCAGGCCATGGCCTCCAAAAGGCTGATGGAGGTGCCATCGCTGTGGGAGGCGCTGATGTACAGGTCCGCGGTGTGGTAATACGCCGGCAGCTCCGCAAAGCCCACCAGCCCGGCAAAGTGGACGCGCTCGAGCATGCCCGCTTGAGCCAGGGTAGCCTTGATCTGTCCTTCCAGGGAGCCCCCTCCCAGCATCAGCAGGCGCAGGGAGGGTTCAACCCGGGCCGCCCGCACGAAACCCTCCNCNAGGGTGCCCAGGCCATAGATGGGCTCCCAGTTTCGAGTGGAGAGCAGGACGAAGGCTTCTTCCCATCCCAGCCGGGCCCGCAGGGGGCTGGAGCCAGCGGGGTGAAAGTGCTCCAGGTCCACTCCCCAGGGGAAAATGCGGATGCGCTCGGAGGGCATGCCCAACTCCTCCGCCACGCGGGCCACCGCCCGGCAGTCGCAGAGGAAGAGGGTGCTGCGATGCAGGGTCCAACGCGCCACCCACCGCCCCAGGCCACGCCGGGCGCCCAGCAGCATATCCGAACCCCAGGACATGCTCACCAGCGGGCGGAAGCCCGCTCGTGCAGCCAGGAAGGCCCCTTGCTGCATGGGCCCCGCATGGACCAGATGCGGCCGGGAGTCCCTCAGGAGGCGCCGCAGCGCTTTCACCGCTTTGCCCGGGGGCCACACCTTCCAAGGGCCATTCCCCCCGCTCCAGGCCACCTCCTGCACCCCTGCCGGAAGCGGGCGCCTCTCGCTGGCCCGTGCCCCGTCCTCAAGGCGCAGGAAAAGCACCTGGTTCCCGGCGGCGCTGATGGCCTCCAGGAAGCGCCGATCATGCGGCGTGTAGGAGCGGGTGAGGTAAAGGATGCGCACTAGGCCCCCAGCATGGTCCAGCGCAGCGCTTCGCCGGCGGGGATGTCCTGCAGGGCGCGCGTCCCGATGACGGCCTCGATCTCATAGGGCATAATGGCGCCCGGGGTGGCCGGCCGCAACACCTCGATGGCCTGGCGGTCCAGAATCTCGCCGGCCTTGATTTCGCGCGCCGCCCGCAGGCAACGGCGTTGGATGACCACCGTCTCCCGCTCGTTGTCGGCGACCCGCTTGTTCCCTGAGCCCATTGCCCGCTCCAGCTCGCGGGTGCGTTCAACCATCTCCTTCCACGCCTGGGGGTCCATGGAGAAGGGGTGGTCGGGCCCCTCGCGCGTCGTGTCATCGGTGAAGTGCTTCTCGATGGCCCGCGCCCCCAGAGCCACCGCGCCCAGCACTGTGGCATGGCCCGGGGTGTGATCCGACAGCCCCAAAACCACCTCGGGGTACATCCTGCCATAGGTTTTCAGCACGTTAAGGTGGATGTGGTCGAAGTTCTCCAGGCTGCCCGTGTAGTTGGTGTTGCACTGCATCAAGATCAGCTCGGAGTTGAGCTCAAGGATGGCGTCCACCGCCCGCTGCACGTCGCCGATGGTGGAGGCGCCGGTGGCCAGGATCACCGGCTTGCCCTTGCGGGCCATGTGGCGGATGATCTCCAGCCAGGTGATATCCCCCGAGCCGATCTTGTAGGCCGGCACATAGGGCTCGAGCATATCCACGGCCTCGAAGTCATAGGGCGAGGAGAAATAGTGGATGCCCGCCTCATCGCAGGCGGCCTTTAACTGCGGCGTCCAGTCGAAGGGAATGGAGGCCTCCTGATAGACCTGAAAAACGGGCTTGCGCCACTTGGCCTGGTGGGATACCTGGCTCCGCATGGCGCGGAAGCCATAGTCGCTGACAATTTTCGGCGCGCGGAAGTTCTGGAATTTGGCCGCGTCGGCGCCGCACTCCGCCGCCAGGTGGATCAGCATCTTGGCCCTCTCCAGATCGCCATCGTGATTGGCCGCGATGTCGGCGATGAAGTATGTGGGATGATCCCCNCCAACCCAGCGGTCTCCGATCTTGATCTCTTTCATTGAGCCCTTCTCCTTAGCTCTTCCAGCGGTTCTCAGTCAGCCTCGGAACGAACCTGCGCACCTTGCAGCAAGGCCCGGATCTCCCGGGCGTAGCCGTTGCCTTCCTGTTGGCGCATCTTCCGCAACCCCTCATCCAATCCAGGCATGGCCAGGCCCAAGGCGCGCTCCACGCGCTCCGTTCGCAGGCAGAGGTGCTTGGGGCGAGGCGCCGCCAGGTCCAAATCCGCCACCGAGATGGGTTCGATCAGCGATCCGTCCAGGCCGAAAGCCTCGGCGATGCGCTGGCCGAACTCGAACTTGCTCACGCAATCCGCGCCGGCAACATGATAAAGCCCTTGCAGGCCGCGCTCCAACATGCGCAGCAGAATGCTCGCCAGATCGGTGGCCAGCATCAGATTCACATGGACATCGACAACCCCCCCGCAGCGCTCGCCAGCCCGCAGCTTGCCCAGGAACCATTCGGCCAGGCTGCGCTTGATCCCCGGCCCCCAGCCGTAGAAGTTGGTTCGCACAATGAGGGCCTGGGGATAGGCCTGGGCCACCGCCCGCTCCCCGGCCAGCTTGCTGCGGCCATAAAGGTTGATGGGCTGAGGCTCGTCCTGCTCGCGGTAGCCGTCTCCGTCCCCGCAGAAGACCGCGTCGGTGGAGATGTGCACCAGGCGGGCGCCGGCCGCGCGGCTGGCCTCGGCTACCCAGCGGGCCATATCGCGGTTGAGCTGGAAAGCTCTTTCTGGGTCCCGCTCACAGCGGTCAACATCCGCTTCCGCGGCGCAATGGATGACCCACTCCGGTTTCCATTCCGCGAAAAGACGGGCGACCTCCTGAGGGCGGCCCAAGTCGGCGCGCAGGGCTTGCCAGCCGTCCTCCCTCAGCGGATGGCGGTGGTACACCGCCATGACCCGATGGCGGGAGGTCGCCTCAAGGACCACATTCGCGCCCAGCAGGCCGCTGGCTCCGGTCACCAACAAGCGCGCCATATGCTAGCCCGCCTCGCCCTGCAGGGCGGCCTCAAAGGGTCGCACCATCTCGCGGATCTCCTCCACCGTCAGCCAGCGGTCGTTGGTGTTGCTGGCGTAGCGAAAGCCCTCGGGCAAAGGCTTCCCNTTCTCGCGCCAGCCATGGCCAAACCACAGCGCCCCCGGCGGCTCGACGACGAACATGTCCTCCAGCTCCAGCGAGTGGCGGGCTTCATCCTCGGAGATGAGCACCTCGTGCAGCTTCTCGCCGGGCCGGATGCCGATGACCTGCACCTCGCAGTCCGGCGCGATGGCCTGGGCCAGATCCATGACCCGCATGCTGGGAATCTTGGGGACGAAAACCTCCCCGCCCTGCATCTGCTCGATGCAGCGGATGGTGAAGCGCACGCCCTGCTCCAGGGAGAGCCAAAAGCGGGTCATGCGCTCATCGGTGATGGTCAACTTCCCCGTCTCCCGCTGGCGCAAGAAGATGGGCACCACGCTACCGCGGCTGCCCACCACATTCCCATAGCGCACGCAGGCGAAGCGGGTGCGCTTGCGCCCGGCGTAGGCGTTGGACTGGACGAAGAGCTTCTCCGCCGCCAGCTTGGTCGCCCCGTAGATGTTGATGGGGTTGACGGCTTTATCGGTGCTCAAAGCCATCACCCGCTCCACCTCCACGTCCAGCGCGGCGTCGATCACATTGCTGCCGCCCAGGATGTTGGTCTTCACCGCCTCATTGGGGTTGTATTCGCAGGCCGGCACTTGCTTGAGCGCCGCGGCGTGGACCACGATGTCCACCCCATCCATGGCCCGCCGCAGGCGGGCCACATCGCGCACGTCGCCGATGAAGTAGCGCAGGCTGGGGTGGTCGAAGCTGGTCTCCCGCATCTCATGCTGCTTCAACTCGTCGC
>Ga0180881_1346_pt1 | contig 13260 bp, 8 predicted proteins | sample Deesub1362A_J573_FD_124314 | JGI IMG/M metagenome (GOLD analysis project Ga0180881, IMG submission 124314) | Anaerolineales bacterium JdFR-61 | reverse complement strand
CACAAAATGGGCTCGATAGCCAGGGACGATTTCGCGCCGCTCCCCTCCCCGCAGATCGACAAAAGGCATGCTTCGCCTCCTTCGCTGTGGGCTGCAGACTGCCCCCATAGTATAGAGGCTCTCCCCCCAGCTCCCAGCCCTGATCAGGGGTGATGGGGTAAACTTGCCATAAAGCCAAGGAGAATAGCAGGATGCGACCCCCCTGCCCCCTAGGGGGAGAGGATTGGATGAAAGACCACGCGAAGGCGAACCGCAACCATAAGCGGCTCGCAGCTCTCCTGGCCCGCCTCTTCGCCCTTCCACCGCGAGGAGCAGCGGTGGGGAACCACCGATTTGCAGGTGGCCTACTGGGCTACCATATCATCCCTGGCGGGAGACGCGAGCCCGGCGAGAGCGAGAAACGAGCCCTGCAACCGAAGGCGACCAGCGTGGAAGAATGCCTGGCCGCCGAACGCTGACAAGCAACCCGCAACCTGATTCCTTTTTCCGGAGGCATGTATGCCATCCAACCTCCCCGCCAGTCTGGCCAACGTCCCCCGCGCCTTCGACCGCCTGGTGCAGGATTTGGGCGCCCTGGTGGCCATCCCTTCGGTATCCGGCGACCAAGCCCATAGACAGGATTGCCGCCGCGCCGCAGCCTGGATCCAGGCCCGCCTGAGTCAGTTTCCCGGCGCCCAAGTTCAGGCTTTCGAGACCTCCAAGAACCCCATCGTGCTGGCCCATGTACCGGCCGCAGACCCCCAAGCGCCTACCCTGCTCATCTACGCCCACTACGACGTGCAGACCGCCCAGCCCTTGGAGGATTGGGACTCCGACCCCTTCGAGCCGCGCCTGGCAGATGATTACCTCTACGCCCGCGGCGCCACCGACATGAAGGGTCCCTTCCTGACCACCGTCGCCGCCCTGGAGGCCATCGCCGCCGCCGGGCCCCTGCCGCTTCACCTCAAATTCCTCGTCGAAGGGAACGAGGAGACCGATCCGCGGCCTCTGCGGGCCTTCGTCGCCGACCACAAGGATCTGCTCAGCGCGGAGGCCTGCCTCAATGTGGATGCAGGGATGCTGGGTCCCCACCTGCCGGCCATCACCTACGGCCTGCGCGGTTCCTCCAATTGCACCGTGCGCCTCTTTGGGCCCGCCCACGACCTGCACGATGGGACCTACGGCGGCGTTGTCGAGAATCCCATCCATGTCCTGGCCCGCCTGATCGCCGGCCTGCAGGACGAACGCGGCCGCATCACCCTCCCCGGCTTCTACGACCGCGTGCGCCCCATCGATGAGCAGGAACGCGCCTTGCTGTCTCAGATCCCTCAAGATGAGGCCTTCTTCCTGCGGGCCAGCGGCGCCCCCGCGCTGCTGCGCGATGATGAGTTCTCCCCTGTGGAGCGGGCCGGCGCCCGGCCTTCAATGAATGTGCGCTGGATCCAGGGCGGCGCGCCCAAGAACGCCATCCCCTCCCAGGCTGCCGCCCGCATCAGCTTCCGCCTGGTCCCCGACCAGGATCCCCGGGAAATCCACGCCAAACTGCTCGATCACCTGGAAAGCACCCTGCCCCCCACCGTCCGTTGGGAAGTGGTGGACTATGTGGGCTCGCGCGGCGCCCTGGTTGATCGCCAGGCGCCGGCGGTGCAAGCCCTGGCGCATGCCCTGCGCGAGACATGGGGCCGCGACCCGCTCTTCAGCCGCAGCGGCGGCGGCATCCCCGTGGTTGGGCTGCTCCAGGAGGCCCTGGGGCTGGACACGACCCTGACCGGGTTCAGCCTGCCCGGCGACAACGCGCATGGCCCCAACGAGCGCGTCCACCTGCCCACCCTGCGCCGTGGCGTGGAAGCCCTGGTGCGCTTCTTCTTCGGGCTGGCGGGGCAGCCTCCCTAGCCTTTGCTCGGCCGCGCAACATGGCCCCATGCGGTGCTGTTGCGACCTCCCCCCGGCACCTGGGCGAGCGCGGGCCGGCCAAGCTATCCATTGGATTCACACCGTAGCAGGGCTGCGCGGCCAGGATCGGGCTGTCCCATGCGCCGGATAGTACCTCGGTACTATTCATCGCGCACCCCCTTTGACCTAATATAAAAAACTATCTCGACAATTCAGATGATAAAGAAGGGAAAACATCATATATGGAGAGGCGGGGCACAATCCCGCCCCTCCATATATGACCCACACCGGGCGCGAAGGCCATTGTTCCGCGCGCCCACATTCCCTGACCTGACACCTCAAGCAGAAGGAGCCCGCGATGAACCTTCCATCCAAAGTCAGTGCCTTGGGGGCGGTATTGGCCGCCGCCGTCCTCCTNGCCGCATGCCGCGGGGAGANTGAGCCNGGGGAGACACCCATCCCGCCCTCACCCAGCCCGACGACCGTTGTGGTCGAAACCCCGCCCCCAGCGCCGCGTCTGGTCATCCACGAGGTGATGCCCAAGGCTGAGGAGGGGGACTTCCCATGGGTGGAACTGGCCAACCTGGGAGACGCCCCCGCCCCCCTGGCCGGCGCGGTTCTGCGCAACGAGGACGGGGACACCTTCCAGCTCCCCGACCAGGCACCCGACCTTCGTCCGGGCGACTACGTCCTCATCCTCTACGATGGAGAGGGGCCTTCCGCCGACGACTATGAGCCTGCGGATAACCGGATCACCCTGCACACGGCGCAGGCCTCCCCGCAGGCCTTCGACGAGACGGGTGACCAGCTCGCCCTATACGGCGACGATTCCGGGGACCCTGAGGCCCTGCTGGACTTCATCGCCTGGGGCGCGAGGCCCGGCGGCCNGGATGCCGAAGCCGCCATGGAGGCCGGGATTTGGCAGCCAGGCATGTACCTGGCCAGCGAGCGCGGCGGCCTGGTGAGCGGGCTCTCACAACCCGGCCAGTCCATCGGCCTCCTCCCCGGGCAGCCGCCTGGCCAGATCGATTCCTGGGTGGTCTACGCAGCCTTCAACACTTCGCCCGGGGCGGCCAACAATGTCCCCACCCCCGCGGTGCTGCTGCCGCCCAGCCAGGCTGTGGTTCCCACCGAATTCTTCAGCCTGTCTTGGTACAACGTCCCCAACGCTAGGAGCTACCAACTGCAGATGGACGACGATCCCGACTTCAGCTCCCCCGAGGTCGATCTGAGGCTGGAGGAACCGATATTCACACCGGAAGCCCCCCCACCTGACGGAGTTTATCACTGGCGGGTCAAAGCCCTCACCGCGGCTCAGGGCGAAGGACCCTTCAGCAGCCCCGCCCAGATCACCCTGGTGACCCTGGAGCCCCTGGCCCTCCCCGAGCCGCCTATCGAGGGCTTCAACCCACCCGGCCTGGCGGCGCGCCCCACCGGCCTGATCACACCGCTGCTCGGGCGGTTGCTTCCCGGCGGATCTCTCGTCAGCGCATCCTCGCTTAACGCCGCGTTCTCCCTATTCTCCCCCGCCCCCTCATCCCTGATCCCGCCTGGCCAGGGCACCAGCTACTGGCAGGTGGACTACATCAACCGCCTTAGACCCATCCTGCAGCGTAAGGACAGCAAGATGATCTGCTGGGACGGCGACAAGGAAGTGGGCACTCGCCAGCCCTGGGACGGCCCCCACGCCGACACCCCTGGCAATCACTCTCCCCACGGCCAGCAGAATTGCGCCAGGGCCTCAGCGGCGATGGTCAACGACTACTATGGCGGAGATCTGACCCAGGATCGGCTATCCTACTTCCTCTTCGGGGGCGACAATTGGCCTGCCGCCGACCTGGGCCACAACACGCCCACACAGGTGGCCCAAGTTAGCGGCATGCTTTCATGGAGTCTGAACGGCGTTGGAGTGCGGACCCAGATGGGCAAGCCCTCCTTCGCCCAGATTCAGGCTTGGACCACAGCCCGCCAGCCGGTGCTGGCCGCCATCCCCGGCCATGCCATCGTCCTGCGCGGCTGGNCCATCTATAACGGCCCCAGCCCCGATATCCCGCGCGGCACNCGCTTCGTCTTTTACAACGATCCCTGGACCGGCGACCTGCGCATGGCGCGCTACGACAGCTTTAACCTGTNCGTCACCTGGGCTACCCGCGGCTCACCCAGCGGACGCAAACTCGAGCAATCCCTGAAGGAGGACCCCGACGGCGACGGCATCCTCTCCTTCGACGAGAGCCAGCGATTCAAGAGCGACCCACGCCAAGAGGATACCGATCAGGATTGCATCAACGATAAGGAGGACATGCACAGCTTCCTCTATCGGCCCCACGACACCTACAACCGGACTCTTATCGACATTGACGGCGACTCCAAGTGGGTTTACCTCGACGCCGACAACGACAATGGCGGGGTCATCGACGGCGAGGAGGACGCCAACCGCAACGGTCACCCCGACGGCAGCGAGAGCAACAACTTCATCCCCACCGACGACCGCGCCAGCGCCCCCTGCCGCCCCACCCCCACGCCCACCCCCACCGAACCCTCCGGCCTTGATCTGCCCCAGGAGGCGGAGATCTCGATCGCCTTGCAGATCTTATACGATCCTGCCGGGCACAATCCGTTCATCGGCATGCCCGCCTCCCTGCGCATCCGCATGCGTCAGGGCAGCATCAGCTTCGAAGGGCCTCACCCATGGGTTGGGGTCAGTGGAGAGGTGGACCAAGAGGGCAACTTCCAGGCCGCTGGGGTAGGTACGGTGGCCGGCTTCCCCAACATTCGGGTCACCTTTAGCGGGACGATCACCCCCGAGAGCCTGAGCGGCGAATACACCATGGGCGCCAACGGAGGCCTTCCCGGCGGGCAGGCCATCACCTACGGCGTGGAGGGCACCCTGAGGCCGGTCTCCCCCGGCGACGCAGGGGAGCAGCCAGCTGAAGGGCCCGCCGCGGTCTCCCCGCCCTCCACGGACCAGGTGGCTCGCTTTTTCGATCTCTACAACAAGGCTATCACTGCCGGCGACCGCGCCTGGCTGCTGGGTCGCCTGGCGCGCCCTGTGCTGGAGATCTATGGCACGGCCGCCTGCCGAGAACACATGGGCCGCCTCATCGCCGGCAAGGTGAACATCGAGCTGTTGCAGGTGGGCCAATTCGGCAGCTGGACCTTCGCCCGGGATGGCTGGTCCTACTGGGTGGATAACGTGGTCACCGCCCCCGTCAACGTGACCTTCAATGGCGAAACCCAGCAGACCGAATCCCACCTGGCCTTGTCTCCGGAGGGTTTCTTAACCTGGTTCACGGATTGCGGCGATCCGCTGCCCTGAGGGCCGCTTCGCTCGCAAACTCCCCCGCCGGGGCCCAAGGGGCCCCGGCATCGCTTTATCGGACCCACATGGTATGATTTTATTGAAGCGCGCGCCGCGCCCCCCTTTTTCGGCCCGTCAATCGGGGTCACATGGGGGGCGCTCGACCCGCGGGAAAGCCATGAGGGTACGGATATGGAACGTCCAATCGAACGCGTAATTGAGCCCCGGCTGGTGATCGAAGGCGCCGACGTGCTGCTGCGGCGCTCCTTCGGGCCCAGCCGCGAGAACCCCTTCGACCCCTTCCTGCTCTTCGACCATTTCGCTTTCAAGAACCCTGTGGAAGGCCCCATTGTGGGCTTCCCCATGCACCCCCACCGCGGGATTGAGACGGTGACCTACATGCTCGCCGGGAGCGTGCACCATCGCGACAGCCTGGGCAACGCCGGGCTCATCGGCCCGGGCGACGTGCAATGGATGACCAGCGGGCGGGGCATCTTGCACGAGGAATTGCCCCGCCGCGGGCCCGACGGGCGGGTAAACGGCTTTCAGCTTTGGGTCAACCTGCCCGCGGCGCAGAAGATGGGGCCTCCCCGCTATCAAGAGGTCAAGGCTGAGAGCATCCCGGCAGCCCAGGTCCATGGCGTGCGGGTGCGAGTGGTCGCCGGGGAGTACGGGAGGGCTCGCGGGCCGGTGGGAGAAATCGCCGCCCAGCCCTTGTACATGGACGTCCACCTAGATCCCAGCGCCCGTTTCGGCATCCCGGTCCCCCGCGATCACACGGCCCTGGCCTATCTCTTTGAGGGCTTCCTGGAAACCGTGCAGGGAGAAATGGAAGCCGTGCGCATGCTGGTCTTTGGTCCTGGAGATCAGGTTGCCCTGAAAGCCGGGGAAGCGGGTGCCCGCTTCATGCTCATGGCCGGCCAGCCCTTCGGCGAGCCCATCGTGCCTTACGGGCCTTTCGTGATGAATAGCGAGGCCGAAATCCGCCAGGCCCTGGCCGACCTGCGGGCGGGGACTTTTGTCGGCCAGGAATAGCCCCGAATATCCCAAGATGCCCGCTGCACAGGCATGAATCGCCGAAGCCCCGCCCGTCCCCTTAACGTCATTGCGAGCGCAGCGCAAGCGTAGCGAAGCAATCCCCTCGCCCAACGCCGAGTTCGATGTCTCGGCCCGCGGCCCTCCCCCTTTAACGTCATTGCGAGCGCAGCGTAAGCGCAGCGAAGCAATCCCCCCGCCCAACGTGGAGATGGCTTCGTCGGCCTGCGGCCTCCTGGAAATGACGTTAGCTCCCCACCAGGCGCGCCGCGCGGCGGTTATGGCGCTCGATATGGACGGGCAGATCCAGGGTCAGCAAGCGGCCTTCCTTGACCACAAATTTGCCGCCCACAACTGTATAATCCGCGGTCACCGGGGCGCAGAAGACCAGTGCGCCCAGCGGATCGTGCAGGGCGCCGGCGAAGTCCAGCCGGTTCAGATCCACAGCGAAGAAATCGGCGCATTTGCCAGGCTCCAGCGAGCCAATATCGCCGCGCCCCAGCACCTGCGCCCCGCCGCGGGTGGCCAGCCACAGCGCCTGGCGGGCGGTCATCAGGGGCGGCCCTTCCTCGCTGGAGAGGGAGGCCCCGGCCAACCCCGCACCCAGGCGGGCGATGAGCATGGCCTGGCGCGCTTCGCCCAGCATGTGGGAGGCGTCGTTGGAGGCCGAGCCGTCCACCCCCAGGCCCACCTTCACCCCGCGGGCGAGCATTTTGAGCACCGGGGCGATGCCCGAGGCCAGGCGCATATTGGAGCTGGGGCAGTGGGCCACCCCGCAGCCCGCTCGGGCGTAGAGGCCGATTTCCTGGTCGTTCACGTGGATGGAATGGGCAAACCACACGTCGGGGCCAAACCAGTCCACCGACTGCATATAGGCCACCGGCCGCAAACCGAAAGTCTGCCGACAAAACTGGTCCTCGTCCTGCGTTTCCGCCAGATGNGTGTGCAGCTGCACGCCGTANTGGCGCGCCAGCGCGGCGCTCTCCCTCATCAGGTCACCGNTGACGCTGAAGGGTGAGCAGGGGGCCAGCACCAGGGTGGTCATCGCGCCGGGGCCGCTCTCGTGGTAGGNCTCGATCAGCCGTTGGCTGTCCTTCAGGATGGNCTCCTCCTCCTCCACCACGCTGTCCGGCGGCAGGCCGCCNTTGCTCTCGCCCAGACTCATGGAGCCGCGGCTGGCGTGCAACCGCAGGCCCATTTGGCGGCCCGCGCGGATCTGGTCATCCAGGCGGCAGCCATTGGGAAAGACATAGTGGTGGTCCGAGGCGGTGGTGCAGCCCGAGAGGGCCAATTCGGCCAAAGCGGTCAGGGTGGAGATGTAGATGTCCTGTGGTTCCAATCGCGCCCAAATGGGATAGAGGGTCTTCAGCCACTGGAACAAGTTGGCGTCTTGGGCCGCGGGGACGGCGCGGGTGAGCGTCTGGTAGAAGTGGTGGTGGGTGTTGACCAGGCCGGGCAGGACCACGTGGCCCTCCAGGTCCAGCACCTCATCCGCCTCCCGTGGCAGCTCCTCTGTGGGGCCCACCTGTCTGATGAAGCCGTCCTCGATGTACAGGCCACCGTCGCGGATCTCGCGCCCCTGATCATCGAAGGTGGCCAGCAGCGCCGCATTGCGCACCAGCATGGATGTCATGGAATGCTCCTTGCCTCGTTCTGCGACCCCATCCCGTCTGGGGCCGTCCGCCATGAGTATACCCGGGAGCGTCGGGGGCGGCCTAATCCACGGCAGGGAGCCCCCGCCCCCATAGCCACAGGCTCCAGGCGCCACCGGCAGCCTCAACCGCCCCACACCCGGCCAGGCCCGCCGGCCGGAACCCAGCCCCTCCAGCCTGGCATCCCGCATGAGAGGGGAATGCAGACCTTCGCCCCCAGGTAGAAGGGGCGCTTCCTCTCAATCATCCCCAGAAAAAAGCCGGTACCCCCGCCTGCTGGGGCGGGGGTGGGAGTGGTAGAGATCGGGAGGATCTCTCTGTGGGGCACCCGGCCGGCGGAGCAGGGGCTTGAGGTCCCCCTATCCCCTGCTCCCCCTTTTTCCCCCTTGCGCACGGGTGCGCTCGCCTGTGCGCAGGTTAGCATCCCAGCGTTTATCCAGCGTGTTCGCCGCCAGCCGATGGGTAGCATGCAAGGAAAAATGGCAGCGATGAGCCTTCAGCGCCCGGCCCGCAGGCATCCACGCCTCACGGATTCACGCGCACGCACCGCATTACGCATCACGTATTTGCGTATTTACGCATTCCATATCCCCACACGTCCCCATGACCCATCACGTGTCACGAGTCACGCCTCCCCCTTGCCCCTCTCCCAACCCTCCAGCAACCGCGGCACCTGAACGGCGATGGCCTCCCGCACCTGGCGGAATGCTTCCATCATCTCCATCTCCGAGCCAGCCACCTTGGCCGGATCGGGGAAGCTCAGGTGGGCCCGTGCGCCGGGCCCCAACCAGGCGGGGCAGTCCTCGGCCGCCGCGTCGCACACCGTCACCACCAGGTCGAACGCAGTCTGGCGAAACGCCTCCACCGATTTGGAGCGGCCCTGATGCTCGATGCCAACTTCCGCCAGGGCCCGCAGGGCCAGGGGGTGCACGTAACCCGCCGGCTGCGTGCCCGCCGAGACCGCCTCCCACCGCTCGCCCAGGCGGGCGTTGACAATGGCCTCCGCCATCTGCGAACGGCAGGAATTGCCCGTGCAGAGAAAAAGCACCCGTCTCCTCATGCGCGCATCTCCCAATACTCACCTCAATTGTCCATCGTGCCATGATCATAACCCGCTTTTGCTGGCCTCCGGCGCCAAGGCCGCTCGAGGTCGGGGGGTGAGTCGCACCTGCCGTGGCTGGCTGAGGCCATCAGGAAGCAAGGGGGGATTGTTCACCGCGAAGCGGATAAGATCATCTTCCGCAAGTACCCCACGCTGATGTGTATAGAGTGCACGAAACAATATCTGAGCGTGCTTTCCAAAGAAACCCTGGACGCCCGCAATCGCTTTTTCGAAAAGCACTTCGGCTTTCCGCCAACGGGCGGCAAAGAGGCTGAGCGGAAAGAGCACTACGCGCGACTCTTCCTCTGATGCGAGGCCCGCCTGTGTAAGGACACCCCAAGACGGCTGGCGTAGGCAGGGGTCCACCGGCCTTCCCCCTTCACTAATATTTACGCATTTACTTATTTACGTATATGCTGCCTCCTCGATTTGCCCGCGCATCTTGCCGTCCCCGAAAACAGGGGCTATAACGACCAAAACTCGTGGTGATATCACCAATAACATGGCTTATATCACCAACTACATTGGTGATTCAATGCCTAAATCTCTGCTCGGATCAGCGAACAGCGAGCGGGTGCTGCTCTTCATCCTGGCGCGCGAAGAGGGCTACGCCACCGAGGTTGCCCGTTTCTTTGAAACGGACCTTTACGCCATTCAGCGCCAACTGGACAAACTGGAACGTGGCGGTGTGCTGGCGAGCCGCAAAGCGGGACGCACGCGCCTCTACACCTTCAACCCCGGGTATCCCTTTCTCGCCGAATTGAAAGCCCTGCTGGAAAAGGCCCTTTCTTTTTGCCCACCAGAGCTGCGGGAGCGCCTGCTGATGAACCGCCGCCGGCCGCGCAGACGGGGCAAGTCGCTATGAAGCCGGTCAAAGAGATGACCCAGGCCGACACCCGGATTCGCAATTCCTGTCATGCCCGGGCGATAGCTGGGAGCAAGATTGCGGCATTGCATTGGCCCTCTCGACCTTTTGACAGGGGGTATGGTGAAGGAACAAGCAGGTCGCCCCCCAGGCACAGGGCTGCCCTCCCCTAGCGCCCTCTCCCGCCCATGCTATCCTAGCATCCCGGGAACCCCGGAACCGATCCCGACGTCCTACTGACGAGCCGCGCCCCGGGTCAGCGGGGGGCCATTTCGGGATGAAGGAGGGCTCTGACCATGATCCAGGAACCAAGGCATCCATCGCGCTGGATCCGCTGGGCAGCCGCAGGCCTGGGCGTCCTACTCGTGGCCCTTGCCACCACCCTGGCGCTCAACCGCCTATGGCCCTTCTCCCCTGTTGGCCCCACCCCGTCTACAGGCAGCACGCCCTCCTCCGTGGGCAGCGCCGATGAAGGCTTTGTCATGAGCGATGAAAATGGAGCACCTCTAGGCCTCCATCTCAGCCCCGGCCAGCCGGCGGCCCCCACGCCCCAACCCATTCCCACCGCCACCGGCGAGCCCCTCTCTGAGAGGGACATCCAACGCATCCTGGCCCGCCTGCCCATCATGACCCCCGAACCCGACGACGCGCAGGCCTTCCGCCTGCCCCCGGAGCCATTGCCGCCGCCGCGCCCTGGGGAGACCCTGGAGGAGCCCTTCCCCCCGCCGCCTACGCCGGCCACGCCCCCTGCGGTGGAAGCCGGGCCGCTGGAGGTGGTGCGCTACGCGCCCGAAGGCCAGATTTCCATCGCCCCCTTCGTCAGCATCACCTTCAACCAGCCCATGGTTCCCCTGACCCCCCTGGGGCAGCTCGACGAGCTGAAGATCCCCGTGACCCTGGTGCCCCAAACCCCCGGCCGCTGGCGCTGGATCGGCACCAAGACCCTGATCTTCGAGGCCGATGCCCAGGCCATCGACCGCCTGCCCAAGGCCACGGAGTACCGGGTCACCGTGCCATCCGGAACCCGCTCTATGACCGGCGGCACCCTGGCCAAAACGGTCTCCTGGACCTTCACCACCCCGCCGCCAGCCGTAACGCAGTCCTATCCCAACGGCGACGCCCAGCCCCTGGACCCCCTGATCTTCATCGCCTTCGACCAGCGGGTCGATCCAGGGGCCGTCCTGGACACCATCCGCCTGCAAGCCGCGGGCAAAGATTGGCCCCTGCGCCTGGCCAGCCAGGAGGAAGTCTCCGCCGACAAGAAGATCTCGCGCATGGCGGAGCGCGCCGGCCAGGGCCGCTGGCTGGCCCTGCGCGTGAAAGAGCCCCTGCCCGCGGACACCCTGGTAACGCTGACCATCGGCCCCGGAACCCCCTCCGCCGAGGGGCCCCTGGTCACACAGGAGGCGCAAAGCTTCTCCTTCCGCACCTACGCCCCTCTGCGGGTGGAGGACCAGAATTGCCAGTCGCGGGATGAGGGATGCCCGCCCACCAGCCCCCTGGTCATCAACTTCAACAATCCGCTCGACAAAAAGGCCTTTGACCCCGGCTGGGTGCGCGTGAGGCCAGAGATCCCAGGGGCCCAGGTGGAAGCTTTGGGCAACACCCTCATGATTCGCGGCGCGACACAAGGTCGCACCACCTACCGAGTCACCCTCGACGCGACCCTGCGCGATGTCTTTGGCCAGACTCTGGGGCGCAAGGAACGACTCAAGTTCTACATCGGCCGCGCCCGACCCTTCTTGATGGGGCCGGAGACGTCCCTGGTCAGCGTCGATCCGGCGACCCAGAAACCGGCCTTGACCCTTTACGCCGTCAACCACGACCGGCTGGAGGTGCAGATCTACACCGTCCAGCCCCAGGACTGGGGCGCTTATCGAGACTATCTGGCAAAGTCCCACCGACAGCCGGATGCCCTCCGGCCGCCGGGCCAATTGGCCCTCGATGAGACCCTGCGCTTTTCCACCGAACCGGACGCGCTCTCCGAGCTGAGCATCGACCTGAGCCAGGTCATGGACGGCGCCTACGGCCACTTCATTGTGGTGGCCAAGCCGCCCAAGGACCCCAGCGACCCGGAGGCCTATTTGCCCGTGGTGCGCGTTTGGGTGCAGGTGACCGAGATCGGGTTGGACGCCTTCGCTGACCGCACCCGCATGGTGGCCTGGGCCACGGCCCTGGGGGACGGCGCCCCCCTGGAGGGGGTCAGTCTGCAGAACGGCCGTGGAAATCCCCTGGCCACCACCGGGGCCGACGGAACCGCCCGCTTTGAGCTGCCCCGAGGGGGACTGGAGGTCCTGGTGGCCCGCAAAGGCGCGGACAGCGCCATCCTGCCGCGTGGCCTGACCTTCTGGGATGAGAACGGTTGGCTGCGCCACCCTGAGGCGGACAGCCTGCGCTGGTACGTTTTCGCTGATCGGGCGCTCTACCGCCCTGGCGAAGAGGTCCACATCAAAGGCTGGATACGGCAAGTGGGCGGTAGCCCACAGGGGGATGTGGGCCCGGTGGGCCCCGAAATCAGCAGAGTGGGATACCATGTGAGGGGTCCGCAGGGCAATATCCTTGCCGAGGGCCAGGCCAAGCTCAACGCCATGGACGGGTTTCACCTGAGCTTCACCCTGCCAGACGATGCCAATTTGGGCTTCGCCTATGTGGTATTCCATGCCCAGGGAAGCACCGACGATCTNGAAAAGACCGATTACAGCCACGAGTTCCAAATCCAGGAATTCCGCCGGCCCGAGTTCGAGGTCAAAGCGCGGGAGGAGACCACCGGCCCCTATTTCATCGACGGCCACGCGGTGGTGGCCGTGGGGGCCAAGTACTACACCGGCGGGCCCCTTCCCGCCGCTGAAGTGGAGTGGCTGGTCACCTCCTCCCCCAGCGACTACCATCCGCCCAACTGGCCCGATTTCGTCTTCGGCACCTGGCGGCCATGGTGGTGGGCTTATGGGACCTATGAGGCCATGAACTCTTGGGGCCCCATCAAACCGGGCGGCCAGGTGAAGCGCTTTGCCGGCCTGACCGACGCCGCCGGGGAACACTTCCTGCGCCTGGATTTCGAGCCACAAGACGCCCCCCAGCCCTACAGCGTGATCGCCCAAGCCACCGTCACCGACGTCAACCGCCAGGCCCTGGCCTCCACCACCAGCCTGCTGGTCCACCCGGCCGAGCTCTACGTGGGCCTGCGCAGCGCCCGCACGTTCGTCCAGCGCGGCCAGCCCCTCCAGATCGACTTGATCGTCGTCGATCTGGACGGCAATCCCGTAGCCGATCGACCCATCCACGTGCGGGCCGAGCGCCTGGAGTGGAAATACCGCAGCGGCGATTGGGTCGAGGAGGCGGCCGCTGTGCAGGACTGCACCGTGGGCTCCCGGGATGAGCCGGTGAGCTGTACCTTTAAGACCGACAGCGGCGGCCGCTTCCGGGTCACCGCCCAGGT
>Ga0180881_1241_pt1 | contig 13350 bp, 8 predicted proteins | sample Deesub1362A_J573_FD_124314 | JGI IMG/M metagenome (GOLD analysis project Ga0180881, IMG submission 124314) | Anaerolineales bacterium JdFR-61 | reverse complement strand
CAGGGAGATTCCCTTCGAGTTAGTCAAAGTGGATATTGAGGCCGACCAGGCTTTGCTGGCCCGCTACGCGGAGCAAATCCCCGTGGTGCAGGTGGGGGCTTATCAGCTCAGGGCTCCCTTCGATGCCATTGACCTGCGGGTGGCCATTCTGGCCGCGCGTGAAGACCCAGCCCCGCGCAGGCGTGTCAGTGGAAGCAAAAGGCAGCGGGCGATCCGGATGAACCGCGTGGCGCTGTGGGTCGCCAAGCATTGGCTGGCGCTGATTAACTTTCTGGTGGCCGTTTATGTGGGCACAGCTTTCGCCGCGCCCATCTTGATGAAGGCGGGTGCCACAGGGCCAGCTCGCCTGATTTACCGCATCTATTCCCCTTTGTGCCATCAATTGGCTTTTCGCTCCTGGTTTCTGTATGGCCCGCAACCTGCCTATCCACGCGCCTTGGCCAACACCAACCTGCGGTCCTTTGAAGAGATGACGGGCATACCGGGCGATGATTTTTGGTCCGCGCGATCATTCTTGGGGAACGAAAACCTGGGGTATAAAGTAGCCCTGTGCGAGCGCGATGTGGCCATTTATGGGGGCTTGTTGCTGGGCGGCCTGGTCTACGGGCTCTTTCGTAAGCGAATTCGCCCGCTGCCCTTGTGGGCCTGGTTTTTGATCGGTATCCTGCCCATCGGTCTGGATGGCGGGACCCAATTAATTTCGATTATGCCCTTCTATCCCTTCGGGCCGCGCGAGAGCACCCCNTTCCTTCGCACNCTCACCGGCGCGCTCTTNGGCCTGGCCAATGCGTGGTTGGCTTTACCNTATCTGGAGGAATCGATGGCCGATTTCCGCGCCTTGGTGGCCGCCAAACTCGCAGGGGCCCGCTCCCTGGCCGGCTCAGGGGGCGATTGAGAGGTCCCGGCCGGCCCGCCATTCATCCTCCTTGGGCAGCCGCTTGGAAGAGGTCGCCGCTGCGTGGTAGACTGATCGCATGCCTTTCATTGAGCGCGACGGTCTGCGCTGGTATGAGTTCCGATCCCTCCAGCATCCATCCCTGCTGCATGGCGTTTTCACCCGCCGCGGGGGCATCTCGCCTCCTCCATGGGAGGGTCTCAATGTGGGTGGCACCGTGGGAGATGACCCCGATCGGGTGCGCCAGAACCGGCTCCGCGTCTTTCATTCCCTGGGCCGGGACCCGCACTCCATGTTCGACGTCTGGCAGGTGCACTCGGCTCATGTTGTGCTGGCTGAAGAGCCTCGCCGGGCGAATCCCCACTCGCGGGCGGATGGCATGGTCAGCGCCTCTCCCCATGTGACCCTCTTCATGCGCTTTGCCGACTGCGTGCCCATCCTGCTTTTCGATCCTCAGCGGCAAGCGGTTGGACTGGTGCATGCAGGCTGGAAGGGGACCTTGCTGGGTGTGGTTCAGGAGGCTGTGCGGGCCATGCAGCACCATTTTGGTTGTGACCCGCAGGGTCTTCTGGCGGCCATGGGCCCAGGCATCTGCACCGCCTGTTACCCAGTAGGGGAAGAAGTGGCCGAGATGGCTCGCCAAAGGCTTGGATCACTGGCGGATCAGGTCCTGATCCGCCGCGATGGGCGGTATCATCTCGACTTGATGGGCGCCAACGGGCGCTTGTTGGAACTGGCCGGGGTCACAAGGATCGAAACCCTGGATGCATGTACGGCGGAGAACCTTGGCGATTGGTACTCGCATCGGGGGGAGGGCGGCCGCACAGGGCGCTTCGCCGTGCTGATGGGGCTGCGAGGGGATTAACGGGGTATGGTGGATCGGGAAAGGATTGAGCACAATCTGGCGAGGGTGCGCGAGCGGATCGCGGATGCCGCGGCCCGCGGTGGTCGAAATGCAAAAGCCATCCGCCTGATCGCGGTCACCAAGGGACAGCCCTTGCAGGCGGTGCGGGTCGCCCTGGAGCTGGGCTTGAGGGACTTGGGCGAGAATCGAGTGGAGGAGGCGCTGCCCAAAATCGAAGCGCTGGGCCCGCAGGCCTCAATCCGCTGGCACATGATCGGTCATTTGCAAAGTCGCAAGGCCTCCAAGGTGCCAGGGCAATTCGTTATGGTCCATTCGGTGGACCGGGAGAAGATCGCCCGGCGGTTGGATCGTTTTGCCGGCGAGAGAGGATTGAAGCTCCCGGTGTTGTTGGAGTGCAACGTCTCGGGGGAGGCCACAAAATACGGGTGGCCGGCCTGGGAGGAGGCACGCTGGCCCGAGCTGGTTCCTATCTTCGCCAGCATCCTGCAGTTGCCCAATCTGAAAGTGGAGGGATTGATGACCATGGCGCCCTGGGTGGATGACGAGCGCATCCTGCGCCTGGTCTTCGGCCGCTTGCGGGCGCTGGGCGAATTCCTGGAAGAAAAGCTCCCCGGGCACTGGAAGGAATTGTCCATGGGGATGAGCGATGACTACCTTATCGCGGTTGAGGAAGGAGCGACAATGCTGCGCATTGGCAGGGCGATTTTCGGACCGCGTGAGGCATAAGAGACCTGGCGGAGGGCATCAGGGCTAGCAAAAGAATCACGGGCTTATCCTTCTCAGGGCCTTGCGCTTGCCCTGGGACCTCATGAGGGAGAATGGATAAATGGTGGACATTCTAATTGCTCTTGTGGAGTGGGCGGCGACCGTGCTCATCCTGCTCCTGTTGCTGCATGTGGTGGCCAGCTACTTCATAGGCCCCATGCATCCCATACGGCGCTGGTTGGACCGAATCATTGAGCCCATGTTGGCGCCCATCCGCCGGGTCATGCCGCGCATGGGCATGTTCGACTTCAGTCCTATTGTGCTACTGATCTTAATTCGCATAATAGAGGAAATACTGGTGCGGATACTGATCACATTGAGATAAGCTATGGCAAAGCGAAAATTTCGATTGCACGATGCTGTGCGCGGCGCGGCGTTGACCGTGCGCGTAACGCCGCGAGCGCGCAAGACCCAACTGGCCCGTGTTTTAGATGACGGCACGATCCGGGTGCGTGTTGCGGCGCCTCCTGTGGAGGGCAAAGCGAACCGGGCATTGTTGAGATACCTGGCGCGGATCCTGGGCGTGCGAACGAGCCGGGTTGAAATCGTGGCCGGGGAAAAGGGCCTGGACAAGATTATTTCCATCAGCGGCATGGATGCGGAGGACGTTCAACGCAAAATCCTGGCCGCGCTACCTGAAACGAAACAGTCGCCTTGACGGCTTGCCAGAAGGNGGGGGGACAGAGGGTCCAAGGGGTGCATTCCCCCTGGCGTGCTGGNGTGGCACGGTGTCTCAGGACTNTGNTCGAGAGGGTTTGGCGGGCGCGGCGGGCTGGGTGCGCTCTGCGATCCGCTGGCCCATGGCCACCAGCCAGCGATAGCATTCATAGGCCGCCTGGCGCACCTGGTCCTGCTCGTCGCGTAAGGCGTTAACCACCTCAACCCTTAACTCCGACAAGCCGAACCAACCAATCGCTTCGAGCGCGGCGACTTTATGTTGCGGAGAGCCTTCGTTGAGTACACGTCGCAACATTTCAAGCGCGCCTTTGCCCGGGGCGATGCCCAGGCCGATCTTGGCCGCGATCTCGATCAGCCAATCGAGAGCCTCTGGCTGGGGAGCGGGCGGCTCCAATCTCAGCTGCGTATGGTGGCGGCTTTCCAGGGCTTGATCGGCGGCGTTCTTCACCACCCATTGGTCGTCATCGCGGCGGGCTTTTTCCAAGATCCTCTCTGCGCCCTTCATGGGAACCCTGCCCAGCCCATACATGGCCGCCCTGCGGGCGCTGACGTTCCCTTTGGCCGCGGCCTGGACGAGCGTTTGATAGCCCCATCCTGGGGCCTGCGCCAGGGCCAGAGCGCAGAGCAGTTGCCATTCTTCGGCCCCTTCCATCAGCACTTGCGCGAGCAGTTGGCGGCATTTTTCGCTGCCGATGCGGGCCAGGGCCAGGTAGATTGCATAGCGCACATGGCCAGGCACCTGGGCGACGGCCAATTCGGCCAGTTTCGCGGTGAAATGATCATCGGCGAGCGCGCCGGCCGCCAAGGCGCCCAGGGTTTTGGAGCTCTCATCCGTGCTGCTGAGCAAGTTGGTTGCGAAGCGGGTTGAACCCTCTTTGTCCCCGCTCAGCAGGGCGTACAAGGCGCGCAGGCGTAAACCGTAAGGCTGCCATGGGTCGTGCACGATGCGGCCAAGGGATGTGAGCGCCTGGATGCGCCAGGGCACCTCAGGCGGCACCTCGGCCAGCCAAGAGCTCACCTGCAGCAGGAAATCCCGGCCGGGATCATCCGCCTCAAATGCCTTGGCCGGGATAGCGGGAATCTTGCCGGCAGCGGCCAGGTACTTCAGTGCCGCGCGCGCCGGTGGCCAAGGATCGGCGGGTTTCAGACCCAGTTCGGAGGGGGAGGCCCCCTTGGCTGCAGCTAGCATGATCCCCATGCGTGGATAGAGGAAAGCGACCCGGTTGCCCGCCCGGCGGGTGAGCAATCCGGCCTTGAGCAGGTCGCCTGTGGGGCCGGCGCGATCATGAGCTATGGCCGCGGCGCGCGATTCGATCCAGCGGACTGCCAGAGCGTGGGCGAACTCGCGTTCCCCTTCGCCGAGTATTCGGGCCAGATAGGCCTCCACACAATGCGCGGGTTTCATGCTCGCCACGTCGCCCAGATAAGCGCCCCAAACCCCCAGCGTCAGGTCGAAAGGCCAGGTGGCTTCCAGCGCGTTGGTCAGCCAGGCGTTGATGAGTGCGGGATCCACCGCGTCCAGTGCATCCTGTGCCATGCGGGGTTTGACATGGCGTTGCCATGCCGCAGCCCAGGCCTCCAGGAAGCGCTGGCGTTCAAAGGATCCCCAGGGTGCCAGGGCCAGCGGGACCAGGCCGGCGCGCGTCAGGCCATCGATGTGCTGGGGCGCCGCGGCGGCGATCACCTGGTGTTGGGGGTGGTCATTCACGAAGAGCATGAGGAAGGTGACCAGGTGGCGCATTTCGGCCGGGTTGAGTTCGTCCAAACCATCGACCAGCAAGACCACCTTGGCCCGGTCAAGGGCAGCTTGCAGGTAGCGGGGCAGGGTGCGTGAGAGGCGCAGTGGGTAAAGGCGCACCGCGGCCCGCAGCAGGGCTGGATAGGGATCTTCGGCGACGCCCTCGGCCACCAAGTCCGCGGCGTGGACGTAAATTGGTAGGGGCAGCGGGGGCTCGTCTTCCTCCAGCGGGCGGAAACACGAGAGGGCAATATGGGCCAGGGCGGTGGTCTTTCCCGCGCCTGGCTCGCCCAGGATCACGGCATTGGTGCCCAGGCGCAGCAAATAGTCACAGGGGAAGCGAGGCGTGCGATAAATCGAGGCCCAGTTTGGCGCATCAGGCAAAGGGGGGAGGATCTTGCAATCGATTTCGATCGCCCCCTCGGAACCAGGCTTGGTCCAGGGCTTAGGTATCAATAGCTGGGGCGTGACCAGGATTTCCTTCAAGGGGAAGAGCGGGTCCGCCAGGTGAAGGCGTTGCAAGAAATGAATGAGTTCTTGCTGATACGGCTCGGCGGCGGAGGCGGTCAATGAGCGCTGGGTGATGCGCCAGATTTCCCGGGCCCACTCCTTGAGATAGGCCATGATGGTGGCCGCGTAGCGCAGGGGAATAAGCATGAGCATGCCCAGCAAGAGGCCGAAGATGAATTCGGGGAAATCGAAGCTGGCACCGAATAGCCCAATCACCGCGCTAACCCCCGAACAAAATGCGCTGGCACTGGCCGCACTGGATCAGCGACTCACCCCTGCGCACTTGCTGCAATTTGGCTCCGGAGATCGAGACGCCGCAGATAGCACAGCTATCCCCGGCCAAAGAGGCCACGGCGACGCCACCGAGACGCGAACGCAGCTTCTGGTAGAGCATCAAATCATCCGGCGCCACCGACGCCAGCGCCGCCTCGCGCTGGCCCTCCAGCTTTTCCACTTCTTTCNGCCGCACCNCGCGTTCCTGCTGCAAGGCGGCGGTCTCCTGGGCATGCCTGGCGCGCGCGTGCTCCAGGGCTTCCTTGGCTGCCTGCAAGGCGTTTTCCGCCTCTTCGTGGGCCAGCATGGCCTCCAGCAGGCGGTCTTCCAGGGTTACCAGGTAGCGTTGAAGGGATTCCAGCTCTCGATGGAGGTCCTGCAATTCCTTGGGGTTTCGCACGGTTCCGCCGTAGAGGGTCTTTTCCGTCTGCTCGATCTTCTCCCGCTGGGCCTGGACGGCGTGCTCCGCGCTGCTCAAGGCCGCCAGGGCTTGGCGAAACAAATCTTCCTTCTCCTCGAGTCTTCGCTCCGCGGCCTGTACTTCGCTGGAAATGCCCAAGGCCTGTTCGATTTCCGCCAGGCGGGCGCGATGCTCGTCCAGTTGGCTGTCAATGGATTGCAAGCGGAAAAGGGCGTGGGCGCGGCTCATGGGCCGATTATAGATCGGCCGTTCCGTAAATGGCAAGGTGGAATCCAGAGATGGCTGCGTGCGAGCGCCTGCTGCGCGCTACGCATGGAGAAAAAGCGCTTGACCCACCGCCAAAGGCCCTTCTGCCGTCGCCCCGCGACCTTCCGGGGAAGGGGGGATTGGGCGGGTAGACGGTGGCAAAAGGCCGGGGCCGGGCGTACAATCCCAGGCATGTCCCGCACGCGTGACAGATCGTGGATGGCCCTGGCGGTTGGGCTGGCCGTGATGGTGGCTGCGCCCTACCTGCTGGCGATCCCATTGGCCCCCGAGGGCACCCGCTTTAGCGGCTTCCTGGTCAACCCGCAAGACGGATTCAGCTATCTGGCGAAGATGCGCCAAGGGGCTTCCGGTTCCTGGCAGTTTGTTCTGCCCTACACCGCGGAGCCCGGGGAAGGGGCGTATTTATTCCTCTACCACATCGCTCTGGGGCATCTAGCGCGCGTGCTTTCGCTGCCTTTGTTGTATCTCTACCACGCGGCGCGCATTGTGGGCGTGATCCTCATGGCGAGAGCCGCATGGTCCTTGCTCCATCGCGTGCTGCCCGGGTCGGGGAGGGCAAAGCGGGCCGCTGCCCTTGCCCTGTTCGGCTCTGGCCTGGGATATCTGGGGCTACCCTTTGGACTGATAACACCGGATCTGAACGTGCCCGAGGCGATTCCCTTCATGGCCGCCCTGGCCAACGCCCATTTCCCTCTCGCCCTGGCGGCGTTCTCTTGGCTGGCTCTTTCGATGATTCAACCCCAGGATGGCTTACTGCGAACCTGGCTGTGGCCTGTGGCCTTGGGTGCCCTGCTTGCCCTTCTGCAACCCTTTGCCGTGGGCGTTTTGGCCCTGGTTTTTGGCCTGGCCTGGCTGGCCGGGCGGCGGGGCCATCTGGCGGGAATACAGGAGGACGCTGATGCCACTCGGGGGAATGTGGAAATCAGGGCATGGATTGCCATGCTCTGGGGAGCCGGCCCCATTTTGCTCTACGATCTGGCGATCGTGCGCGCCCATCCTGTGTTGCGGATTTGGAACGCCCAAAACCTGACCCCCTCGCCGCCCCCGCATCATTTTGCCATAGCCATGGGCCTTCCCCTGATCCTGGCTCTGGCGGCGCTGGCGAAGCCGGGGCTGCGGGCCCAGCAAATGGTCCGGCTGCTGAGCCTCTGGGCGCTCACACAAGGGTTGCTGCTCTATGCACCCTTTTCGCTGCAACGCAGGCTGGCCTTGGGCTTGTTCTTTCCCTTGGTGGCTCTGGGCATCTATGGATTCACGGCATGGACAAAGGAACAGGCGCGCCGAGCCCGCTGGCTCTGGTTGGCCGTATTTCTCCTCTCCTTGCCGAGCAACGCGCTGGTCTTGACGGGTACGCTTTTCAGGGTTGCTGCGGGAGACCCGCTCATTGTTCTCTCACAAGCTGAGGAGGAGGCCTATCGATGGATGGGGCAGCATTTGCCGACCGATGCCCTGGTCCTGGCCGGGCCCCGCGCCGGCAACCGGATCCCCGCCTTCGCCGCGCTGCGGGTGATCTATGGCCATCCGTTTGAGACGATCCACTCCGATCAGGCGCTTGAGCGCGTGCAGATGCTGCTTGCCTGGGAGGGCGAGGCGCAGGAGGGTCTTGCCCAGCTGCACCAGTTAGGCGTTGGATATGTGTTCTATGGCCCCGAAGAGTCCACAATGGGGAAACCCTCGTGGCTGGCCCTCTTGAATCCGCTGTTCCGCCGCGAGGGCGTGATTGTATATGAGGTGCCAGAGCCATGAGGCAGGGTGCGCTCAGATGGAAAAGGGGCTATGGGGACCTGATTTTTTGGCTGTTGCCCCTGCTTTGGTTGGCACCAATGATTTTCGGAGGCTCGCTGGCCCCCTTCGTGCCCAGCGCGCTTTTCAGCGATTTGCTGGTGGCCCACTTGCCGAATGCAATCCTGGCCAACCGGACCCTGCGTCTGGAGGGGGTTCTTCCCCTCTGGAACGACCAGATCCTGGCGGGGATGCCCTTTAGCGCTGACCCTTTGAGCGGCATGTGGTACCCGCCCATGTGGCTGACTTTCCTATGGCCATCGCTGGCGGCCTTTGGCCTGTTGTTCGTCCTTCACCTGGGATGGGGTGGGCTGGGTATGGCGCGGCTCATGGAGCGCCAGGGCTTGAGCCCGCTGCCTGCCACGGTGGCCGGATTGGCCTTCAGCCTGGGACCCAAGATGGTGGGTCACATCGGTCTGGGACATGTGGGGCTGATCGCTGCGCTATCATGGACGCCTTGGCTGCTCATGGCTGCATCGGGTCTCGCGTCGGAGTGTGCGGACCCTGGGCGAGGTTTGGTCAGGGCGTCGGCGCCCTTGGCTGCGGCGGGGGCGCTGACCTTCCTTGCCGACCCGCGTTGGGTTATTCCGGCGGGGGTGTTGTGCCTGGCTTTTCTGGCCCGGGGGGTTGCGCATAGCCACCAAAGGATCCATTGCCTGGCCCGGGGGACGCTGGGCTTGCTGATTTCAGGGGTATGGGCCATGGCTCTGGCGGCGGTATTGTTGTTACCTTTGGCAGAATTAGCCTCCCGGAGCACGCGAGGGCTGATGAACGCGGCGGATGCGATGAGGCTGTCCTTGCCCCCGGAGAATCTCATGGGGATGCTGCTGCCGCAGCTGGGGGCGAATCCGGAGTGGATGGTCTATGCTGGCTGGTGGGTGGTGTTGATGGCGCTGCTGGGTGTGATTCGGGGTGGTCGGGAGGCGCGTTTCTGGACGCTGGTTGTCCTGGTGTCTCTCTTGCTGGGCTTGGGGGAAAACACGCCTATCTACCCGCTGCTTCTGCGCATAGCCACACCCTTACGCTGGATGCGTGTGCCCCCCAGATGGATCTTTGTGGCGCATATCGGGCTGGCTGTGCTGGCGGGGAATGGGTTTGCCCAGTTGGAGAAGGGGAAGGCATGGCTGAGCGCGAGGCGGGCTCGTCTGTGGCTGGCTGCGTGGCTTGCCGCTTCGCTAAGCTTGGGGATGCTTGGATGGATGCTTATCCGAGTGCCCTCCTGGGCCTGGATCGCCCTGTCCGCTTATAGCGTCGTGGCCGCAGGGGTTTTGCTGGCCATGGCGCGCCGACCGGCGTGGAGGCGGGCTTTGATATGGGCGGTGGTCTTGCTATTAGGCCTGGATCTATTCTGGGTTGGAAGGAGCGTGATGCAGTTCCGCGATCTGGCGACCGGCGTTGATGGGCGCAGGGCGTTGTTGCAATGGCTGGCCGCCAACGATGGTCGCGTGCTGGATCTTTCCTTTTGGCTGCCTCAAGATGGGGCTGCTGACCGGGGCATTAAGCAGGCGGGAGGTGTGCATCCTTTGGCGTTGCTCAGCACATGGCAGTATATGGCTGGAAGCCTGGGCTACGATCCCGCGCGATACTCAGTGACCTTGCCGCCGCTTCCGGAAGGGGATCCTATCAGCCCCCATTCCTGGACGATCGACGCCTCCCGGCTAGGCAGGCTGAACGTGACATGGATCCTGGCCCACGATCCCTTGCCGTCGGATGACCTGCATATGGCTGCCTATCTGGGGGGTGTTTATGTTTACCGCAATGCCCACGCTCGCGGCTGGGCGTGGATTCAGGAAGAAATAGAAACAACCTCCCCCTGGCGCGCAGTGCTGGCTGAGCGAAGGGCGAACCAGGTGGTCATGGAGGTGGAAGGCCCTGGATGGGTGGTGGTGGGACAGCCTTTCGATCCCGGCTGGCGAGTGCTTGTGGACGGTGAGCGGGGGAAAGTGCACACCGTGGATGGCCTTCTGCCGGCTGTTTGGATCGAGGAAGGGCGGCACCGCGTGCAGATGATCTATTCGCCCACCATACAGTGGGTGGGTTTGGCCCTCACCGGCTTTGGCATGGTGGCCTTCTTGGGCCTCCGGAGGAGGGGTGGGGGTGAGCGATAGGCGTTGGCTGGCCAGCTTTTTCCTTCTGCTGGCGTTGATGACCACGGTTCCCTATCTCATCGCGCAAAGCACAGCCGGCGACCAATGGGTCTTCAGCGGATTCCTTTTCGCAGTGGAGGACGGCAATTCTTATATTGCCAAAATGTTGCGCGGCGCTGTGGGGGATTGGCTCTTTCGAACGCCGTATACGGCCTTTCCGCAGCGCGGTGTGCTCGTCTTCTTGCCGTACCTGCTGTTAGGAAAGCTGCTCGGGCAGGGCAACGAGCATGCCACATTCGTGGCTGCCTTTCATGGCTTGCGCCTGTTTGCTCTCGGTTGGGAGCTATTTGCGCTCTACCGATTTGTCTCCTTGTTCCTCTCCGGACGCCAGGCGCGGCGGGTTGCGGCGGTCCTTGGGANATTGGGGGGCGGCTTGGGATGGCTGGCGGCGCTATTCATCGGCCCTGAGCGGGTCGGATTGCCGCTGGACTGGTATTCGCCGGAATGGTTTGGTTTTCTGGGGATCTTGGGCTTTCCCCATCTGGCCCTGGCGCGCGCCGGGCTGTTGCTCATGATGGCCGCGTATGTCTCCGCGGGGCGCTCCGGCAAGGGGGCGCTGAAGAGCGCCCTTTGGGCGCTGGCGCTCGCATTGATCCATCCGTTGGGCCTGGTCATCGGGCTGGCCCTGCAAGGGTTCCATCTGGCGTCCCTGTTGTTGCTGGACCTGCGAGGGGGCCTCAGGCCGCTGCGGCCCTGGATCCGGCCGGTGGCCGCCGCCTGGCTCATGGTCTCCCCTCTGCTGGCCTATTACGCATGGAGTTCCTTCAGGGACCCTTTCCTGGCCCTATGGACCGCCCAAAACAGGCTGCCCACGCCTCCACCCCACCAGGCATTCCTCGCCTATGGGTTGTACGCTGCAGTTGCTGTATTGGGCATCCGCCGGTTCAACCAGCGGCCTCAGGTGGACGGGCGCCTGGTGATCCTTTGGGCATTGGGCTTGCCCCTCCTGGCGTACATGCCCGTGCCCTTACAGCGCCGGGTGGCCGAGGGCAGCCTGGTGGGGTGGGCCATCCTGGCGTCCAATGGATTGCAAGAGGTAGGGGAGAAGTGGCGGCGGTTGGCCATCCCAGCCTTTGTGGGCCTATCGTTGNTCAGCAGCGCGCTGTTCCTGGCCGCGCTGACCCTGCAAGCCACGCAACCCGGGGAGCCCGCCTTTCTTCCGGCTGCCCGGGTTCGCAGTTTTGAATGGCTTGCCGATCATGCCGCCAAGGATGACCTGGTTGTGTCTTCCTTTGAGACGGGCAATGCCCTGCCGGCCTGGGCACCGCTGAAAGTGGTCCTGGGCCATGGGCCGGAGAGTGTGAAGGCTGGAGAGATCCGGGGCAGGGTGGAGTCCCTGTATGCCGGCCGCATGAGCCGCGCGGAACTTTGCGCCTGGACNCANCAGGNGGGGTTGGACTGGATCTATTATGGGCCCCGTGAACGGGCCTTGGGCCCATTCCCGTTGGGGAACGCGGCGGGCCTATNCCCCTTGTATCGGGGGGATGGAATTGAGATCTTTCGGGTGGCCGAAGAGGCCCTCTGTCCGCCCGATGTCTCGGTCCTGCTCCGGCCAGCGAGCTTTGCCCGGCACGCTGCCGGCGCGGTGGGGGGTTGGCGATGAAGGCGCAGGCATCGGCTCAGAGAACGGGGGGCTGGCTGGAGATCCCAGCCCGCTGGTTGTGGGCGGCTTCGGCGGTATGGGGACCCTTGATCCTTTTCGGGCCGGGTATCCTGCGCGGCAAGGCGCTCTTCTGGGGTACTCCAATGCTTCAGTTCGTGCCCTGGCGGGAGTTCGCTTTGCGCGCCTTGCGCGCAGGCCATCTGCCCTTATGGAATCCGCTGCTGGGAATGGGGGCCCCGCTGGTGGCCAATTATCAATCGGCGCTCTTCTACCCGCCCAATTGGATCCTGGCGTTGACAGGGGTTGCCTGGGGCCACGGGCTGTTGGTGATGGCCCATTTGATCCTGGCCGGTTGGGGGATGCTGCGTCTTGCGCGGGCCTTGGGTTTGAACCCTCTTGGCCAGCGGGTTGCCGCTCTGGCCTTTCAGCTTTCGGGCTACCTGATCGCCCGCGGGGGATTCCTCAGCATCAACGCTGCGGTGGCTTGGCTTCCCTGGGAAGTGCTGTTCGCCCAGCAAGCGCTGTGTGCTTTGCAGGACGGGAATCGGCCTGCGGCGCTCAAGCGCGGCCTGAGCCTGGTTGCGGTCCTCAGCATGCAGCTCTTGGCGGGCCATGCCCAGACCACATGGTACAGCTTGGTCCTTCTCGGCGCGTGGGTCCTCTGGCGCAGTTGGGGCCGGGGGAAGCTGGGAGGGCTGCTGCGCGGCGCAGGGCTGCTGCTGGCTGCTGGGCTCTTCGCTGTGGGCCTGGCGGCTGTCCAGCTTTTTCCTACCTTCGAGTACTTGCTGCTGTCCCATCGAGCAGACCAGGTTGATCGAGAACTGGCCCTGACATATTCCTTCTGGCCGTGGCGAATCTTGGGCCTATTGATGCCCGATCTCTTTGGCAATCCAGCTCATGGCGATTTCTGGGGATACGGGAATTATTGGGAGGATGCGATCTACCTGGGCGTGCTGCCCATGGTGCTGCTTCTGCTGTGGCTCCTGCGGCGAAAGCCAAGGGGGACCGAACGCGGCCTGGCCGGTTTCTTGNTGGCCGTGGCGGCCATCGCCTTTAGCTTGGGCTTGGGAGCGAACACCCCCCTTTTCCCATGGCTCTATGAGCATGTGCCCACCTTTGACTTNTTCCAGGCTCCCACCCGCTGGAACCTGCTGACGGTCTTTTGCCTGGCTTTGCTGGCCGGCATGGCCAGCCACGCCTGGCAGGCGGGGCCACTGTTGGGGCTGAAGTGGGTGCGATTGGGGATAGCCGGTGGCCTTGCCATGGTGGTCAGCGCGGCCTTGTTTGCCTGGCAGGTGCCCCAACTTGAGCCCAGCTTCCTGCGCTCCTTCATCCGCCTGGGCTTATTGATCGCCGCACTGGGCGGATTGGCCCTGTTACGGGAGAGATTATCCGCCCGCCTGTGG
>Ga0180881_1030_pt1 | contig 13471 bp, 13 predicted proteins | sample Deesub1362A_J573_FD_124314 | JGI IMG/M metagenome (GOLD analysis project Ga0180881, IMG submission 124314) | Anaerolineales bacterium JdFR-61 | reverse complement strand
ACCGCCCAAACGCGCCAACAACCCAGCGGCCGGGCAAAGGTGGTTGCTTTTCTCGGCTCGCGCGGCGGAATCGGAACCACAACTTGCGCCTTAAATGTGGGAATTGCCCTGCAACACCGGGGCTATGACGTGATCCTGGCCGAACTTAATCCGGGGCGCGGCACCCTGGCCTTGGAGCTGGATATCAGCGAACCTGTGGGGCTTTCCAACTTGCTGCATCGNGCCCTGAAAGACATCCATCTGCGCTCCGTGGGCAACGAGATCGTGACCCATAAGACCGGCCTGCGCCTGCTGCTCTCCTCTTACCGCCCCCGGGAAGCGGACCTGGATCAGGCCGTGCCGCAGATGGAAGCTATCCTGCGCAACCTGACATCCATGTGCAACACGCTCATCCTGGATTTGGGATCCGGTTTCCGCCCCTACGTGCATGCCATGTGCCAAGGATCCGACCACATTGTGGTGGTGGTTGAGCCCATCTACCCCTCCAACATCATCGCTCGCTCCTTGGTGGACGAGCTGGAGACGCGCGGCATCACCCGCCACAAGATGAGCGTGGCCCTGCTCACCCGCGAGCGGACCAGCTTGCAATTGCCCTGGCGGCAAGTGACCACGGACATCGGTCTGGAAAAGGCGGGTATCATTTCCCCCGCACCTGAGCTCGCCCACCAGGCCTCCCAGACGGGTACACCCCTGATTGTGCTGCACCCCGCCAGCCTGGTGAGCGACCAATTGCATAATCTGGCCGAATTCATCACCACGTATCTTCAACCCCTATGACGTCCAGAAGGACGATGAAAACACGGCTTGACCGGCAACAGCTTCAAAGAGCGGCCCGGCTCCTGCGAGAGGCCCGGGAGACGGTGGCCCTCACCGGGGCGGGAATCTCCACGCCTTCCGGTATTCCCGATTTCCGTTCCAGCGATAGCGGGCTCTGGCGGCGTTATGATCCTATGAAAGTCGCTTCGTTGACGGCCTTCCGCTACGATCCGCAAGCCTTCTACGCCTGGATCCGCCCCATGGCCAAGACCATTCTGGACGCCGCCCCAAATGCCGCCCACTATGCCCTGGCCACCCTGGAAGAACACGGACTCCTGGCGGGGATCATCACGCAAAACATCGACGACCTTCACCGCCGCGCCGGATCGCGGCGGGTCTACGAGATCCACGGCCACCTGCGCACCGCCACCTGCATTCGATGCTTCCAGCAGGAAGCGACCGAAAAATTGCTCCCCGAATTCATCGAGAGCGGAGAGGTCCCTCGCTGTCCAAAGTGCGGCGGCGTGCTGAAACCGGATGTGGTCCTCTTCGGGGAACAGTTGCCTTACCAGGTGGTCGCCGAAGCTGAAGCGCTGATCGCGCGCAGCGACCTGGTGCTCGTGGTTGGATCCTCCCTGGAGGTCACCCCTGCCGCGTTGTTCCCGGTCACCGCGCTCAACGCCGGCGCGCAACTGATCATCATTAATCGTGACCCCACCTACCTGGACGAGCGGGCCGCAGCGATATTCCGTCAGGATGTGGCCCTGGTCCTGCCCAAGTTGGTTGAAGAGGTGTTGCGTGGGCAAGAAGAGGGATAAATCCAGCGCTGAATCCCCCTTGACCGCTGCCTCCCATCTGGCGAGGCGCTACGAGACTCTGCTGCGCCGCTTATCCGACATGGCTTCAACCCTGGAGCATGATCTGTTGGTGCGGCGCATCACCGAGACAGCCCGTGAGGTGACCGGCGCGGAGGCCGCCTCCTTGCTGCTTTACGACCCCACCAGCAAGTGCCTCTATTTCGAAGCCGCCACCAACCAGTTGGAGAGTGGCTTGGGCAAAGCAGCTGTGCCCACCGATCACAGCATCGCCGGATGGATCTTCTCCCACCGCAAGCCGCTGCTGGTACCCAACGCGCTGGAAGATCCCCGCTTCTACCGTGAGGTGGACGCCATCACCCGCTTTCAGACCCGCTCAATCCTGGGCGTGCCGCTTATGGCGGCCGATGAGTGCATCGGAGTCATAGAAGCGGTAAATAAGCTGGACGGCCAGTTCGATCAAACCGACCTGCATCTGCTGGAAATGCTGGCCGCGCACGCCGGCCGCGCCCTGGAGAACCAGCGCCTGTTCGAGCAAAGCGACCTGGTGGCCGAAATGGTCCACGAGCTGCGCACTCCGCTCACCGCCCTCACCGCAGCGGCCAATTTGTTGCAACGCAAGGACCTTCCCGACGACCAGCGCGAGAGCCTGGCCCGCACGATTTTCAGCGAAGTCCAGCGGCTGAACGCGATGGCCACGGATTTCCTGGACTTCGCCCGCCTGAGCAGCGGTCGCACCCGCTTCCGGCGCGAACCCGTCCATTTGGGCGGCCTGGTGGAAGAATGCCTGCAACTTGTCCGCCCCCAGGCCGAAACCCTGGGCCTCAAGCTGCATGTGGACCTGGACCCCACGGTCACCCCAGTCCCGGGCGACCGCAACCGCCTGAAGCAGGTGATCCTCAACCTGCTGAGCAACGCCATGAAGTACAACCGCCCGGGAGGCTCCATCACCATCCGGCTATGGCCTGCCGGCGACCAGGTGGCCCTGGCCTTCAGCGATTCGGGGCGCGGCATCCCCGCCGAATCGCTGCCCCATATCTTCGATCACTTTTACCGCGTGCCCTCAGAAGAGGGCGAAACCACAGGCTCCGGCCTGGGCCTGGCCATCGTCAAGCGCATTGTCGAAAGCCANGGGGGGAAAGTCACCGTGGAAAGCCAACCGGGGGAGGGGAGCACCTTCACCGTCTGGTTGCCCAGCAAGCCCCCCGCCCGCTGGGAGACGGCTTGATCAACCGCGACGGCCGAATTGTCGCTCCAGCGCCTCCACCGAGACATGGATCATCGTTGGCCGGCCGTGGGGACAGGTGCGCGGCCATTGGCAGCGTTCCAGATCGCGGATCAGACGTTCCTGCTCGGCAAGCGCAAGGACCTGCCCGCTCTTGACCGCCCCGCGCTTACAGACCCGCGCCGCGATGCGGGCCTCCAGCTCTTCCCCCAAGAGGTCCTCCTTCTCGTCTTCCAGGTCCTCAAGGGCCGCCCGCAAAGCCTGCGACGGCGCCATATGGGAGAGCAAGGCCGGGATGGCCCGCAGGCGGTAGCTGCGCGGGCCGAAGGGTTCAAGCTCGTATCCCAATTTCAACAGCACATCCATCCACTGTTCCAGCAGGGCGGCCTCCCCAGGGGCCAGCGTGACGGTCTCAGGAGCCAAGAGGCGCTGGGCCTGGACCTGCCCGGCCCCCAGGGCCGCCATCAGGCTCTCGAAGAGCACCCGTTCATGGGCGGCGTGCTGATCGATTAGGTACAGGCCGTCGGGACCCTCCGCCACCAGATAGCTCCCGCCCACCTGGCCCACGGCGCGCAACAGGGGCAACCCCTCTCGCGGCAGGGGTTGTTGGGCCGCTGCCATCTGCGCCTCACCTTCCACCTGTGAAGCTGGATCGGAAGGGCCCGCCCAAGCTCGCTGCGGCATGGGTTCCTGGCCGCCCGTCCATAGGGAGCCCAGTTCCAGGGCAGGCGGGGCCTGCCCCAAGAGCTGGGCGCGAATGCTCCGCTGGACCACCCGGAATACAAAGGATGCGTCGCGAAAGCGCACCTCGGTTTTCGTCGGGTGCACGTTCACATCCACCTGATCCGGGGGCAATTGCAAGAGCAGGAAAACAAAGGGATAGCGGCCCACCATCAACAGCCCATGGTAGGCCTGCAAGGCCGCAGCGGAGAGGCTGCTGTCCTGGACCGGCCGGCCATTGACGAAGAAGGTCAGATCCTTGCGCGATTTGCGGTGAATGCTCGGCGGGCTGATCATGCCCTCCAACCGCAGGGCCCCGTCCCCCTGCGCCTCCAGCCAGATCAACCCGCGCGCCATTTCCAGGCCGTAGACCACCCCCACGGCCTCGCGCCGGTCTCCCCGACCGCTTGTTTGAAGGGTGACCCGCCCATCCATCTCAAGCTTGAAGGCCACCTGGGGATAGGCCACGGCATAGCGCCCGATCAATGAGCTAATGCGGCGCTTCTCCGTGGCCTCCGATTTGAGGAATTTTCGCCGCGCCGGCACATTGAAAAAGAGATCGCGAACCCGCACCACAGTACCCTTCGGCGCCCCCACGGCCGCGACGCGCGGCTCCTTGCCGCCCTCCATGCGCAGCCGGCCGCCCGCATCCTCCCCCTCCCGGCGGCTGACGATCTCCAGGCGCGAGACTGCGCCGATGGAGGAGAGCGCCTCCCCGCGAAAGCCCAGGGTGGCGATGGCGAACAGATCCTCCTTGCTGCTCAGCTTGGAGGTGGCAAAGCGGGCCACCGCCAGCGGCAGTTCCTGGCGCCCCATGCCGTGACCATCATCGGCCACTTCGATGACCTCTTGACCCCCGCCCTCGATCCGCACTTCCACCCGCCGCGCGCCGGCATCGAGCGAATTCTCAAGGAGCTCCTTGACCACCGATTCGGGGCGCTCTACCACCTCCCCCGCGGCAATGGCCGCAGCCACATCTTCGGGCAAGATATGAATGGGCACCACTTTCCTCCTGACCGCATCATTATAACCCTTGAACATCGCCCGGCGGCGGACCCCCTCTCCCCTGCAAGGGCTCGGCCAGGGGCTCAGTCCTCTCACAAGGGACCGCGCCCGTCACGGGGGGGATTCCATCGGGCGCTCCCCCCTCCTCTGACCTATCCAGGCGGCACAGCAACCCTGCAGGGGTAACTTCACGGAAGCAGCCGGCGCAGGGATCCGCCAGCGCGGGGATATGCCACACCAACGGCTATGCACCCCTCTCATCTTTTCGGTTGACACCTGAGGGCGCGGCGGCTTATACTCGCGCCATGGACTGGCCCACCACGCTCACCCTGGCAGCGATCGTCTTCGCATTGATGATCGTATGGCACCGGTTCCAGGCACGGCGGCGGGTTTGGCTGTTCGCCATTCTCATCCTGCCGACCGGCCTGCTGCTCTTGCGCTGGGGGCGCTACCGAGATGGTTGGGCCGAGTTGGGCACAGCCCTGGGATTGGGCGCGTTGGCCTTCGCCATCTGGTGGGGGGTCTACGGACGGCGGATTCCTGCGCCTCGGGATGAGATTCGCGTGATCACCAATGACGAGGATGCGCCGTGAGATTGTATCGGGTGCTCTTCCTCGATTTGGACGATACGCTCTACCCCCCTGAAACTGGGCTGTGGAAGGCCATTCGCGACCGCATCCAACGCTATCTGACCGAACGTATGGGCTTTTCGGAGGCCGAAGCGGAACGCTTGCGCGGCCAATACTTGCGCCAGTATGGGACGACCCTGGAAGGCCTACGCCGCCATCACAGCGTGGATGTGGAGGACTACCTGCAATACGTGCACAACGTCCCCATTGAATCGGCATTGAAACCAGATCCCGGCCTGCGGGCGCTGTTGGAACGGATCCGGGCGCGCAAAGTCATTTTCACCAATGCCAGCCTGGACCACGCCAAGAGGGTGGCNCGTGCCCTTGGGATTGAGGGCGTGATCGACCAGTATATTGATATCCGGGCCCTTGACTTCGAGAACAAGCCGCGGCTGGCCGCCTATCGCAGAGCCCTGCAACTCACGGGCAACCCCCCTCCTCCCCAATGTGTTATGGTGGAAGATCGGCCGGTCAATCTCGAGCCGGCCAAGGAGCTGGGGATGCTCACCGTCTTGGTGGGGGATCGCTCTGGCAGGGATGGAAAGCACCGCGTAATCCCCTCCCTGCACGAATTGCTCAGCGCCGTCCCAGAATTGGCCCTGGAGGGCGACGATGACCTTTGAGGGGCGCGAGGTCGTCCTGGCCATTTGCCTGGCCTTCGCAATTGTGATCACGGTGAACGCGGTGTTGATATACGGCCTTCTGCGCGGCGGATACCGCGAGCAGATACGCATGATGCGTGACGCGCTGCGCGTGGCACGCGACCCCTGGCGGGAGGAGGACGAGCAGATCGCCGAGCTGCGGGATCGGGTCTCCGATCTCCAGCGAGAGGATCAGGCCGATGGATAAGCTCATGGGCCTGCGAGAGGCTGCTGAATTGCTGGAACCCGGCCAGCGCCTGGCCATGGGCGGGATAACCCTCTACCGCCGCCCCATGGCCTTCGCCTTGGCCCTCTACCGGCGTTTCGTACGTCAAGGCCAGCCGGGCGATCTAGAGCTGCTCAGCTTCACCGGCGGCCTGGAAACCGACCTGCTCATCTCCGCCGGCATGGTGCGCGCCATCCGCTCCTGCTATGTGGGGCTGGAGGGCTTTGGTCTTGCCCCCCACTTCACCCTGGCCGCGCAGCGGGGCGAGCTGCAAATCATCGAGGAGACCGAGGCCAGCCTGGCTCTGGGGATGCGGGCCGCCATGGCCGGCGTGGGGTTCATGCCCTCTCGGGCCTGGAGCGGCACCGACATGTTCCAATTGCGCCCCGATGTGCGGCAGGTGGTGGACCCCTACAGCGGCGAGCTGCTCACAGCATTCCCCGCATTGCGCACCGATGTGGCTGTGATCCACGCCCTGCAGGCGGATGGGGAAGGCAACGCCCTGCTGGGCAAGAACTTGGGCGTGGACCGCGAGCTGCCTCTGGTGGCTGAGCGGGTGATCATCACCACAGAGGAAATTGTTCCCATCCTGGAGCGGGCCGATATCGTCGGCCTGAGCGTAGATGCGGTGATCCATGTGCCCCAGGGCGCCTGGCCGACTTCGTGCCACCCGCTCTACCCCATGGATGGGGGACAGGTCCTGGCTTATGTGGAGGCTGCCGGCAAGCAGNATTTTCCTCAGCTAATCGCCTCCTGGTGCGATCGCTTNGGTCTATGAAGCGGTCAAAGGGTGGGGTACCGGCCATGGAACATACCCTTATCCTCCCCTCCCCGAGCGGGCGCCGGACTCATATAATTCTTATGCTCGTATGGTATTTGAGTAGTATCAGTGGGCATAGAAAAGGACGCCATGATGAAGAGTAATCTATGGAGATTCTTGCTTGGCGGTGTGCTGGGCCTGGTGTTGGCCACAGGCATCTTCGCCGCCGGGGTGGTCCTTGGCGGCGCACTGCCCCAGGTGGACCTATTGGGGGACCAACCGGGCCTTCCCATCCCCACGGTCCTGCCGTCCCTGGGCGCCACCGAGCCCCCGCCAACTGCAGCAGAACCCCAAGACCTGGACGAACTCTTCAAGCCTTTTTGGGAGGCTTGGGAGATCGTCCATGAGCGCTATGTGGACCAGCCTGTGGATGACGTCGCCCTGATGCGCGGCGCCATCCGCGGCATGTTGGATGCCTTGGGCGATGAGCATACCGGCTACATGGACCCCGACCAGTTCATGCAAGCCAATACCCGTCTTGAGGGGGAATACGAGGGCATCGGCGCCTGGGTGGACCCCAACCAGGAGTACTTGACGATCATTGACCCAATGCCGGGCTCGCCCGCCGAGAAAGCGGGCCTCCGGCCCGGCGACCAAATCATCGCCATCGATGGCGAGGACATGACAGGCATTGACGGCAACCTGGTCATCCGCAAAGTCTTAGGGCCGGCGGGGACCAAAGTGCGGCTGACCATCAAACGTGAAGGGGAGCCCGAGCCTTTTGACGTGGTTGTGACCCGCGCGCGCATCAAGATCCCCACCGTGGAAAGCGAAATGCTCGAGGGGGATATTGCCTATATTCGTCTCTTCGAGTTCGGCGAAAAGGCACCGGCGGACTTCCGCGAGGCCCTGGCTGAGCTGCTGGCACAAAACCCGCGTGGGCTAATCCTCGATTTGCGCGGCAATCCCGGCGGGCTCTTGGACGCCGCTGTGGCCATCGCTTCGGAATTCCTGGATGGAAGCGTGATCTTGATCGAGCGCTTCGGGGACGGCACCGAGCAAATTTATCGGGCCAAACAGGGCGGGCTGGCCACGGATATCCCGTTGGTCGTCCTGGTCAACGCCGGATCGGCCTCCGCCTCGGAGATTGTGGCCGGCGCCATACAGGACCATGGGCGGGGCATCCTGGTGGGCGAAACCACCTTCGGTAAAGGCTCAGTACAGACCTGGCATGAACTGAGCGACCAGGGCGCGGTGCGCGTGACCATCGCGCGCTGGTATACGCCCGAGGGACGCCAGATCCATGGGTCCGGCCTTGAGCCCGATGTAGAGCTGGTGGTGGATCCTGAGACACTCGAAGAGGATGAGGATCCACAGCTGGAGAAAGCCATCGAAATCCTGTTGGAAATGACCCAATAGTCTCCGAGCAAGAAGAAGGAGGCGAAGCCATGTTTTTCTCAGGTTCATACTTGCTGTTCATGATCCCGGCCTTTCTTCTCGTGATGCTCGCCCAAATGTGGGTGAGCTCCACCTACCGCAAATGGAGCCGTGTTCCGAATCGTCGCGGCATTTCAGGCGCCGAGGCCGCACAGCGCTTGCTGCGCTATGGGGAGCTCTACGACGTGCAGCTGGAGGGCGTGCCGGGGCATCTGTCCGATCATTACGATCCGCGCAGCAAAGCCCTGCGCCTCTCTCCGGCCGTGGCGCAGCAGCCCTCCGTGGCCTCGGTAGCCATCGCGGCCCATGAAATTGGCCACGCCCTTCAGCACCATAGCGGATATTTGCCGCTGCGTTTCCGCTCAGCCCTGGTTCCAGCCGCCAATTTGGGCTCCACTTTGGGCTGGATNTTCATCCTGGTGGGGCTTTTCATGCGCGGCGCCTTCGGCACCCAGCTCGCCTGGCTGGGGGTGGCGTTCTTCGGCATGGGCACGCTTTTCGCCCTTGCCACCTTGCCGGTGGAGCTCAATGCCTCCGCCCGGGCAAAACGCCTCTTACAAGAGGCCGGCCTGATCAGCGATGAGGGCGAGCGCAAAGGGGTGGAAGCCGTGCTGCGCGCCGCGGCCTTCACCTACATCGCGGCTTTGGCCGCCTCGCTGCTGCAACTGCTTTACTACGCCAGCCTTGTGGCAGGCCTGAGTGGACGACGCCGCGGCTAACCTGGGTTCGCCCATGCTGCCCAATCCCTCCCCATCCCTCCCCCGGCGCTGGGCAATCTTCGCCTTGCTCGGCATGTTCATGTCGGGCCTTTGCGGCGGGGCCGCGGGAGCGGCGCTCACAATTTGGATCACAGGGCTTGGCGCGCCCTCTACCCCTGAACCGCCAGCTCCGCCCACAAGTCCCCCGCCAACAGCGCTCCCCGTGGCGGTGGATATCCATACCGCCATCACCGACGCGGTGGCCAAGGTGTCGCCCGCGGTGGTCACCGTTGTCAACCATCTACCCCCGCGCGTCAGCCTTTTCGGTGAGATCATTGAGCAAACAACATCCGGCTCCGGCGTGATCATCACCCCCGCGGGCCACATCGTCACCAACAACCACGTGGTCCAAGGCGCCGAGCGCCTGGAGGTCATCCTGGCCAACGGGTCAACCCTTCCCGCCCAATTGGTGGGCGTGGACCCCTACGGCGATCTGGCGGTGATCAAGGCGCAAGGCCAGATCCCCGCTGTGGCCGAATGGGGGGACTCGGACGCGCTCAAACCTGGGGAGACCGTTATCGCCATAGGCTCGCCGTTGGGCAGTTTTAAGAACACCGTGACCGTAGGGGTCGTCAGCGCGACGGGACGCAGCATAGACACGGGCCGAAATTACCAGCTGGAAGGCCTTATCCAGACGGACGCGGCCATCAACCAGGGCAACTCGGGCGGGCCTTTGGTCAATCTGGCCGGCCAGGTGGTGGGCATCAACACCCTGATCGTGCGTGGCGCCGCTGGCGGCGCAGTGGCGGAGGGCCTGGGATTCGCCATCCCCAGCAACATCGCCCGTGCTGTGGCCGACCGTCTGATCCGCGATGGGTACATCGCCCGCCCCTACCTGGGCGTCGAATGGGGCTGGATCACGCCGGAGGTGGCTGCCCGTTTCGGCATTCCGGTGGAGTATGGCGTCTACATTTCCCGGGTTGTCCCCGGCGGCCCCGCGGATCGGGCCGGACTTCGGCGCGGCGATATCATCTTGGGAATCAACGGCCAGCCCTTCGACCCCGAGCACCCATTCGTCAACCTGCTCTTCCAGCATGAGCCCGGCATGGTGGTCACCTTGCAGATCCTGCGCAGCGGAAAGCCCATGGAGATCCAGGTTGAACTGGGCGCGCGTCCTGCCTCTTGATCTCTGAGCCATCAGGCTGCCGTTAGATCGTGCATTGCCCCCGGAGGGCGTGCATCCCGCCCATGCTGGCAGGGCGGCTCAAGGCAAAGAAATGGGGGACGGCTTCGCCGCCGCCAACCGTGAGACCTGCGGGCCTGGAGAGGCGCGCATCCTGGTGCTGGATGCATTCAATCCTGAAAGGCCATCTTTGACCCGCTTCCGGGCCGATGCTACAATGACTCCGGCTGTCCGAGCGGCCCTAAAGGGCCTGAGCCCGTGAGACCCGGCCGCGTCCCGCTTGCGAGGTGTCCCTTGAGCGCGTTGGTGATTTTGAACCCTTATTCAGCCCGCTGGAAGGCGCGCGCCCGCATCCCCGAAGTGGAAGCCGCGCTGAAAGCCGCTGGCCTGGATTACCAGTTGCAGGTCACCGACGGCCCCAACCACGCCACGGAGCTGGCACGCCAGGGTGTGCGGGATGGCTATACGCCCATCATCGCTGCAGGAGGCGACGGAACCATCGGGGAGGTGCTCAACGGCATGTTGAGCCAGGGCAACCCCCGCCCCGCAGGCCCCCTGGGCATTATGCCCCTGGGGACGGCCAACGACTTCGTCAACAACCTGGGCCTGCCCCTGGAGCTGCCCAGCGCGGCCCAAACCATCGCCGCCGGCCACACCCGGTTGGTGGATGTGGGAAGCGTCAACGATTGGGTCTTCGCCAACAATTCAGCCATCGGCCTGGAGCCGGTGGTCACATTGATTAATATCCAGATGACCCGCACAAAGGGCGTAATCCGCTACCTGATCGCCGCCTTGCGCGCCATTTGGCGCAAGCCGCAATGGAAAATGGCCCTGGAATGGGACGATGGCCGATACCAAGGGCCGGTCAGCCTGGTATCCGTGGGCAATTGCGCGGTCACCGGCGGCCTCTTCCGGATGACCCCTGCCGCCGACCCCAGCGACGGCAAATTGACCTTCATCCACGGTTATGCGCCAACCCGTCTGGGTCTGCTGCGCCTTTTGCCCAAGGCCATTCAGGGTGTGCATGTAAATGACCCGGCCGTTCAACAATACCACTGCACGGAATTGCGAATCCACTGCGAATCCCCCAGCCCCATGCATGCCGATGGCGAAATACGGCTAGAAGCGGAACAGGATTTTGTCTATCGCGTCCTGCCGGCCAGCCTGAAAGTTCTCACCCCCCAGGGGTGAGGAAAGGGGACAGCCGCTGCGTGGCCCAGGCCAGGCTTCCAGGGATATGGCGCCCTGCGCCCATCAAAGTTGCTCTCTTCTGACACGCACAGCGCTTTCCAAGGGCGCGTGAGACGAAGAATGCTGCGCAGATGAGATTCATTCGCCGCACCATCCGCGCCTTATTGCGCCTCTTCTTCGAGCAGCTCTATACCAACCTTGCCTGGGCCTATGACGCGGTGGCCTGGCTCAGCTCGGCCGGTCAATGGTGGACCTGGCAGCGCGGCGCGATGGACAGCTTGACCCAGGGGCGCATCTTGGAGCTGGGCTTCGGCACCGGGCACATGCTGCTGGAGCTGCTGCGCGAGGAACACTCTGTGGTCGGCCTTGACGCCTCCCAGCAAATGGCCCGCATCACCAGGAGGCGCGTGCAGCGGGCCGGGTTCATCTCGCCGGTCTGCCAAGGTCGCGCGCAGGCCCTTCCCTTCCCCGCGAGCACCTTCTCGGCCGTCCTCAGCATGTTCCCCTCGGAGTACATCTCCGACCCGGCTGTCCTGGGCGAAGTGGCGCGCGTTCTCGCACCGGGGGGCAAACTGGTCGCCCTGCTGGGCGTGATCGACTTGCAGGGGGCCACGCAGCCCAGAAACTCGTTCGTGCGGCTGGTGGATGCCCTGGTCCAGCTCTTGTACCGCTTGACCGGTGAGTCGGTGGCTGCGCAGGGCCCCAGTGAGACCCCACTGGAAGATCTGCTGGGGCAATGCGGCCTGCGAGGCCGGTTGGAAACGGTCCAGCTTCCGCGCGCCCGCCTCCTGCGCCTATCTGCCACCAAACCCCGTCCAGGGGCCTGAACGATTACTGCGATCTATTATCCCCTGCCCAGCAGGGAACGCATCTCCCACCCCGGAGCATAATTGACCCAGGCCCCGCCTGCGCTTAGAATGGTCCACCAGGAGGCCCCATTGGACCGTACAGCAGCAGGCGATTTGGTATTGCTCCTCAGCGAGGACGGCAAGCGCTTCCTGATTCGCCTCAACCCAGAGGTGGACCTGCAGACCCATCGTGGCGTGTTGCCGCACCAGAAATTGATCGGGCTCCCTTATGGCTCAAGGGTGGAGACTCACCTGGGGACCCCCTTTATGCTTTTCCGCCCTTCCCTGCGTGATTTGCTTCTGCAGACCAAGCGGCGCACGCAGATCATGTATCCCAAAGACATCGGTTATGTTTTGCTGCGCCTCTCCGTACGGCCCGGGGGCACCGTCTTGGAGGCTGGTACCGGCTCGGGCGCTCTCACCACCGCGCTGGCATGGGTCGTGGGCGAGGAGGGCAAGGTCTATTCTTATGATCGGCGCGAGGAGATGCAGGCTTTGGCCCGCCGAAACCTGCAGCGCCTTGGCCTGGAGCACAGGGTGGAATTCAAAGTGCGCGACCTGGCAGAGGGCTTTGATGAGCGCGACATGGAGGCGGTGTTCCTCGACCTTCCCAACCCCGAGGATTACTTGGAGCCTGCCCGCACAGCCCTGGCCCCCGGTGGCCAATTCGGCGCGCTCGTTCCCACCGCCAACCAGGTGAGCCGGCTTTTGGATAGGCTCCCCCAACATCGCTTCGCCGCCCCGGAGGTCTGTGAGATTTTGCTGCGCTTCTATAAGCCGGTGGCTGAGCGATTGCGGCCCGAAGATCGCATGGTCGCCCATACCGGATACTTGATCTTCGCCCGCCCCACCAGCCCTTAAGGCGTTTCGGGGGCCAGGTGGCCCGCAGGGATGTCAGCGGCGAGTGCAGGAAGGACCAATGAAGGCTTGGCAGAATTTTTACCCTGGGGTCATCGCCGGCTAACCTTGTCGCTGCACATTGAGGGCAGCGTTTGAATGTGAGGTAAAGTCATGTTTCGCAGACGCCCGTTCCGGCCCTTCCGTCCCTTACGCCGCCCGGCCAAGCGCCTGTTTTTGGAGCAGCTCCATGCGGCGCACCGCATGATGGAGCGCGGCCGCCACCGAGAAGCCGCCGAACTGTTCTACGGCCTGGCGCAGGCCGGGGCACGGCGCCGTCACCCGCGCGCGCCGGTCATGTTTTTGCAATCCGGTCGCGCGCTGATTCTAGCCGGAGACCACCAAGAGGGCGTCGGCCGCCTGAGGGAAGGCCTGATGCTCATGGCCCGCATGCGTCAATGGGCGCAACTGGCCCGGCTCGGCCCGCGGGCTGTGGAGGA
>Ga0180881_1031_pt1 | contig 13480 bp, 10 predicted proteins | sample Deesub1362A_J573_FD_124314 | JGI IMG/M metagenome (GOLD analysis project Ga0180881, IMG submission 124314) | Anaerolineales bacterium JdFR-61 | reverse complement strand
TGGAGCTTCATCAGCGGATTGGGCTCCGCCTATGTGGATTGGTGGGTCTTGCTCTTCGGCCTGGCCATGTTGATCGCGCTTCTGGAGTGGGGAGGAAGGGGTGGGGCCTTTTGGCCGTTGTTGGCCGGTTTGGCAGCCGGATTTGGCCTGGCCACCAAATATACAGCAGCCATGCTGCCCCTATTGGGGGCTGGATGGGTTTGGTTCTTTCCTGCGCAGCAGGACCGTGTCCAAGCGGCGCGGCTCAGGGTGCGCTGGCGGGCCATTGGCGTGTTCGCAGCGGCTGCGGCCATCCCCGTATTGCCCTGGTTGATGAAAAACTTGGCCTTGGCCGGCAACCCCTTGCATCCCTATGGGCTTTCCGGGATCGCGGGGTTGCATTCGGCTTTTTTCCGGAGAGGGGGCATAGAGGGCGGCGTGGTCACGGTTCTCACGCTGCCCTGGCTTGTGACGGTGTTGGGCGTGGAAGGGGCGGCGGGACCGAACGCCTCCATAGGCCCCCTGCTGCTGGCATTTCTGCCGGGACTGCTGTTGGGTAGCGGGGCACTGCGAGAGAGCCTGGGCAAGAGTTCCAGAGCATTGGGGTTTTATGCTCTGGGTGGGGTGCTTCTCTGGGCCGCTGGTGCTTTGGCCTCGGGTATGCTCATCCAGAGCCGCTTCTATTTTGGGCTTTTTCCCGCATTCGCAATGCTGGCAGTTGCGGGTTTCGATGAACTTAGCAGAATGCGGGCTGGGGCCGTTCGCTTCGGCCGCCTGGCCCAGGGGCTGGTCCTCCTGGCTTACGCTTTTTCATTGGCGGAGACGGCCACCTTCCTGCTGCAGCGCAGCCCACAGCGGGCAGTCATGGGCGCGATGGACGAAACGGCCTACTTGCAGGCCAATTTGGGGGCCTATCCGCTGGCAATGGAGGCGATGAATGCGCTGCCGGAGGAGGCCAAGATCCTGATGCTCTGGGAGCCGCGCGCCTATTACTGCCCGCGCCATTGTGTGCCCGATGTGTTCCTAGACCGTTGGTGGATAGACCGCCAATTGCACGGGGATCCCCGAAGCATCTTTGCAAGCCTGCGCGGCCAAGGCATCACGCATCTGCTTATCTACCAGGCCGGCATGGAATTCGAACTCCAGTCGCGGGCGATCTATACACCCCAGGATTGGGCCGACCTGGCCGCCTTCCGCTCACAGTTCTTGCAGCCAGTGGATAGGATTGGTCATATTTATGTGCTTTATCGGTTGCACAGCTCTGGAGAATGAGATGAGCGAGAACGCGCGGAGTGGACCGGTCCAATGACCGTTGCTGGGAAGGATGAAGGTCGTGGAAGAGGTGACCGTCCGGGGCGGAGGCGGATGCGCTGGGCCATGCGCCTGGTGGGCCTGCTGCTGCTGATCTTGCTCCTTAAGCGAGCTGATCTCAGGCAGGTGGGGGCCGCGTTGGCCTCGCTGGAGCCTGCTTCCCTGATCCTGGCTATGATCCTGGTGTTCCCTTTGGTTGGCATAAAGGCGCTGCGCTGGCGGCTGATCATTGGCCACATGGGAGGGGGAGTGCCCTTTCGGGAGGCCTTCTTGCTCTATATGGCAGGGATCTTTTGGGGCGTGCTGACGCCGGGCAGGCTTGGCGAATTCTTCAAAGCACAGCAAATTGTGCCCTGGAGCCGACTTTCTCTCCCGGTCGCGGTGGCCAGCGTCCTGGCAGATCGGGTGCTGGATTTAATGCTGCTCTTGCTGGTTGGGTGGTGGGCGTTGGTGAGCCTATTGGCCTTCCCTCCTTGGGTGCGGCTGCTGCTGGCCGTAGCGCCGCTCGCTGCCGCGCTGATGGCTTGGCCCGTGTTCAGGAGAGGGGGACGCCGTCTTGGGCGCCGGGGCGCAAGCCAGGGCTCAACGGGCCTGATGGGGCGTCTGGTTGCCTGGCTGGGGGAGATGGGGGAGGGGTTGTTATCCTTGGAAGGGTTTGTAGTCTGGCGGGGCGCGCTGCTCACCGTTGCGGCATACAGCGTGTTCTTCTTCCAGGGCGTATTACTGGCGAAGGGGGTTGGTATACACGCTCCCTGGCATGCCGTGGTGCGCGCGGTGGGGCTGGGTGGATTGGTGGGCCTGCTACCCATATCCATCGCCGGCCTGGGCACGCGCGATGCGACGGTGGTGGGGTATCTGGGTTTTTTCCAGGTGCCGGTGGAGGTTTCTCTGGGTTTTTCGCTGGCTTTTTCCCTTGTGTTTTCCCTGTGGGTGTCCGCCCTGGGCGGTGTGGCGCAATGGATCTTCGCCGGCCGGCCGGCCATTGGGCACGATGAGGAGAGCCGGTGAGAGCGTACTGGACCTTGCTCATCCTCTCGGTCCTCGCGGTCGGCCTGGGCGCGCGCTGGATCCAGTCGCCGGGTTACATGGACGCGGATTATTACATGGCCACGGGACAAACCCTGGCAGGCGGCCTGGGGTTGCAGGAGCCCTTTCTGTGGAATTACCTGAATGAGCCGGCCGATCTGCCCCAACCTTCACACCAATACTGGATGCCGCTGGCCAGCTTCCTGGCCGCCTTCGGCATGAGGCTATTCGGCCTGCATTTTCGGGCTGGGCAAGTCATTTTTCTTGCCATGGCGGCCTTCATGCCCCTGGTTGTGTGTTCCTTGGCCCACAGGCTGGGAGTGGAGCGTAGGGGGATGTGGCTGGCAGGAGGCCTGGCGGTCGGGAGTGGCTTTTATTTCCCCTATTTCCTTACAAGCGACACATTCGCCCTTTATGCGCTGTTGGGGGCGGCGTGGATGTTGGCCGTGATGCGGGCGAAGGAGGAGGGGGCGAAAGCATGGCTGATGGTGGGGCTGATCAGTGGCCTGGCTCATTTGAGCCGCGCGGATGGTGTGCTCTTCTTCTTAAGCAGCGCAGCGTTCCTCCTCGTGGGCCGGCGCTGGCGGGCGGTCCTGGCATTAGCTGTGGGCTATGTGCTCGTCATGGGCCCCTGGATGGGACGCAACTGGTCCCAATTGGGAACGCTGCTACCGCAGGGGACCGCGCGAGGCCTGTGGCTCCTGCGATATGAAGAACTCTTCAGCTATCCGGCCAGCCAATTGACCGCCCAGCGCTGGTGGGCCAGCGGAATAGGCCAGATCCTGAAAGCGCGCTTGGCTGCGCTGGGTTGGAACATCCTCAGCTTCGTGGCGGTCAACGGGATGGTCTTCCTGGGGCCTTTGATGGCCTGGGGCGCCTGGCGCAAGCGAAAGCATACGCTGGTGCGTTTGGGGGCGATTTATTTGTTGCTGCTCGTGGTTGTGATGAGCTTCCTTTTCCCCTTTGCCGGGAGGCGCGGCGGGTTCTTTCATTCCAGTGCGGCGTTGATGCCCCTTTTATGGTCCTTGACGCCCATTGGACTGGAGGCGTTTGTCGACTGGGGAACCCGGCGCCGCGATTGGCGAGCGGACCGCGCATGGCGGGTCTTTGCCGGTGGCGCGCTGGGGCTGGCTTTGTTGATGACCGGATTGATCTACCAACGGCGTGTGGTCGGCCCTGACCCCAGCAGGCCGCGCTGGTCGGCCAGTGATCGGGCCTACCATGCGGCGGGGCAGTGGCTGGCTGCCCAAGGAGCAGCGAATGCGCGGGTTGCGGTGAATAATCCACCGGGGTATTACATCGCGACTGGCATGCCGGCCCTTGTATTGCCCCATGGAGGGCTTGAGGCGCTCGCATCGGTGGTCAAAGATTATCAGGTGAGCTGGGTCCTGATTGACGGCAACAACCCAGGCTTGGCGGACTTGTATCGGGGTAGAGAGCAGGTGGGATGGCTAGAACGGGAGGACACACTGAGCGGGGAGGGCTGGGGTCCGCTGGTGATCTTCTGGGTCCGGCGAGAGAAGCTGCCATGAATGTGCAGGATCGCCGCTTGCTGGTGGTGGTGATATCCACCGCGGTCCTGGTCTGCGCAGGGGGCTTTCTTTACGCCAGTTCTCGCACCTTTGGCTTGGGTTTTCCCCTGGATGATGCATGGATCCATCAGACCTACGCGCGCAATCTGGCCCAGCGCAGTGAGTGGGCCTTTTCCCCCGGCGTCGTCAGCAGCGGCTCCACGTCGCCGGGATGGGTGTTCTTGCTCCTGCCCGCCTATTTGCTGCGCGTGGATCCTCGCCTGTGGAGCTATGGATTAGGGATGCTTCAGTTATCTGTCCTTGGCTGGATCGGGTGGGTATGGGTCCGGGAGCGCGCCTCTCGCGCCGGTCACTGGGCTTGGCTGGCCCCCCTCTTCCTGATCCTGGAATGGCACATGTTATGGATGGCCCTCTCTGGGATGGAGGCCCTGCTCTACACTTTGCTGGTGATGTCCTTTTTCCTCCTGCTGGAGCGTGATGGGCCGGGCTGGAAGATCGGGATGGTCATGGGAATGACTGTCTGGGTGCGACCCGATGGCCTGAGCCTGATGCTGCCCCTTGCCATCTGGCTGGCATCCCAGGGACGGGAAAAGTGGCTCCAGGGCTTGAAAGTGGCGGCCGGCTTGGGGTTGCTGCTGGCGCCGTACCTGGCATTCAATCTGGCCATGGGTGGCAGCCCTTGGCCGACCACGTATTACGCCAAGCAGGCGGAGTACGCCGTTTTGCGGGAAGTGCCCTGGCTCACCCGCTTCGGCCGTCAGTCCTTGCAGCCCTTAGTGGGAGTCGGCGCCGTCCTGCTACCCGGCCTGGCTTTGGTCGCCCTGAACGATCTGGGTAGGCGCCGCTGGACACGCCTGGCGCCGCTTGCCTGGGCCCTGGCCTATCTGGCCCTCTACGCCACACGCCTGCCCGTCACCTACCAGCACGGGCGCTACGCGATGCCTACCATCCCAGTTTTCATCCTTCTAGGGGTAGAGGGCTTGATGCGGCTTATGGATAGCCGGCGGGAAAAGTTGGCGCGCTTGGCTGGGCGGGCCTTGCTTGGGTCGGCGGTTGTGGTAGCCTGGCTCTTCTGGTATCTTGGGGCCCGAGCTTATGCCACGGATGTGGCCATTATTGAGACCGAGATGGTGGCGGCGTCCAGGTGGATAGGGCAAAATACGGAAAGTGATGCGTTGATCGCGGCCCACGACATAGGTGCATTGGGCTATTTCGGCGGGCGAGAAATCTTGGATTTGGCGGGGCTGGTGTCGGCGGAAGTGATTCCGTTTATGCGAGATGAAGAGGCTTTAGCTGAATATCTGGATCGGCGGGGGGCCGATTACCTCATGACGTTCCCCGGTTGGTACCCGGCGCTGAGCGAGCGAGGGGAACTGGTCTACAGCACCGGGGGCACCTTCAGCCCGGCAGCGGGGGGCGAAAACATGGCGGTATATCGATGGCGGCTGAGCGGGGGGCCATGAAGCAGGCCTGGCTTTCGGGGGCATAGCTGGGGGCTCGGAGGGCTTGTCAGCCTCTGGGACGGTTCGGCGTGTGAGCGTTTAGGGCCAGTGGAGGGGCGAGAAAATGCTGCGCGTTTGCTTGCCCCCAGGCCCTTGTGATATACTCGCCCAGACCGTTCCCGGAGTAGGGTGGCATATGGAACAAATCGGTGTAATTATCGTTGACGACCATCCGCTCTTTCGCGAGGGGGTGCGCAATGTCATCGACGCCGAGGATGACTTGACGGTCCTAGCGGAGGGTGTTTCGGGCGATCAGGCCCTGCAACTGGTGCGGGAGCTTAGGCCGCGCGTCGCTCTCATCGACGTTAATCTGCCCAACATGAATGGAATCCAGGTGACCCGGCAAATCGTCGCCGAGCGCTTGGGCACCTCCATCGTGTTGCTCACGGCTTATGATGACGTGGAACAGGTCTTGCATGCCTTTCGCGCCGGGGCATCCGCATATTGCTCTAAGGACGTGGAGGCCGGCAAGCTGGTGGATGTCATTCGCCATGTGGCGCGCGGCTTTTTCGTCGTGGGCGATCAGGTCTTTGACGAGACCGGGTTGGAACAATGGCTGGCCTCAGGGGTGGAAGCCGTGCGGCGCCCTCATCTGGAGGGTGACATTGATGCCTTTACGCCCCTATCCCCGCGTGAAATGGAAATCCTGCAATATGTCACCCGCGGTCTTAGCAATAAGGAGATTGCCGCCAGGTTGGGCATCAGCCATCAGACGGTCAAGAATCATATGACGGCTATCCTGCACAAGCTGGACGTTGAGGATCGGACGCAAGCGGCGGTATATGCCTTGCGCCATGGATGGGTGCGCCTGCAAGACACCCATAAACAATAGGGGCGAATTGGTGTGATGCATGGCTGAAGAACGGGCGGAGGAGCTCAGTCCACTTGAGGCGTTCCTGCAATTTGCACGTCAGGAACTGGAGCAGGTGGAGACGGGCTTGAAGGAAATCGAGCTTTTGGTCGCCCAGAGCCAGGGGGAGGTTGAGAAACTGGCGCAGCGAAACGCGACCATCACCGCGAAGCTCCATCAAATCCAGGCTCAATTTGAAAGCTTGCCGCGAGAGGATATCCTGGCCACCTATGATGCAGCCCAGGATGCTCAGCAACGCCTCTTCACCATGCGCGGCCAACTGGAAAAGCTGCAAAGCGATCAGGCGAACCTGGAGCGCTATCGGGATTTCATCGCTCGCACCCTGGAATTGCTGGAAGGGGGCGTTCGCCCAGAGCGCCGCCAAGTGGTGGAAACCAAGGGGTCAAACGTCATTGAGCAGATTGTCACCGCGCAGGAGGAGGAACGGCGCCGACTTTCACGCCAGATTCACGATGGACCTGCGCAAGCCCTTTCTAATTTCATCCTGCAAACGGAGATCGCATTGCGCCTGTTTGACGTCGATGTGGAGCGGGCGCGAGAGGAATTGCAAAGCTTGAAGGATGCGGCGGCCTCTACTTTCGCTCAGGTGCGCGATTTCATCTTCGACCTGCGTCCCATGATGCTGGATGACTTGGGTCTGGTCCCCACGACCCGGCGGTACATAGAAGCCTTTAAAGACAAGACAGGGCTGGACATCTCGTTGGTGATAACAGGGTCCGAGAGACGCCTGGAACAGCATATTGAAGTGCTCTGTTTTCGCGCCATTCAGGAGCTCTTGGGGGCGATCCGGGATCATGCGCGGGCGACCCAGGTGAAAATCTCTATGATTGTAGACGAGGGGGAGGTGCGGGTGATGTTTGAGGACAACGGCAGCGGTCTCCCCGAACTGCTTGCCTCTGAAAATGGGCGGGAAGAGCTTTTCGGCAGCCTGGAGGAGCGCATCTTGCAGGCTGGGGGGGACTTTAACGTTGAGGCCTCCGGCCAGCAGGGATCGCAGGTCTCATTCTCCCTTCCCATTGCCTGAAATCAGCTTGCCACTTTTATTGAATTTTGCCTGCCTGGGGCAATACGAATTAAGTCCTATTGCCCTACCGGTACCGCGGTTCTATACTGGGAGGCAGCCGGCAGGCAGGATGCCTGTAGTCAGGCGACGAAAGGAGGTGGAAGGGATGCTATACGCACCGAGAGAAAAGGGCCAAGGGCTCGTGGAGTACGCGTTAATTCTTGTTTTGGTCGCTGTCGTTGTGATCGTCATTCTCGCGCTCCTCGGGCCGGCGATTGGCAATGTGTTCAGCAACATCGTCACAAACATTTAATCGAGGCGTGTTGCGGAACGATAGCCATCGTTCCCGAACTGGAGCCCTATCGCAGATAGGGCTCCAACCATCCTTTGCATGAGGCGGCTACCCCTTCCCCCGGTGGGCAGAGGCTCACTTGACTTTGTTTTCAGAAGGGGTATGATAGCCGCAGCGGCAGGGACCTTGGCAGGAAATTAGGTCCGATATCAAGGAGGCGATATGCGTCGCGGCCGTGTTCTCTTTTTGTTCGCGCTGATCCTGATTGGTGTGGCGTTGATGGTCTATCTGGTGATCTCAAGGCCCCTGGTGGGAGCCCCTTCGGCGGAGCCAACGCCTGTGCCCCGGGATGCAAAAGTGGTGGTTGCTGCCCAAAATATCCCCCGCGGGGCGCCCATTCCCATCGATGCGGTCATCCTGGCTGATTTTCCCGCCGATATGGTGGTGGAAACCTGGGCTACAGACATTGACCAGGTGTTGAACCGTTGGGCACGCATTGATATCCCGCGCGGCATGCCCATCACCCTGGACATGGTCACCGATGAGGCCGGGGATCTGCTCGCGGCCGGGTCCGATGCGGCCATCGCCATCCCGCGCGGGATGACGGCAATCTCCATCCCGATGACCCGTTTGAGCGGCGTCTCCTACGCATTGCGGCCCGGCGATCGGGTGGATGTGCTGGCCGCGATGCTGTTCGTCGATCTGGACACCCAATTTCAGACCATCTTGCCCAACCTGTCCGTCTCCCTGCGGGACGCCTTCGGCCAGGGCATCGTCGGCGAGGTCAACCCTGAAGCAGACATCACGAGTGAGGGCGGTGAAGAAGGCGGGCCGCCGTCGCCCAAACCTGTGGGGCGCGCGGAGACGGAAATAACCACGGGTGAATTGCTCTTCCACATCCCCAGTGAACGCCAGCGGCCGCGGCTGATCACTCAGCGCATCATTGAAAACGCCATTGTGCTTCACGTGGGCACCTTCCCCTTGGAGCAGGAAGTCCAGGTGGCCCAGGTGGCTACGGGAGAGGAGGGAGCCCAAGAGGCGGCACAGGGTCAGACGGTACTCGGGGAGACCCGGCCTCCTGATATCGTGACTCTTATCGTCAGCCCACAGGACGCTTTGGTGCTGAATTACGCCATCAAGTCCGGGGCCATTGACTTGACGCTGACCTTGCGCAGCCCGCAGGATCAGGATACCGCGCCGACCAACGCGGTTACTTTGGACTTCATCCTGGCGAACTACAACATTCCGGAACCGGCCAAATTGCGCTTTGGACTGGAGCCTCGCTTGGACGCCATCGAGCCGCCCAAGCTGCCCAACGATCAACCCGTGCCGCAGTAAAGGGAAGCGGCCTTGGAGGTAGCCTAGCCTAAATGTCCGAGAGTTCGGAAGACCGCATTCGACTGCTGATCGTCGACGACGTACCCGAGACGCGCGAGAACATTCGCAAGTTGTTGCAATTCGAGCCCGACATCGTCGTCGTCGGCATCGCGCGAACGGGCGTCGAAGCGGTCCAAGTGGCGGAAGAAACCCAGCCGGATGTGGTCCTGATGGACATCAACATGCCGGACATGGACGGGATTCGGGCCGGGATTCGGGCTACCGAGGCCTTGCTGGAGAAAGTCCCCTTCGCCCAGATCGTCATCCTCTCGGTGCAGAGCGAGGCGGACTACATGCGGCGCGCCATGCTGGCTGGGGCACGCGATTTTCTGGCCAAACCGCCTTCCGGCGATGAGCTCGTCTCCACCATTCGCCTGGTCTCTAAACGCGCCAAAGAGCAGCGCAAAAAGCTGGCCAAGCCCGCGGTGGAGGCCGCGCCGCCCGGAGACGGCCGGGGGCCCGGCGGAACCAGGCCCTTGGGGAAGCTGGTGACGGTGTACAGTCCCAAGGGCGGCGTAGGATGCAGCATGCTGGCCACCAACCTGGCGGTGGGGCTTAATTCAGACGAGACCCCCACAGTGCTGGTCGATACCAACTTCCAATTTGGCGATGTGGCGGTCTTCCTCAATCTGCAAGTCAAGAACAGCTTCATTGATTTGGCCGCTCGCTCCGAGGAACTGGAAATCGATTTCGTCAATGAGGTGCTCATCCCCCACGACAGCGGGCTAAAGGTGCTGGCGGCACCGCCGCGCCCTGAAATGGCCGATGAGATCAATGCAGAGCAGGTGCGCCGCGTATTGGCTTTCTTGAAAGCCCATTATGCCTATGTGCTGGTTGACACAAGCTCCACCATGGATGACATTGCCCTGGCTGCGCTGGATCTGTCCGACCTGTTGGTGGCAGTGGCCACCACCGAAATCCCCTCCATCAAGGACGTGCGCCTGTTGTTTGATCTGCTGGCAGTGCTGGAATTTCACAAGCAGGCTATTTTCTTCGTGATTAACAAGTTTGACCGGCGCACGGGGATCACCGCTGAGGCGGTGGCGGAGAACCTGAAGCAGCCGGTAGAGGCCACCATTCCCTTTGATGAGCGATCGGTCTTGGAATCGATCAATCGGGGCGTGCCTCTGCTGTTGGGCGACAAGAGCCGGCCGATCGCCAAGAACCTGCTGGACTTGCTCGCCACGGTGCGGCAGCGCCTAATGGTTGCAGAGGCAGAGGAGCAGGCGCAACAAGAGCCAGAGCGCTCGCGCCTCTTTCGTAGGTAGACCGGTTGAATGCATTGCGCGGGGTATGGGTTAGCTAAGGAGAGTGAAACGTGTCATTGCTAAAGCGGATCGAACAAGGACAAGCGGACAAATCCCCGGCCCCTGCGGGCCCGGCAACGCCGGCGGGTGCTTCTCGCTTGGGTAACCTGAATGCCAAACGTGTCGCTCCCCCCGGCGCGGTTCAGCGAGACACCTACTTCGACCTGAAAACCCGCGTGCAGAACAAGCTCTTGGCGGAACTGGACCCCACCATGGATGTCACCCAAACCGTGGAGGTCCGGCGGACCATCGAGGAGCTATTCGAGAACATCCTGGCGGAGGAGCGTATTCCCCTCTCGCGGCCGGAGCGGCGGCGCCTTTTCGAGCAAATCGTCGCCGAAATCCTGGGCCTGGGGCCCCTGGAGCCCCTGCTCGCCGATGAGACCATAACGGAGATTATGGTCAATGGCGCCAAGAACATCTACATCGAGCGGGGGGGCAAGATCTACCGCCAGTCGGCCACGTTCGAAAGCGACGATCACCTGATGCGCATCATCGACCGCATCGTGGCACCCCTGGGCCGGCGCATCGACGAGTCAAGCCCCTATGTGGACGCGCGCCTGCCTGACGGTTCGCGTGTGAACGCCGTCATCCCCCCCATCTCGCTGGTCGGTCCGGTCCTCACCATCCGCAAGTTCGCCCGCAATCCCATCACCGTGGAGCAGCTCATCGAATGGGGAACCATCACCGCAGAGGCCATTGAATTCCTGAAGGCCTGCGTGATCGCCAAAATCAACATGGTCGTCTCCGGAGGCACCGGTTCCGGTAAGACCACCATGCTCAACGTGCTCTCGCAGTACATCCCGCCCGATGAGCGGATCATCACCATCGAGAACGCCGCGGAGCTGCAACTGCGCCAGGAGCACGTGGTCACCTTGGAATCGCGCCCCCCGAATATCGAGGGGCGGGGCGAGGTCACCATTCAGAATCTGGTGGTCAACAGCTTGCGCATGCGCCCCGACCGCATCATCGTCGGCGAGATCCGCGCCGCGGAGGCGCTGGACATGCTGCAGGCCATGAACACCGGTCACGAAGGGTCCATGACCACCGCACACTCTAACAGCCCGCGCGATACCTTGGCACGCATCGAGACCATGACCCTGATGGCTGGCACGGAGCTTCCGGTGCGCGCCATCCGCGAGCAGATCGCCTCCGCGCTGGAGTTGGTAGTCCACCTGGAGCGCATGCGCGATGGTACGCGCAAAGTGACCCACATCGCCGAGATCCAGGGTATGGAGGGCGATGTGATCACCATGACCGACATCTTTGTCTTCGAGCAGACCGGCTTTGAGAACGGTCGGGTGATCGGGCGCCTGCGGCCCACGGGGCTGCGGCCCAAGTTCATGGACAAGATCGAGAATTCGGGCATCCACCTGCCAGCATCCATCTTCGGTGTGGGCGAGAGGTTACGGTACTAGTGATGTTCGATCCAACGCTGGTCGTCATAGTTATCGGCTCCCTGGGCGTGCTGCTGTTGATCGCCAGTATTGTGATGGGGCGCACGGCCACCTCACCCGTGGAAGAACGGCTCGGCCGCTACGCTGAGTCGGGGGGTGTGGTTGGCGCGCCCTTCGCAGAGGAGGAAACCCCCGACTGGTCCCATCAGGCGGCCGATTTTCTCAACCGTTTGCTGGAAGGGACCGACATTTTCGATCGCATCTCGCGCCACCTGGCGCGGGCGGATATTAAGTTCCGCCCGGCAGAATACCTGATCCTGATCGCTGGGATGGGCATTCTGCTCTTCTTCATCGGGCTGGTTCTTTCCTCCAGCGTGGCCTTCGCCTTCCTGGCGGGCATTTTCGGGCTCTTCCTGCCACCCATGTTCGTCGTTCGCGCCCAGCACAAACGCAAAGTCAAGTTTGACAATCAACTGGGCGATATGCTCAACCTGATGGTCAATGGCCTGCGGGCGGGCTATTCAAACATGCAAGCCATGGAGGCCGTGAGCAAAGAACTGCCCCCGCCCATTTCCACCGAGTTCCGCAGGGTGGTCCAGGAGATGCAGCTGGGCATTCCCATGGAGGAGGCGCTGGACCACTTGCTCAGGCGGATCGACAGTAAGGACTTGGACCTGGTGGTGACGGCCATCAACGTCCAGCGAGAGGTCGGTGGTAACCTGGCCGAAATCCTGGATGTGATCTCCTACACTATTCGTGAGCGGGTGCGCATTCAGGGTGAAATCCGCGCCCTCACTGCACAGGGACGGGCCACCGCATGGGTCATCTCGCTACTCCCGGTAAGCTTGATGCTGCTCCTCTACCTGATAAATCGTGAATACATGATGCTGTTCTTCAACCCGGAGACGCGGGCTTGTGGGATCCCCATGCTGATCGTCGCTGGGACCATGGTGGTGGCAGGTTTTTCCATTGTTCAAAAGATTGTCAGCATTGACATTTAGCGATGGATCAGAGGCAGGTAAGGGAATCTGGTGTTGAGCTGGTCGCAATCANAAGCTGACGGGGAGGGACTTCGGTGAGTGCCACATTGCTCGTCCTGGGTGCGGTTTTCGTCCTGGTGATCATCATTGTGCTGGTAGTGATCGCCGGCATTAAAGCCCCCGAGGCGAAGGACCCGATTCAAGAGCGCTTGGCAGAGTTCAGCACGCGCGATACACCCCTCACCCTGGAGGAAATTGAGCTCTCACAGGGGTTTTACGAGCGCATCCTGCTGCCGTTCTTCAACAAAATCGGGCAGTTCGCCCTGCGTTTTACCCCTAAGGCCACCCTGGAAAACACACGGCGCAAGCTGGAGATGGCAGGCAATCCAATGCAGATGGACCCCGCGTTCTTCCTGGCTTTGCGCTTCATCCTGGCCATTCTTTTCGGCGGCGGGGTTTTCCTCGTCTTTCTGCTCAGCGGCCGCAGTCTGGCCCAAGGATTTGGCTTCGGCGCCCTGTTCACTCTGCTGGGCTTCCTTTTCCCTGATCTATGGCTGAGCGGGCGTATGCGCGCACGCCAGAAGGCCATTTTCCGCGCCATGCCCGACGCCCTGGATCTGCTGACCATTTGTGTGGAGGCGGGGTTGGGCTTTGACGCGGCCATGTCTAAAGTGCATGAGAAATGGGAGAACGACCTGGCCCTGGAGTTCGGCCGGGTTATCCAGGAAATTCGCCTGGGCAAGCTGAGGCGCGATGCTTTGCGTGATATGGCTGAGAGGCTTGGTGTGCCCGAGATGACCAGCTTCGTCGCCGCTGTGATCCAGTCTGAACAATTAGGCGTCAGCATGGCTAAGGTGCTCCGCATTCAGTCCGATCAGATGCGCGTCCGGCGACGGCAGATGG
>Ga0180881_1334_pt1 | contig 13750 bp, 12 predicted proteins | sample Deesub1362A_J573_FD_124314 | JGI IMG/M metagenome (GOLD analysis project Ga0180881, IMG submission 124314) | Anaerolineales bacterium JdFR-61 | reverse complement strand
GCGGGGGAATTTGGCTGTGAAGCGGAAGCCGGGAGGTGTGCGCGCCGCCCAGCCTTTGACCGTGTTCAGCCGCGGCGGGCCGTAGAAGGTGGAGTCGATTTCCACGGTGGGAAAGTGCGTGGCATAGACCTCCAGATAGGCCCGTTTGGGCGTGCCGGGCGGATAAAAGGGCCCCACCCAGTCGTCGAAAGCGAAGCCCTGTGTCCCCAACCAGAGCTTTCCAGGGGACTGGCAGTTCTCCGGCCCCTGACCCCTGGCTGCCCAGGGTTCAGGGGCGCTCATATTCCTCCAGCAATTGGATGGCCCGCTCGACCAGGATTTCGGCCACCTGCACTTTGGGCATCAGCGGCAGCTCTTGGACCACGCCATTGGCATCCACAATGGCCACGCGGTTGGTGTCCACGTCGAAGCCAGCGTCGGCGGCGCTGATGTCGTTGGCCACGATCAGGTCCAGCCCTTTGGCGGCCAGCTTGGCCCGCGCATTCTCGACCAAATCGCCGCTCTCGGCGGCGAAGCCCACAACCACGGCAGGCCGGCCCCATCCCTCCCGGCCGGCGGCCACTGCAGCCAGGATGTCCTCGGTGGGCTCCAGTTCCAGTGTGAGCGCACCGTGCTCGCGCTTGATCTTATCTTTTTCCATCTTGCGGGGCCGGAAGTCCGCCACCGCGGCGGCCATGAACAGCACATCGGCATGGGGGGCATGCTCAAGCACCGCCGCCTGCATTTGCTCAGCCGTTTCCACGTCCACCCTTTGGGCGCCCACCGGGGTGGGAAGGGCGGTGGGGGCCGTGATCAAGACCACCTGCGCGCCGCGATCCAGGGCCGCCTGAGCGATGGCATAGCCCTGCTTGCCCGAGGAGCGGTTGGTGAGCACACGCACCGGATCCAGCGGTTCGCGCGTTCCACCGGCGGTAACCACGACAGTGCGCCCGGCCAGATGCCCCTCGCGCGCCAGCGCCAGGCGCACCTGGCCCAGCAATTCTTCCGGCTCGACCATGCGCCCAGGCCCGACCAAACCGGATGCCATCCTCCCGCGGGCGGGGCCAATCACGGTCACCCCCCGCTCCTGCAAGATGCGCAGGTTCTCCTGGGTGGCGGCATCGGCGAACATGCCCACATCCATGGCCGGGGCCACCAGCAGCGGGCAACTGGTGGCCAACAGGGTGACCATCAAGAGCGAATCGGCGATGCCATGGGCCATCTTAGCCAGGGTATTGGCCGTGGCCGGAGCAACCAGGACGACTTCCGCTTCATGGGCCAAACCCACGTGCAGGATATGGGATTGGGCGCCCCACAGGTCCTCATCGGTATAGGCCTGCCTTCCGGTCAGCGATTGGAAGGTCAGCGGGCTGATGAAGCGCCTCGCCGCTCCGCTGAGCACAGTGTCCACCTGAGCCCCCGCCTGGGTCAGGCGAGAGGCCAGCGCCGCAGCTTTGTAGACGGCGATGGAGCCGGTGACGCCCAGCACGATGCGCCGGCCGCGCAGCAGGGGGATTTCCTGGGAAGTATTGGCTGCTTCGCTCATTGGGCCTCTCTTTCTCCGCCATCCGACGGTCCTGAGGATACCCTGCCCTACGGGCCTTGGCAACCGGAGGGCCAAGGAGCGGCGCGCCTTGAGCAGCACCCCTCAGCCGCGTAGTGAAGCACCCGTACCAGAAGCGCTCTCAACAGGCGGAAGAANGNNCCTCCNCGCCCGCCAGGATGNGCGACCCTGGGNGAGATNCATCCNGCAAGGCCCTCTATTTTGCCCTGCGCGCGATTTGCGCTACACTTGGCGCCATTGCGCCGGGGGCTCCCACCTGCCCGTGCACCGGCGTTGACGACCGCCAGATTTGAGGAGGGTGTCCCATGGCTTCAACGGCCGCTGCCTATGGCGAGATCAGCGCGAAGGAATATCGACGGCGCATCCGAGCCTGGACCATGTATGACTGGGCCAACTCGGCCTTTGCCACCACCATCCTGGCCGCCGTGCTGCCCATCTACTACAGCCAGGTGGCCGGCGCCACCCTCCCCAGCCCGGCTGTGGCCACTGCCTACTGGAGCACCGGGCTAAGCATCTCGCTCTTCATCGTCGCCATCCTCTCGCCGATCCTGGGCACCGTCTCCGACGTGATGCGCGGCAAGAAGCGCTTCCTCTCCATCTTCGTCGGCCTGGGCGTGCTGGCCACCGGGCTCCTGGTCCTGGTAGACACCGGCGATTGGCTGCTGGCCTCCATCCTTTTTATCTTCGGCCGCATCGGGTTCACCGCGGCCAACGTCTTTTACGACGCCCTGCTTCCTCACGTGGCCCGCGAGGAGGACCGGGATATCGTCTCCACGCGCGGCTACGCCATGGGTTACCTGGGCGGCGGATTGCTGCTGGCTATCAACATCCTCATGATCCAGCTCTTGCCCGGCACATGGGGGCCGCGCCTTTCGTTTCTCAGCGTGGCCATCTGGTGGGCCGTCTTCTCCATCCCCATCTTTACGCGCGTCCCGGAGCCACCAGCGGCCACGGGAAAGCTGGCCCAGGGCCTGTCGCGCCTGCAGGCCTTCTGGGAGATCGTGCGCATCAGCTTCGGGCGCTTGCGGGACACCCTGGCCGACATCCGCCAGTACAGTGAGCTGTTCAAGTTCTTGCTCGCCTTTCTCATTTACAACGACGGCATCGGCACCATCATCGGTGTGGCGGCCATCTATGGCGCCGAGCTGGGCTTTGGAAGCATTGAATTGATCCTGGCCCTGCTGCTGGTGCAATTCGTCGGCATCCCCTTCAGCTTGATCTTCGGCCGCCTGCCCAGCCCTAAGGAGCCCCGCCGGGCTCTCTATCTGTCCTTTGTTCTCTTTAACGTGCTGGTCCTCCCCGTGCTCGGCATCATGGGCTCCCGTCTTCTTCCGCCCGATCTGACAGGCGCGCCGCAACCGCCCTTCCAGGACACCGCCAGGGCCCACGGCCAGGGGAGCTACCCGATCACCGACCCCGCGTTCGAGGTCCAGGGCCCCTGGCAAGAGGTCGCCGTCAGCACCGCGCAAGCGGGCACGGAGGAGGATGTGCCCTACCTGCATTCCTCAGCAGAAGGGGCGCAGATCAGCTTCCCCTTTAACGGCCAGAAGGTGGAGATCTTCTACAGCGCGGGCCCCGATCGGGGCATCTGGGGCGTGCTGCTGGACGGCCAGCCGCTCCTCGACCCGGACAGCGGGCAACCGCTGGAGATCGATGCCTACCATCCCACGGTGCGCTACGGCTTGCGCTTCAGCGTCCAGGCCGATTCCCCCGGCGAACACGTGCTCACCCTTGTCAACACCGGGCGGGCCAATCCGAAGAGCCAGGGCATTTTAATGAGCCTGGCGCAGGTGAATGTGCTGCCCCCCATCCGCCAGAGCAATCTGGGCGCACTCATTGGCGGCCTTTTCGCCCTGCAACTGGTGAGTTGGGCCTTCGCCTGGCTGGTCGGCCGCCACCTGACCGCGCCCCTGGCGGCGCGCATGAGCACCAAGGCGGCCATCCTGCTGGCCCTGGCCGTCTATGCCGTCATCGCCTCCTGGGGCTTCTTCCTGGATTCAGTGATCGAATTTTGGTTCCTGGCCTGGATGGTGGCCATGGTCCAGGGCGGCAGCCAGGCGCTCAGCCGCAGCCTCTACGCCAGCCTGTCGCCGGCCTCCAAGAGCGGCGAGTTCTTCGGCCTGTTCGGCATTATGGAGAAGTTCTCCGCCATCGCCGGGCCGCTGATCTTCGCCGCCGCGGTGTCGACATTCAACAGCAGCCGCCCGGCCGTGCTGAGCGTGGTGATCTTCTTCCTGGTGGGCGCGTATTTGCTGACGCGCGTCGATGTCCAGCGCGGCCAGCAGGTGGCGCGCGAGGAAGACGCCCTCTACCTGGCGGGGGAGAGCTGAGCGGGCGCTTAGCCCTGATTCAACTGCCACACCAGGCGCAGCCCCTCCAGGGTCAGCCAGGGGGCGAGAATCTCGATCACTGGGGTCTCGCGAGCGATGACCTCCACCAGACCGCCGGTGCCGATGACTTTCATCTCCGGCCCCAGCTCGCGGCGGAAGCGGGCCACCATGCCTTCCACCAGGCCCACATAGCCGTAAAGCAGCCCGGATTGGATGGCATGCTCGGTGGTGCGCCCGATGGCGGAGGGCGGGCGGGCCAGGTCCACCCGGGGCAGCTTGGCCGTTCGTTGGAACAGGGCGTCAGCAGCGATACCGATGCCGGGGGCGATCGCGCCGCCCAGGTAATCCCCCTCAGCGTTGATGGCATCGAAAGTGGTGGCCGTGCCAAAATCCACCACACAGGCTGGCCCGCCGTAGAGGGCCTGCACCGCGGCGGCATCCACAATACGGTCGGCACCTACGGCGCGCGGCTCCTTATACAGAATGCGCACGCCGGTGCGCACCCCCGCATCCACCACCAGCGGCTCCATCCCCAGATACCCCCGACAGGCATGGCGGAAGGTGCGCGTCAGAGGCGGCACCACCGAGGCCATGCAGATCCCGCTGATCTGCCCCGGCTCGCAGCCCGCGTGCTCCAACAGGCCCACCAGCTGCAAACCATACTCGTCCGGCATGCGCTCATGCACGGTGGCCAACCGCCAGGCGTGCTTCAGCTCCTCTCCCTGATAGAGCCCAATGCCGATGTTGGTGTTGCCCACATCGATCACCAGCAACATGGCGCTCACCCCTTTCCTAACCTCCATCGTGCGGTCCTGAGCTGCCCAAGAGGATGCTGTCAATCAGGCGAGTCTTTCCCACGAAGACGGCCATGGATAGCAGGGCCCTTTCCACAGGGCCCTCCAATTCCTCCAGGGTCTCCGGGTCAGCCACGGACACATACTGGGTGCGCGCCAAGGGCTCCGCGTTGAGCACACGCTGCATCTCCCGGCGCAGGGCTTCAGCCTGGCGCTCCCCCGCCTCAAAGGCCGCGCGAGCCGCTTGCAGGGCGCGATAGAGCACCGTGGCGGCTTCCCGCTGCTCGGGGCTCAGATAGGTATTGCGGCTGGACATGGCCAGCCCGTCAGGCTCGCGCACGATGGGGCATACCACCACTCTCACGGGATAGCTCAGATCACGCACCATCCGCTGAATGACCACCGCCTGCTGGGCGTCCTTCTGACCAAAGTAGGCCCTTTGCGGTTGGAGGGCGTTGAAGAGCTTGGCCACCACGGTCGCCACCCCCCGAAAGTGATTGGGACGATGCTGGCCTTCCAGGCGGCGGGTCACCTTTTCCACCGTCACCCAGGTCTGATAGTCGGGGGGATACATCTCTTCCTCAGTGGGCGTCCAGACCAAATCGACCCCTTCTTTCTGCAGCAAACCCAGGTCGCGATCCAGGTCACGGGGGTAGGCATCCAGGTCCTCGCTGGGGCCGAACTGGGTGGGGTTGACAAAGATGCTCACCGCCACACTGGCGCATTCCTCCCGGGCCCGCCGAACAAGGGAGAGGTGGCCCTCATGCAAATAACCCATGGTGGGAACCAAGCCCAATGGATCGGGCAGGGCCCGCCGCGCATCCCACAAACCGGCCAGCGTGGTCACCACTTTCATGGGGAGACCTCCTTGCGATCCACCAGCGCCCGAACCAGATGCCAGAGGGTTTCGTTCAGCGGGGTGGGGATCCCCATGGCCCCGCCTTCCTTCACCACCGCGCCGCAGATGGCGTCGATCTCTGTGGGCGCGCCGCGGCGCACGTCCTGGAGCATGGAGGACAGATTGGTCGCCGTGCGAGAGGCCACCTCGCAGACCGCTTTCGCCATATCCCCCCTCAAGTTCACCCCCTTCGCCCGCGCCACCTCAGCCGTCTCCTGCGCCGCGCCGATCATCAGCTGGCGGGCGTCAGGCCGCTCCAACAGCTCGCCGTTGGGCACGCCCAACAGGGCGGTGAGGGGGTTGATCCCGGCGTTCACCGCCAGCTTGCCCCACACCAGGGCCTCCAGGTCATGGGCGCGCTGTACTTCAAATCCCCCCTTTTCCAACAGGCGCACCAGGGGATCCAAGGGCTCCAAATCCAGAATGTAGGTGGGCCCCTTTCCACCGGGCCGCACCCGTCCCGGGCCAAGCAAGGTGGCTCCTGTGGTGGTGACCCCCAGGGCAGCGCGTTGTGAGCCAAGGGCATCCTGCAGGGTCTCCAGGTTGCCCAGCCCGTTTTGCAGGGTCAGGGCAATGCCATCCCCGGCCAGGCAACCCTTCAGTTGCTGCCCGGCGCGCGCCGTCTGCCAGGACTTGACCAGCACCAGGGCATAGCGAGCGCCCCGGCAAGCCTCCGGCTCACGATGAACGCGAACGGGGAAGGTGCGGGTCCGCCCCTCCTCTTCCAGGACCACCCCAGCGGCCTCCAAGGCGGCCAGCCCTTGGGCCCAGGTACCCAGCATGTGCACCTGGGTGTGCGGCGCCAGACGGGCCGCGAAGAGACAGGCCATGGCGCCCGTGCCCACAATCAACAGGGAAGGGGGCAGCCCCTCCTCATGCGCCACGGCCCGCTCCCCCTTCCTCCTGAGCGAGCATGCTCTGCAAGGCTCCCCAGTCCTCGTCGCTCATGGTGAAGGCCTGCTCCTGGCTGGGGAAACGACCCTCCTCCACCTCGGCCTTGTATTGCGCGAAAGCGCGAGCCATTTGGGCGTGGAAATCAGCGTAGCGCTTCACGAACTTGGGGGTGAAGCGATCGAAGAGGCCCAGCAGGTCATGGGTCACCAGCACCTGCCCGTCGCAGCCCGCGCCGGCGCCGATGCCGATGGTGGGAATCTCCAGGCGCTGGCTGACCAGCGCGGCCAGGCGTTGGGGGATGGCCTCCAGCACCAGAGAGAAGCAGCCGGCCTCTTCCAAGAGCAGGGCGTCCTCCAGCAATCGCCTGGCCGCCGCCGCGGTGCGCCCTTGGGTGCGGAAACCGCCAAGCTGGTGCACCGATTGGGGCGTCAGGCCCAGGTGGCCCATGACCGGGATGCCCGCGCCCACGATGGCGCGGATGGCCTCCAGCCGCTCACGCCCTCCTTCCAGCTTGACGGCGTCCATGCCGCCCTCTTTCAGGAAGCGACCCGCGTTGCGCACCGCCTCCTCTACGCTGGCCTGGTAAGACATGAAGGGCATGTCCCCCACCAGCAGGGCGAAGCGCGCCCCGCGCGCCACCGCCTTGCAGTGGTGGATCATCTCGTCCATGGTCACCGGCAGGGTGTTTTCGTAGCCCAGGACCACCATGCCCAGGGAATCGCCCACCAGGATCGAATCGATGCCCGCCCGATCCACCGCCAGCGCGGTGGCGTAATCATAGGCGGTGAGCATGGTCAGCCTTTCGCCGCGCAGCGCCTTGCGGCGAAAGTCCAGGGTGGTGATCTTCTTGCGTTCTGCAGGGGTTGAAGGTTGAGTCACGGCTATCTCCTCCCTTGAGTGAGATGCCCGATGGCCCGAGGTTGCGTTCCCGCCTGGGCCAATGGCGGGCTGCCTATTCCCATCGCCCGTCTCGGTCCTCGCCAGATCCAAGCGGGCGCGACGGAATTATAGCACGAAGGGCGCGGTGGAAAGCGAGTAGCCCAGCTCCCCGCCCATTAAACAACCCATGAAGCCTTGTGGCATCATGGAGGCGATGCATGGGCGTGGCCGCGGCGCCAAGGAGCGCTGGCGGCTACGGCGAGTACAATGCAATTGTCATGACCATCGAAACGCCCGCCACCCGCGCCCTGAAGGCCCTGGGGATCCCCTTCACGCTGCACCTGCACGCCCAACCGCTCCGCTCGCTGGAGCAGGCGGCCAGGGAGCGCGGCCTGCAGCCCACCCAAATCGTGCGCTCGCTGCTCTTCCGCCTTCCGGGCGAACGCTATGTGCTGGTTCTGGCGCCGGGGGGATGCAAGGTGGACTGGCGCAAACTGCGCCAGGTGCTCGGCGTCCGGCGCATTACCACGGCCAGGTCCGAGCAGGTGGAGCAGGTCACGGGCTTCGCGCCCGGCGCGGTCTCGCCCTTTGGCCTGCGCCGGCGGCTCCCTATCCTGGCCGACCGCAGCATCCTGCAACACGAAACCGTCTCTGTGGGCGCGGGCATCCCCAACGCGGGGCTCATCCTGGCCCGCGACGACCTGGTGCGCGCCCTCTCCCCCCGATGGGCCGAATTCTGCAATACGAGCCAGACGCAGGCTCCATAGCCCGCTGCGCGTTGCGCAGCAGGCCCCGAAAGGCTTACATTCCCGCGGAGGCGCCCTCCAGGAAATCCATGACCGCTTGGGTGACGCGCTGCACCGCATCCAGGGAAGCCTCCAGTTGGTCGCCCACATTCATGCTGTGATCCGCCCCTTCCACCAGGCAAAGGGTGAATTCCTTCTCGCTCCGGAGCTCCTCCAGGGCGGCCTCGTCGTAGAAGCGGTCCTGGTTGCCGATGGCCATGAATGCCCGTTGCGGCGCGCCCAGGAAAAGCTGGCGGAAAAAGGCGTTGCCCAAGGGGGGCGTCAGCAGAATGAGAGAGGCACTNGGGGGAATGACCTCCTCCACGCAGAGGTCCACGGCCAGGAGAGCGCCCAAGGACTTGCCCANCAGCGCCAGGCGCCCGTAATTGCGCTGGCCGGTCACCCATTTCCAGGCCCGNCCAACCTCCTCCACCAGATCATGAATCTCTTCCGGTGAGAACNCACGCCCAGCGCTCTGATACCCGTAGGTCAGGGACAGGGTATCCCAGTTGCGCTGGCGCAGGATCAGGGAGGGATAGTAAAGCAGCGGGGCGTCCATGCCATAGTGGTTGCCGGGCAGGAATACAGCCAGGCCCTCCGGTTCATCCTGGGACCAGAAAGTGTGTACCAGCGGCCGGCCGTCGGCGGCCGTCAACGGCAGGTGCTTGCGCTCAGCCATCTCATCCTCCTCACCCTCACCCCTGCCAAAGAAATCCGCTCAGGGAACCGCATGGCGCACGATGGTGCAGCCATAGGGAGGCGCGCTGCTTATCTCCGGGAGCTTCCCAACCAGGAGCGCCTCCACGGCCTCCTTCAAGAAGTGCCTGGTGGGCTGGCGCTGGCGAAAGGTCGTGTCATCCAGGGCCCCTTTGTAGCGCAGGACTCCTTCGCCATCGGCGACGAAGAAATGGGGGGTGGTCTCAGCGCCCAACAGATCAGCCACCTTCGCCCCTCTATCCAGCAAGACCACTTCCACTCCCCGCTCACGGGCAGCCCGGCGCAGGTCTTGGGGCGCTTCGTTGGCGTTGCTGGCCACCGCCCAGAGGAGCACCGCATCGCCCCAACCAGCCAGCCATGGCAGCAGGATTTGGTCGGCCCGCTTAGCCCAGGGACACTCCGCGGACCAAAAGTTGAGGATCAGGATTTTGCCGCCCGCTTGGGCAGGCGTGTACTCCTGGCCATCCAGATCGGGAAGGCGAAACGCGGGCAAAGGTTCCCCAATGCGTGCTACGGGATCCATCTCGGTTCAAAGCCTCCGATTGCGATGCGTTTTCTCTCCTGGGTCTCCAAGTCGTAGAGCCAGATTTCCGGCGGAGCGGCCAGGTCCTGGCGGTCGGTGCGCAGGTAGAGCAGGGTCCGGCCGTCGTTCTTCCAGGCAAAGGCCAGATGGTGGAAGCGGGCATCGGCCGTCACCGGATGGGCTTCCGAGCCATCGGTTCGCATCAGCCAGAGCTGGCGGCCTTGGGTCCACTCTCCCGCCCGCAGCGAGCGCCGTGCGAAGGCGACCCAGCCTCCCTGGGGCGCGTAGACCGGCGCGCTGTCCTCCACCAGCCCCGCCTCCCCGCCGCTCAAATCCTCACGCAGACCGCTGTCAACGCTCCAGCGGATCAGGTGGCTGAAGAAACTGGGTGCATCCTCCCCGGGCCCGAAGTTTTCACCGGGCAAAAAGGCGATCTCCGGAAAGAGCAAGAATGCGCCATCGGGTGACCATTGGCCCATGACCCCCAGGCGGCTGGCCGTGCTGGCCAGGGGTGCTGAAACGGGAACTTCGCCGGGCTGGATCACCCAGATAGCCTCTCGACTTCTATTGTAGAACGCCAGTAAGCCCCGGGCGGACCAGCGCGGCTGGTCCGCATCCTGATCTTGCGGGCTGACCTGGAGCGCCGATTGGGGATTCTCCAGATCCAAAATCCAGACCCCGCTCTCACCCTCGGTCCACTGTCCATCCCCCGCCGGGATCAGGGCCACCCGCTCGAAGGCGAGCCAGCGTCCCGCGGGATCCAACTGCAGATCCCGGCAGCGACTGCCCACCGGGCAGGCATACAGCTGGCCCACCTGACCTCCCTGCAGGTCGAGCCATTTAAAGTCCTGGCCCCCATCTTCACGGGTCGCCAGGTAATAGATCCGAGCGCGCCGGTAGTCCACTGTGAAGTTGGACACACCGAAGGTTTCGTCAGTGAGGGTCAGGATTTCATCCCGTTCCAGCGCACGGGCGTAGAGATTGGCGGGCCCTTCACTGGGCCACAGGTACGCGGCGCGCGGACGGCGCACTGTGTAAGACCATTGCTGGGTGCGCACCATGGGCAGGAAGAGGCGCGAGCGGGCGCCTGCCGCGAGGCGGATCGTCACCCGTTCGCCCTCCGGCCAGGGCTCACGGGGCACAAACACCAGGGTATCCCCCTCCCAGCGGACCTGCCCCGCCATGGGGGGCGCAATTTCCAGCCGCGCCTGCACCGAGGTACGGTCCATGGCCTGATTAAAGCGGATGCGCAGCACTGCACTGGAGGGGATGAAAGCCTGGTCCGCCGGTTCAACTGAAATGACTCGCGGCGTCAGGGTCACCAGCACGCCAACAATGGCGGCAAAACCCATGCCCGCGGCCAGCGCCGGCCAGGCCCCCTTGCGGCGCCGCTCAAGGCGCATAGCAAAACCCTCCGGCGGCGGGGCGTGTCCACGACAATGCCACTAGGCCTCCCACTGCGCGGCCTTCAATTGAGCCTTAAGCCCTTCGATGGCTTGCACCGGCGTGGGGTCGATGCCGTAGGCGATGGCCAGGTAGTAGGCGGTATAGTCGCCAAAGTGCAGCGCGGTCCATTGCTCGGCCAGGCGGCTCTCACCGGCCGCGCGGATCACGTCGGTGTTGAAACCCTCCAGCATCAAAATTTGGCGAGTAATCTCAACGCGCAAGCGGTTGCGCAGATGGCACTTGGCCCCATCCAGGAAGAGGAGCATGCTATGGGGAAAGAGGGCTTCCGGCTGAAGCACCCCGGCCACCATGTTGTGATCCGCCTCGGGCAGGGCTTCGAATTGGCCCAGCGCTTTGGCCAGCTCACTGATCTGGGTGCGCCAGCGGCGGGCCACAGGTTCCAAATGATCAGCCCCCAGGATCACCGGCCAGCGCCCCATTAGTTGCCCCGCCATGCGCTTGGCCGGGTTTTGCACCACAGGGACCCGGGCGAGCAAAGCCTCTTGCTGCTCGCGCATCGCGGCCAGGGCATCCTTCATCTCGGCAGAAGGGTCCGGCAGCAGCTCCAGGCGATTCAACGCGGCCAACAGCAGGCCGAAGGAATAACCCACCGCGGCGCGCGGCTGGCCGGTGTGCTCGAAAATCCACAGGGACGCCCCGTCCCGCCGGGCGCGCTGTGCCAGTTCGCCACCGGTTGTGAGAGCTAATACACGCGCCCCGGCTTCTCGCGCCGCCTGATAGGCCGTCAGGGTCTCCTCAGTGTTTCCTGAATGGGAAGAGACCAGCACCAGCGTGCCCTCCCCTGCGGCGAAGGCTGGCAAGCCGTAATTGCGCCAGATGATGATGGGCACGCGGGCCAGCGGCGCGGCGTAGGCCTGCAGCAGGTCCCCACCGATGGCCGAGCCGCCCATGCCCGCCACCACAACCCGCCGGATGCCCTCCCAGGCGGGCAACTCCAGGCGCCCACCCAGCTCCCAGGCCGCCTGCAATTGATCCGGCAGGCCGTCGATCTCCGCCAGCATGTTCTGTGGATCCAGTTTGGGGAAGTCTTGCCATTGATCGAGTATCATCGTCCCTCCAGAGTGAGCCGATANACCGCGCGGCGCGGCCAACCGGAGGCCTCCGCCACTGCGCGAGCCGCCTCGCTGGGGGCCAGCCCGCGCGCCATCTCCCTCTCCAAGGCCTCACGCACCTCGGCCTCGTCCCAGCGCGCCGCGCCCTCTCCACCCTGCACCATCAGGGTGAATTCGCCGCGCGGCGCGTGCTCGGCGAAGTGCGCTTGCATCTGCGCCACCTGCCCGCGCAGGATCTCCTCATGCAACTTGGTCAGTTCTCGGGCCACCGCCATGGGCTGATCAGGCCCGAAGACTTGGGCCAGATCATCCAGGGTGGCCCGCAGGCGATGGGGTGCCTCAAAAAAAATCAGGGTCCCCTCAAAACGGGCCGCCTCCCTGAGGGCCCTACGGCGTTCCGCGGCCCGGCGGGGTAGAAAGCCAAGGAAGAGAAAGCGATCCGTCGGCAGCCCCGAAGCGCTCAGGGCGGCAATGACCGCGGTGGGCCCAGGCACGGGGACAACGGCAAACCCCGCGTCCAGCGCCCGGCGCACCAGCTCAAAGCCAGGGTCGGAGAGGCCTGGGGTGCCGGCGTCGGAGACCAAGGCCACATCCCCTCGCGCCAGCGCAGCCAAGATCTGCTCCTCCCGCCCTTCCCCACTGTGCTCGTGGTAGCTGACCAGGGGCGTCTCGATCTCGAAGTGGCGCAACAACTTGGCCGTGCGCCGGGTATCCTCGGCGGCGATCAAGTGCACCTGGCGCAGAACGCGCAGGGCGCGCAGGGTGATGTCCTCCAGATTGCCGATGGGCGTGGCGACCAAATACAGGGTTCCCACGCCGCCTATTGTAGCAGAGAGGGCCATGGTAAGAGTCAGGGCGCAGCCACCCGCTGCGGCCGCCGCGGCGATGCGCAAGCAGGGCCATGGTCGGGCAGGACAGGCCCTCCACAAGCGCCCTTCTTCCGCGTTGCCGGGGGCGGGCTACAGCAAGTCAGATGCACCCAGGGAAGGGTGCCTTTCCGATTTGTGGGTCATTTGATTGCGCACCGCATGGGGCTGGCCAGCGCAACAGTTTCCATCTCCCTTCAGGGGGCGGCGGCTGGCAGGCCGCCGCCAAGCACCCCCCAGGGAATCGACCGGATTGACGGGGCTTCCTCAGCGATGGTAGACTCCATTTCAGAGGACATAACTCCATTTCGGCACCCGCGATGCCTCAAACCCTCAGCTAGGGAAAACTATGCCCGCTAAAGACCGATCGGCCCTCACATTGCTCGACGCCTTGCGCAGCGGACCGCTGCTTTTCGACGGAGCCATGGGAACCATGCTCCATCAGGCTGGCGTGAGCTTCAACGCCTGCTTTGACGCGCTCAACGTCAGCGACCCCCATAGGATCATCACCATCCATCGCGCCTACCTGGAGGCTGGGGCTCAGATTCTGGAGACCAACACCTTCGGCGCCAACCGATACAAGCTGGCCCCCCATGGACTGCAAGGGTCGGTGGAGGAACTGAACTCCGCTGGCGTGGGCCTGGCCCGCCAGGCTATCGCCAAGAGCGGCAGGCCTGCATGGGTCCTGGGAAGCGTGGGACCCCTGGGGGTGCGCCTGGCCCCCTATGGCCGGGTGCCCCACGCCGAGGCCCGCGACGCCTACGGGGAGCAAATTGCGGCCCTGCTAAAGGCCGGTGCCGACGGCGTGATCATCGAAACCCAGGTGGATTTGCAGGAAGCCCTGCTGGCCATGGAGGCCGCTCACCTCGCAGGTGCCGCGGCCATCCTGGTCAGCATGACTTTCACCGCCGACGACCGCACTCTCCTGGGCGACACCCCGGAGACCGTGGCCCGCCAGTTGGCCGCGGCGGGCGCCCACGCGCTGGGGCGCCAATTGCTCCG
>Ga0180881_1076_pt1 | contig 13901 bp, 15 predicted proteins | sample Deesub1362A_J573_FD_124314 | JGI IMG/M metagenome (GOLD analysis project Ga0180881, IMG submission 124314) | Anaerolineales bacterium JdFR-61 | reverse complement strand
CTTCCGTCGGAATCGGTGTCCACCATGCGTCGGAATGAGTGTCCAGCTTCCGTCGGAATCGGTGTCCATCATGCGTCGGAATATGCAGGCTGCCACGCCGGCGCCGCTGCGAAACAGGAAACCGGCGCGGCCCCCTGGGGTCGCGCCGGCTTCTTCTCGCTGAGGTCCAAGGCCCGGCCCCCCGGCCGGGCCGAGCACTCACGCCATAGCTGCTGCCTTGCGAGCCGGGCAGCGGGCTGTGGGCTTGTAAGCCCANATAACAGGATTACAATAGTCGCCGTGCGGCGGCGGGGGGAATTAGGGAGCACCCCGGGAGGCAGCCTGCACGCCTACGCAAGAGGCCCTGAACCTTTCATTGGAGGATCGCACCATGGCAGGTAAAGGTTCGATTGCCACCGGCGACTGGAGGCAACGGGCTCAGCGCCGGCTCCCCATCATCGATCCCTACAGCACGCTTGCCCTGATTCTGCTTTCGCTTCTGGTGGGTGTGGTCACCGGCGGCGTGGCGGTGCTGTTTATCTGGACCATCGAAGCTGTGGGCCATTTTTCCTTTTCCCAAGGGTTGCCAGACCTGCTCGCCTTTCTCGGCCGCGCCTGGATTGTGGCTGTCCCCGTGCTGGGCGCGCTGATCAGCGGGCCCATGATCGCCTACTGGGCCATTGAAGCCAAGGGGCACGGCGTGCCCGAGGTGATGCAGGCCATCATCATGCGCGCCGGGCGCATCCGACCCCGTGTTGCGGTTGTCAAGTCACTGGCCTCCGCCCTTTGTATCGGCACCGGGGGCTCGGCGGGGCGTGAGGGGCCCATCGTGCAGGTGGGTTCCGCCCTGGGCTCCACAGCGGCCCAACTCTTGCGCTTGGGAACAGACCGCAGGGTGACGCTGGTGGCTTGCGGGGCAGCCGCGGGCATCGCCGCCACCTTTAACGCGCCCATCGCCGGCGTGATCTTCGCCCTGGAAGTCATCCTGCGAGATTTCACCATCCACAACGTCAGCAGTGTAGTGGTCTCCGCGGTCTCAGCCAGCGTCATCAGCCGCTTGGCCCTGGGTGCCAACCCCGCCTTTGTCGTACCGGCCTATCGATTGCACAGCGCCTGGGAGTTGATTTTCTACGCAGCCCTGAGCCTCCTCGCCGCCATCGTCGGATGGGCCTTCGTAGGCATCCTCTACTTCTTCGAGGATCAATTCGACCGCTGGCGCTTTCCCACCGCACTAAAACCTGCTGTGGGCGCCGTTGGAGTGGGGCTCATCGCCCTGCTCTACCCTCAAGCGTTGGGCGCCGGGCTGCCCATCATCGAGGACGCCCTGATCGGAACCCTGCCGGTGGCCCTGCTCCTTGGCCTGCTCCTTGCCAAACTGCTGGCCACCAGCTTTACCCTGGGCTCGGGCAACTCTGGCGGTATCTTCTCCCCCTCCCTGTTCATGGGGGCCATGCTCGGTGGCGCCTTTGGCTATCTGGTCCACTCCTCTTTCCCCGCCATCACCGCCACCCCCGGCGCGTACGCCCTGGTGGGTATGGCCAGCGTCTTCTCCGCCGCAGCCCACGCGCCGCTGACCGCCTTTCTAATCGTCTTCGAAATGTCTGGAGACTACCGCCTCATCCTGCCGCTGATGGTCGCTGTAGGCCTGGCAACGCTGCTCTCCCAAACCATGCGCCGAGAATCCATCTATACCCTGCGCCTGGTGAAGCGCGGCGTCCCCCTCGAGCGCGATCGAGACATTGATCTGATGCGCACCATCACCGTGGGCGAGGTGATGACCACGGACCCGGATAGCGTGGCTCTAAGCATGTCCTTGCAAGAGCTGGCCGCCTTTTTCGCCCGCACCCACCACCATGGCTTTCCCGTCCTGGACGACCAGGGGCGTTTTGTAGGCATCGTGACCATCCAGGATTTAGAACGGGCCGCCGCCAGGGGGCCAATCGTCGATTTGACCGTGGCCGACATTGTGCGCCGCGATCCAATCGTCGTCTACCCCGACGATCCGCTTTCGAAAGCCCTGGCCTTGATGAGCGAGCGCGACGTGGGGCGCCTTCCCGTGGTCGATCCCGATGACCCAGGCAAGCTGGTCGGTTTACTGCGCCGCCAGAATATCGTGCGCGCGTATCGCCATGCCATCCTGCGGCGGCTCGAAAATCACCATCGCGCCCAGGCTGAGCGCCTGAAGCATCTGGCCGAAACGGAAATCGTGGAGATCAAGATCAGCGGGGCGATGAAGGCGAACGGCAAAACGCTCAAAGAACTCCCCCTGCCTCCCCAAGCGCTCATCACCTCCATCCGCCGCGACGACCAGATCATCATCCCTCACGGGGATACCCGCCTGCAGGAAGGGGACGTTCTGATCGCCCTTTGCAAGCCCTCCAGCCAGGAAAGGCTCAAGAAATGCCTCCTGGGCCAGGACTGAAGTGCCGTCCCAAGCCTTCCCCAGCCTCAATGGGGCGGTTGGGCCAACACAGCGATGATCAGCAGAGCCAGCGCCAAGATGAGGAAGCCCGGGAAGAGCAAGCGGCGGCCGCGCAGCTCCCTACGTTCCAGGGCGATCACCGCGGCGATGATGGCTTGCAGGCCATAGTAGAGCGCAAAGGCGCGCGAAGCCAAGGTGAGCACAGAAAACACCCCACGCGTCCAAATCAGCGCCAGGGCAAGAAGGGTGATGATCAAATAGCCCTGGCGTCGGCTGATCCGCCCTCGCGTGGCTTCGGCTATGATCCCGCCTGACCCGATGGTGTCCGCCACCGCCGCGCCGAATTGGCTGAAGACGGCCGCCAGCGCCAGCGTCGGGCCTAAGAGAAAAGCAGCCCGCCCTACAATCTGGATGATCGCCGTCTCGTCCGTGGCACGACCCAGATCGCCGGCCAGGGGCGCCGCGAGGGGCACAAATAGAATGTAAACCACCGCCGCGATGGCCTGAGCCAAGAACTGGCCCCGCACTCGCTCCTCAGGGCTGTAATCCTTGCCTAGGTAGCGAGCGGTTTCAAACCCTTGCACAACCAACAACATCCCCCCCAGGGTCAGCAGGCTGTGCCATCCAATCTGCGGCCGCGGGAGAGCCGCCACGCCGCCCCCATTGGCCCGCAAATAGCCATAGCCCACACCCAAGGCTACCAGCAGGCCGAGTATGATGGCCAATTTCACGTTCACCGCCACCCGTTCCAGGTCCTCCAGTCCATGCAAGCCGCGCCGTATGCCGCGCAGGCCAATCAGCATCAGCAAAGAGGTGGTCAGCAGACGGGTAGCCAGGCCCGTTCGTAATCCCAACAACTCCAAAGCAAACGCGCTGAGCAAGCTCAGGTAGAAGGCCACGGAAATGATGTACGCCAGGCCCAGGACCAACTTGGCCAGGCGTTCTACCTGCAGCAATATCCCTGAGCGACCGTTGTTGAGGGCCAGGGTGGGCTCAAAATAAAGGATATTGACCGCCATGACCGCGCCAATGACCATGGCAAAGAGGCTCAGCGCGGCCATGGCCACGCTATGCAGGTGGCCAAAATTCAGATAGAGCAGGGGTGCCACTACCAGGAAGCCGCTGCCAATGATCGAGGCCAGCGGCGTGATGACGATGGTCCAAAGTCGCGAACGCGCCAAGGGTGTGCGCAAGAAAATTACAAGGCCGAGCACCATGACACCCAGGCTCAAGATGCCATTGAACATGTACATAGAGGGTGGCAAGGACGCCGTCATGGTCTTCTCCAGCATCAGGCGCGCAAACCCCAGAGGCGAGGCCCTCCATTCTCAAAATGAGGGGCTTCGCCTCTGGGGTTAGGCTGCTCGCGGACCCGCGTGGACCGCTGTTTTGATTGACCCGCCAGTCAAAACGGCATTCCCCCACCTTAGCCCGCTTCGCTGTGGCGCAGGGCCTCCTTTTTTGACACTGCGTGGATGTGGATGGCAATTAGGAGCGCCCATGGTTTGTCTGAACTTGCCGCCTCGTCGGGTCGCTCAATTCTACTCCATTTTGGCCCGCTCCCCAACTGAGGCCAATGTGGGTTCATCTCACCTCGAGCGGGCGCGCCATGCAACGCGCATGAAAGAAAGGAGGTTGTGGGACGGCAGGGCGGACCCAGGAACTATGCTGGCAAGCCAGGCTTAGAGCAGGCCCAGCATCGCATCCAGGCTCCAGATAGCGCCCGCACCGAGCGCGAGCAAGGCGATCTGGGTGATAATCATGTTGTAGTTTTGGCCCTGCTCACACAAATAGGCCTTGTTCACGGAGATATCGCGCGGCTTTACACCGGCCAGCGCAAGGTAGTTCAGGTTTAAGAAGATTGCCACGAGCAGGGAAACAGGGGTGAGAAATCCAAAGACCAGTCCTATGCCCACGGCGCTCTCCCCGGCCAGCACCAGGTAGGGAAACCACGCCCGGTTGGGTTCCACGGTCTTCCGAATGAGGCGGCCATAAGCGGGGATGGGGTGGTTGTCGGCCAGGGCCAGCGTCCAGTTGGCCATTTGGCCGCTGACGAACTGGCGCAAGGGCTTGTGCAGCACACTCTTGATCCACCAGAGGCCTACGCCAATTCTTAGAAATTCGATCCATTGCTGTGCGTCCAAGAAGCTGAAGAAGATTTCCATTGATTCCTCCGTAGCGGAAAGGGCCGGGGGACAGGACCCGCCAGGGGGCCCCCTCCCAGGCGTCAAATGCCCCTTTTGGATGCCCGCACGCACCTTCATCTTACCCTCCCCCGAGCGCACGCGGATCCCCACACGCCCTGGGCTGCCTTCTGCGATAGGCCTCAACGAGGGTGCCTGGCTAGGAGCATACTCCGCTGAGCCATGCGCGGGCCACCACATTTCATGCCCAACGCGCCCGCTCGTCCAATTTTTCACGACAAGCCGTTGGTGTATACTTTTGCAACGGCCCCACCATTTTGGGCCGGATGGGAGGCTTGAACTGGACCCCGATCGAAGCAACCGCGAGTGGTTAACTGCCCTCGCAGAGAAAGGGCCTGCGCAGGAACGCGCCCTGGCCGAGCTGAGGGGAATCATCCGGCGCGGGCTGCCCTATGCCCTGTCCAAGTGGCTCTCCCCCTCCGACCCCAACTTTGACGCGCTGGCCGATGAGGTCACGCAAGAGACCTTGCTGCGAGTGCTAGATCATCTGCCCAGCTTCGAAGGCCGTAGCAAGTTCACGACTTGGGTGCACAAGATCGCCGTACGGGTGGCCCTGACGGAGCTGCGCCGCAAACGGTGGCGTGATGTATCCCTGCACGAATTGGTCGACCAGATGGACGACCCGACGCATTCGGCGCTCATGATTTCCCATCAGGTGGGGCCAGAATCCACCACCGAACAGAAGGATCTCATGCGGATCATCCAGCGCCTGATCGCTGAGGAGCTGACGGACAAACAGCGCCAGGCCATCATCGCCGTGCGCTTGCGGGGCATGCCCATCGAAGAGGTTGCCCGCCAGATGGGGATGAAACGCAATGCGCTTTATAAGCTCTTGCACGACGCCCGGCTGCGCTTAAAGCGTCGCCTGGAGAACGAGGGCTTGAGCGTAGAGGACATTCTGGCCGCGTTTGATTNCGGGTAAGAAATGACCGCCCTATGGCATCCATGGCGGTATGAGAGCGAGGCATTATGAAGCGTATAACCCGTGAGCAGCTCATTGAATTGATCCGCCAGATTGCCAAGACACGCGTCGATGAAATTGGATGCGACGAGGCATATGCGCTCTTGGATGCATTCGCCGAGGCCGCGGCGCGCGGCGAATCCCCAGAAAAACTGCTGCCCCAGGTCGCCTTGCACCTGGAACTCTGCCGTGATTGCTTTGAGGAATATGATGCGCTGCTCGCGGTCATCCAGTCCAAGGCCCCCTCTGTCTGATCCCGTTCGCCTCTCCCTGCTGGTCCTTTGCTGAACCTAGCAGCGGGTCCAAGGTATCCCCTCATCCGCCGCGAGCATTCCCCACAGCGCCAAAAGCCGTCTCTTGGGGCGACACCACGGGTCCGGCACAGCCCGCCGCCGGGGGCCCCTTTCCACGCTTTCCCGCCTCGCGGCTGGTCAACGGGCCTTAGGGGCCCCCTTCCCCGACGATCCTAAGCCGGACAGCCTCCCACCAAGCCTGGCTCCCGCGACTTACCGGGTCGCCTGCGCCAATTCCTTGCGCCAGGTAAGAGCCGAAGCTTGCCAGACGTCGATAACTTGCGGGAGACCGAGCACCAGCAAAGCCGCCCGGCGCAAGACCACAGCGCCACCTGGCCAATCCGGCTTCCCCCAGGAGAAGCATATGTCCCCAAACCCCAATTGTCCGCCCACGTCTTCAGAAAGGAGATTTCGATGCAAAAAATGATCAGCCAAATGGCGCGCATGTATCCCATGTTCATCCTCATGGGATTCATGCTGGTCGTTGCGGCTCTCGTCATTGGCTACTTTAATTCCCAGACCGCAGCCGCCTACTTCGCCCAGCCCAAGGCTCTGCGGGAGACCACATTGATGGCCCAGCGGGCCTCCATCGCCCGGGTGGATCAATGGCTGCCATACTTCAAGTTCCTAGGTCTTGGCATGATCCTGTCCGGGATCGTCATGGCCCTGCGGGTGATCATCGAGAATCTGCAAGCTGCCGGCAGGCAGGTGATGGAAAACTTGCCGCCCGAAGAACGTCCCGCGACCCCACCCGCGCCGTGGTATGGCCTGCTGATGCCTATGGGCATGATGCTCGGTTNGCTTCTGTTCATCGTAGCCCTGGTGGTGAGTTTGAATCTGGCATCCATCGCCGCTGCGGTTTTCTCCAATCCCATCCCAGCCATTGACGCCGCTGGCCCTGGCTCCACGCTGCTCCATCAGGTCCAGATCCTTCACACCACGAACTCCTGGCTGGTACCGCTTAAGTTTTTCGCCATCGCCACCGAGTTTCTAGCCATCGTCATGGGTCTGAGCACCATCATCTACATCCTGCGGCGGCAGACCGAAATGATCCAGCAGGGCATCAACCTGGCCAGATCAATGAGAAAAACCACCCAACGTGAGCAGGCTGCCGCCTAGAGTTCACAGACCTTCAGAAAGGATAACCATAATGCAAGCACCAATTTCCTCCAACGGCATGACCACCCCCTGGCAATTGCGCGCATTCCCCCTCTTCACCATCGGCGCATGGATCTTGGTGGCGGTTGTCGTGGCGGTGGGCGTTTTTGTCCTGGCCCCAACTGCCGCCAATTACTGGGGAGGCCATCCCAAAGCCATACGCGACGCAGCCACCGCAGGCTCGGCGCTCCAAAGCCAGCTCGCCCTCCTGAGCTCCATGCCCCGCTGGCTCGAGCCGCTAACCTTCACTGCAATTGCATTGTTCATGGTGGGCATCGCGCTGGAGTTCTCCAGCATCCCCGGAATCTTGCGCAATCGTGGCAAGATCCTCAACATCTGCTTCCCGCTGCTGGTTCGCTACGGCGCCCAGCAAGCAGAAAGTGAAGGGAACGTGCAATGACAGGCCACATCAACCCCCCAAAGAAGGCTCCCTTTCCCTTCAGCATGATTGAGGCCATGATGCCTCGCTTTCCCCTCTTCGTCCTGATGGGATGGGCCATGGTTGGGCTCGCCCTGATCATTGGCGCCTTCTGGCTGGCCCCCGCCCGGGCAACCTTCTTCACCGATGCCAAAGCCGTGCGTGAGGCCGTTGCAGCAGGCAGCGCTTTCGTGGACGCCAACCTGCGCTCACATATCATCGAAACCTGGGTTCCCCACTTCAAGTTTCTTGGGCTGGGCATCGGCCTCGCGGCTATCACCATGGCCCTGGGCGTGATTGCCAAGCAGCTGCAGAGGATGGGCCAGGTCATCGCCAGCCATATCCGCGCGGACCTGCGCCCGACCCTGCCTACCCCACCCCGCCGCGTGCGCGTTTTCCAGCTCGGCACCATGATGGGCTTGATGATCTTGATGATCACCGCGCTCATCGCCGCCCTCATCGCCACAAGCGTGGTTCCGGCCTATTGGAGCCATTCCATCGCCAACGAACTCAATCCAGCCAGCCCCGGCTCTGCCTTGCTGAGCCAACTGGGCACCCTGCGCTCCTACTCCTTCTGGCTCAATCCAATACGGCTGGTCGGCATGGGCTTCCTCTTCACCGCCATTACCATCGCTCTAACGGTGATCATAGGGGTCCTGCGCACCCAGGGTAAGCTGCTGATGCGCTTCTACCAGGAGGCCTCTTCCATCCAATAGGCCGCGCCCTGAGCGACACCCTCCTATCGGCAATGGGCCGCAACGCTGGAGAATCTCTCCTGCCCGTTGCGGCCCTTTCGGATTGAGGGGCTCAGCCCAGGTAAGAACAAGGGGCCTCAGGCGTTCAATACACTATAGCGGAGCCCGAAAGAGCTGCCCTTGTCTAGAGACGGGCAAATCGGGCTCCCCCAGGCGCCCGCCCTCTTTGCCGGGGGCATGGCCCGGAAAGGACCGCAACATGAGCCACCCCATCCACATCGATGACGCCGAATTCCAGGCCAAAGTCTTAGATCGCAGAACGCCTGTTATCGTCGATTTTTGGGCGCCCTGGTGTGGTCCATGCCATATGATCGCTCCGCTTCTGGATAAGCTGGCCTTGGAATATGGTGACCGGCTGGTCATCGCGAAGGTCAACACAGACAAGAACGGCCAGTGGGCCTCCTATTTCGGCGTGCAAGGCATTCCCACTTTGCTCTTTATCCGCCAGGGCAAGGTAATCCATGAGCAGGTAGGAGCGCTTCCTGAGCCCCACCTGCGCCGCTTGGTGGATCGCTTTCCGAACACACCCGATGGGGCGGCCGCATAGTCGCCGCCCTGCCCACATGAGCCAGAAAGGTGAGACGATGAGGCAAGATACTCTGCGCAGCAACGGCAACGGCCGCCAGGTTCATTGGTTGGAAGAGACCACGCACAACGATACCCTGTTGCTGGATTCCGCCTCGGTGGTCGAACAGGCTGTCTACCAGATCCTGAGCGCCCTCGGTGAGGACCCCGAGCGGGAGGGACTGCAGCGCACCCCCAGGCGAGTTGCCAAATCCTTGGCCGAATTGCTCGAAGGGTATCAGCAGGATCTGGATACCTTGATCAACGGCGCCCTCTTCGACGTGGAATATGGCGAGGGCGAGATGATCGTCGTGAGCGANATCCCCTACCAATCCATGTGCGAACATCACATGTTGCCCTTTAGCGGAAAGGCCCATGTGGCCTATATTCCGGGGGCCAAGGTCGTGGGTTTGAGCAAGATCCCNCGCATCGTGGATATGTTCTCCCGCCGCCTGCAAGTCCAGGAACGGATNACCCAACAGATCGCNGACGCCCTGANNGAGGCCATNGATCCCGCGGGGGTCATGGTGCTTNTGGAAGGCGTGCATAGNTGCGCCATCCTGCGCGGCGTNAANAAACACANCCTNAATATGAAAACNGTCGCCCGCCGCGGCGCCTTTTCCCGCAANCCGGCGCTTGTGGAAGAATTCCACCGCATGATCGCTGGGTGAACTCAGGCTCATCTGCTGTCCCCACCTGGCCGGGCCAGGGGGGAGACCTGTAATAGGAGATCGACAAACCATGGATCCCAATCAACTAACCCTCGGGCTGGCGGCCCTGGCCGGATTGGCTTCGTTCCTCTCCCCCTGCGTATTAGCCCTGGTGCCCGCCTACGTAGGCTACCTGGGCGGAAGGGCCATCGGCCCCGAGGGCCAGGTCATGACCAACCGGTGGGGCACCTTCACCCATGGCCTGGCCTTTGTGCTGGGTTTCAGTGTGGTTTTTGTCACCCTGGGCCTAGCCCTTTCCGTCGTCGGCGCCTTGCTCTTTGATATCCGTCAATGGATCGCCCGCATCGGCGGCGCGATCGTCATCATCTTCGGCCTGCACACCATGGGTGTGATCAACATCCCCCTGCTGGACATGGACACTCGCGTCCAGCGGCAGCCACGCCCTGGCTCAGGGTTGCCCTCATCAGCCATGATGGGCGTCTTCTTTTCCGCCGGATGGGCCCCCTGCGTGGGCCCCGTCTTGGGCGCCGTCCTCACCCTGGCCCTCAATGGCGGCGATCCAACCCAAGGCGCGCTGCTGCTCAGCGCATACTCGGCCGGACTGGCCATTCCCTTCCTGCTGGCCGCCCTGGGCATNGGCCGCATGGCCACCCTCATGCGCCGTCACACCAGGCTGATCCTGTGGACATCCAAGGCCACCGGGGCTATTCTTGTCTTAGTAGGCATCCTGCTGGTCAGCGGGACCTTGTCCCAACTGGCACGCTTCGGCTTCTTCGTCGACTTTGGGCTGTGAGATGTGAGGATAGGTGAATCATGAAGCGTTTGAGCCGTTCGAACCTCTTATCCCTGGGTGTTTTGGCCATCGTCCTGGGAAGTGCCCTGGCCATTGGCCTCGCGCGCCAGAATGGCGCACAGGTTGAGCTCACCGGCGGCGCTGCGGACAATATTGCCTCCGAGCCCGTTAAAGGTGCCCTTGCCCCGGACTTCGAGCTCACCGACCTGGAGGGCAATCAAATCCGCCTCTCGGACCTGAGGGGATCGCCGCTGCTGATTAATTTCTGGGCCACCTGGTGCGGGCCATGCCGCATCGAGATGCCGGCCATAGAGGCCCGCTATCAGCGCTACAAGCATCAGGGTTTTCGGGTGCTGGCGGTGGACTTTGACGAGCCAGCGGACATCGTCGCCGAATTCCGGGACGAGCTGGGGCTATCCTTTGATATCCTGCTCGACCCCGGGGCCAAAGTCCAGCAGCTCTACCGGGTGCGCGGCTACCCCAGCTCCTACTTCGTTGACCGCGACGGCTTCATCACCATCGTCCATATCGGTTTGATGACCGAAGGACAGTTGGACGATTACCTTTTGACCCTGGAGCTCGGCCCTTAAGCGCGACGCCGGTGGATGGCTTGCTCGAGCCATCCACCGGCGACTAATCCTTCAGCATGCTGCCCGGCCTTATCCCTCCCCGCCGATCTGCGCCGACAAGTAGTTCTGCAGGCCCACCTGCTCGATCTGGCGGAGTTGCCTCTCCCCCCAGGCCACGTGTTCCTCTTCCATCCCCAGGATCTTCACCAGCAAATCCGCCGTGGCCTGGTCTCCCTTGTCGCCTGCCAGGGCAACCCCCCGGCCATAGGCTTCCACCGCCCCGCGCTCCAACTGAAGGTCGTTGGCGATGATTTCATCCACCTGCTTGCCTATCTTCATGGGCTTCAATTGATTGACGATGGGCGCACCCTCGAGGAAGAGAATGCGCTCCATAAGCCACTCCGCATGGCGCATCTCATCGATGGCCTGCTTTTCGATGGCCTCATGCAGCCCTTGATACCCGTAATAGCCACAGATCTCGGCGTGAAGCATGTATTGGTTAATGGCTGTCAGCTCATCGGCCAGCAGCTCATTGAGCATCGCGATGACCTCTGCATCTCCCTTCATGGCCGCCTCCTTTCATGCAGGTCGGGTTCGCCGCGCATTCTACCGCGAGGTGATGCAATTCACAAACCATTCCCCAGATGGCTTTGCGCGGCGCTGGTCGTTTGGGAAAATGCGGGCTTTTTCAAGGGACGGCGCATTCCAGATTAAAAAAGAAACGAACGCCGGCGAACCGGCGCTCCTGGCGGGGATGACGGGATTCGAACCCGCGATCTCTGCCTTGACAGGGCAGCGTGTTAGGCCACTACACCACACCCCCGGCGCACCGAAGTCTACCATACCGGCCTGGGCAGCGTCAAGCGGGCGCCTCATGAGAGAGTGCCATTGGGAAAAGTGGGCGGCCTCGCCGGCAAGCCGGCCCCAGGCCACGCGCCCGCAGTCCCGGCTGCCCGGGCAGTGTGCAGAAGCGCAGGCAGGGGCTGCCCGGCGTCGGCGAGGCAGTCGCGGCCCGCTGAACGGAAAGGGAGAATTGGGGTTTGGCCCATGGATCCCTGTCTTGAGGCGCTCCACACTGGGGGGAATGCCCCCCCTTATGAGTAACCCGTCCTGTTCGTTCCTGCTCCTCAGGGACCCTCAGCTGCCGCGCACATCGACCCCCTGCAATATGCCGGCCATCACCTCCGCCGCCCGATCGACGGCTCGGTCATCGATCCAATAATGGGTCACAAGGCGCAGGCGATCCTCGGATACCACCCCAATCCGCACGCCCTTCTCCGAACAGCGCTCGGCCAGGGCTGCCGCGTCAAGGGGAGATCCCCTCTCAAGCCGCAGGAAGACCATATTCGTGGCCGGCGGGTCGTTCTCCACCACCAGCCAGGGCAGCTCCTTCAGCCGGTCCGCCAGGGCTCGCGCCCGGGTGTGATCCTGCGCCAAACGCCCGCTCATTTCCTCGATGGCGATGATGCCTGCGGCGGCCAGAACCCCCGCCTGGCGCATGCCGCCGCCCAGTTGCTTGCGAACGCGCCGCGCCCGGCGGATGAACGCCTCGCTACCGCAAAGGAGCGAGCCAACGGGCGCGCAAAGGCCCTTCGAAAGGCAAAATGAGACCGAATCCGCCGGCCCAGCCAGCCGGCGGGCCTGCACGCCCAAAGCCACGGCGGCGTTGAAAATGCGCGCGCCGTCCAGATGCAACGCCAATCCATGGGCCCGGCAGAGCGCGGCCACTTGTTCGGTATATTCGGCGCTCAAGGCCACGCCCCCACAGCGATTGTGGGTGTTTTCCAGGCAGACCAGCCGCGTGATGGGAAAATGCACATTGTCCGGACGAACGGCGGCCTCAATGCGCTCAAGTTCCAACGTTCCATCCGGCTGGTTGGGCAGCGGGTAAGGATGTACACCGCCCAGGGCCGCCGCCCCGCCGGCCTCATAGAGAAAGGTGTGGCTCAGATCACCCAGGATCACCTCGTCGCCGCGGTTGCAATGAGCCAGCAGGGCCGCCAGGTTTGCCATTGTCCCGCTCGGGACAAACAAAGCCGCCTCCTTGCCCATCACCTGCGCTGTCAGACGCTCCAAACGATTGACCGTGGGATCCTCGCCGTAGACGTCATCGCCCAGCTCCGCCAGGGCCATGGCTTCCCGCATAGCGGGCGTAGGAAGGGTCACCGTATCCGATCGCAGGTCAATCCATCTTGGCGTTTGGTGGGNCACGGCGTCTCCTTTCTGTCNGGCCCGCCGCAGGGAGTCCAAGACGCGCTGCATGTCCTCGGGAAGCGGCGCTTCAAAGGTGCGGGGACNGGCCTCCCCCGGGAGGATGATGACNAGCTTGGCCGCGTGCAGGCAATGGCGCTGCACGGGAAGGGAGGGCTTGCGCCGACCATAGGTCCGATCCCCCACTACAGGACAACCCAAGAAAGCCAGGTGAACACGCAACTGATGGGTTCGCCCGGTCAGCGGCTCCAACTCCAACAAAGCATGCCTGGGAAAGGTCTCCAGGGTGCGATAAATGGTCACCGCTTCACGGCCTTTTTCGCCAGGCCTCACCGCCATGCGCTTACGGTTGCGAGGATCGCGCCCAAGGTTGACCTCGATCCGCCCTGTGGGCGTGGGCGGATGGCCATCAACGATGGCAAGGTAAGACTTCTTGACCTTGCGCGCTTTGAACTGGGCCTGCAGGGCCTGGTGCGTGCGGTCATCCTTGGCCATGATCANGAGACCCGAGGTGTCCTTATCCAAGCGATGAACCACGCCGGGGCGGGCCACGCCTCCCACGCCTTTAAGCTGGGGAGAATGGGCCAGGACCGCGTGGACAAGGGTGCCGGTGGGGTGCCCGGCAGAGGGATGAACGACGATCCCAGGGNGTTTGTTGATGACGATCAGCCGGTCATCCTCATAGATGATGTCCAGGGGAATGGGTTCCGGCGTCAGCCCGGCCGGCTTGGCAGGCGGCACAGTCACCCGGATGCGCTGTCCCGCCTCCAGCCGGAAAGCCGGCTTGCGAACCGGCTCTCCATCCACTTCCACCAGGCCTTGTCGAATCCAGTCTTGGATGCGCGCGCGTGAATGCTGGGCAAGTTCGACGGCCAGATAGCGGTCAAGGCGCTCCCCCTCCTT
>Ga0180881_1176_pt1 | contig 14007 bp, 5 predicted proteins | sample Deesub1362A_J573_FD_124314 | JGI IMG/M metagenome (GOLD analysis project Ga0180881, IMG submission 124314) | Anaerolineales bacterium JdFR-61 | reverse complement strand
ACCAGTTGCTGGCTGGGGCATTGGTGATCGGACTGGTCGCATGCCGGGCGTTGACGATGAAGGCGCGCCTCGGCGCCGGCCATTCCCGGCAGATACCCCTCGACGATGGCCTTAACCTTCGCCACAGTGGCTGGCTCCAGGTCTTCCAGGCTTTGGTTGCATTGGCCCAAGGCGCAGCTGATCTTGATCGTCACGGGGCGCACGGCTTTGCGCACCACGGCCTTATGTGGGGGGATCTGAGGCGAGAGGGGGGCTTGGTAGAGCGGATCGCCATAAAGGACGAAGGAAATCAGCGTCTTTTGATCCTCACCGTCCAGGAAACCCTGGCGGCGATGCATTTCCGCGGCCAGGTTGAGCTTTGCCCGGCGCAGGGCNTCGCCCACGGGCAAGCCCAGGTTGACGCTCTGCCAGAAATGGTGGCCGAGCAGGTCGGCGGCGATGAGAGGGGGGTTCACCGANCCATAGGATGTCTTGGTCGATCCGATGACCGCTCGACTGCCCGAGGCCAGGAACTTGAGGCATAGCGCCGTCTCGGGCGTCTTGCCCAGAATATTGGCACCGTAACAAGCCTCGGTGAAGACCAGGTGAGGTGCGCGGCCACTGTTGATGATGTCCACGGGTCGCAAGGCGATGGGGAAATCCACATCGTCCGTGCCCTCATCGGCAGGATGGCGCTGGCCGAACCATTCGGGGGCATCCTCAATGCCGTGTAGGTTGAAGTAGGAGAGCTTGGCTGGCGTGTATAGCGAGCTGGGCAGGGCCCCTGCGTGGGTGGGTGGGGAGGTGACCAGCGAACGGGGTGAGCCGATGGTGCGATAGACAGCCAGAGAGGCCTTGCGCCAGATGCTGGCGGAATAGCCAAAGGTCTGGCCGCCCCGTTTCACCAGGCGCGCCAGCAGTGAAGCGAGCCAATAGCGCAGGCGCTGGAAAAAGCTCAGGCGCATGCGTTCCATCTGGTGGTAGTCGGCGGCTTGGCGCAACATGCGCACCAGCAGGTCCACATCGTCGTTCACGGGGAGCCGGCCCACGGGCCATTCAGGGACGAAGTAATTCTCATCCCGGGTGGCGTAGGGGTTGTCCGAGGGCACCATATCATCGTCATCGTCGGTGGGGTTGGGCAGCTCATGGAAGGGGATGATCTGCTCTCCACCGGCGATGAGCAAAGCGGCGATCATTTCACCGCGCTGGGCCAGGACTTTGTCCAGATCAGCCAGACGCAGCTTAATCTGCCAGGGGTTGCCCGGGTCGGCCGGGGGGATGCCGAAGGGCTTCAGGCATTGCGGATCGTCGATGTAAATCCGATATGCCGTCCAGCCAGGCCGTCGGCGCACAGCATCAACCAGCGCATCCAGCGCATCGTGGATGCGCTGAAAGCGCTCATAGCCGAAGGCCTGGGTCAAGCGCGTGCGGCTGGAGAGGGCGATATAGACCGGCACCTTTTGGTCTTGCTGGCTGGAAGGCTGGTATGCTTTCAGGCGCGCGGCTATTTGGGCAAAAGCCTGTCGCACTTCCTCCAGGGAGTCCTCTCCCTGGGCCTGTGGCTGCTCTTGGTGCGTCGGTGCGGGATCCTGGGGGATGGTTTTCCCCATGGAGAGGGCCGCCGATGGCTCATGGGCCGGCTCCCCTTCGGCTTGGGGGGCTGCGGAGGCCGGTGTTGGCAGGCGGTTCATTCCGGCCAGAGCGGCCACCTGGGAGGGGATGGGGCGAAGCATGCGCATGGTAAGCTCAGAGGGCCACAGATTGCGATAGGGGTGATCGGGGCCCATAAAGCGCGCCGAAATCTCGCCCGAGGGATCCAGCGCGGCCAGGCGGTGCAGCCGCTCAACGCCGCGCCGGGCGTTGCCCACGCGCAGGTCGTAATCGGCCATCACCATCAGCAAGTAGATGCAGCGCGGCCAGGCTTCGGAGGCCTCCCTTGCCAGCATGACCGCGCGATCCTCCAGGCTCGCATCTAACAACAGGCGCACCACCAGCACAGCCGGCAGAGGCGTTGGCGGATCCTCCTGGAGGGTCAGGGAGGCGTAGCTGGCGGCGGCCTCCAGGTCCCGCTCCTTGAGGGCCCGCTGAGCCTTGAGGAGCATGGACACCCACGGCGGGCGTCCCCTGGCCTGCGGATCTCGCTTGCCCAGAAGGGCCAGGCAACCCTCCAGTTCGGTGACACGCGCCAGGTTGCCGACCCGTCGGTGGGCCTCAATGAGGGGCAGGTAGGCCTGGCTATCCTCAGGGTCGACCTGAATGGCCTCTTCCAGATGTTCGATGGCCTGTTGGGTCAGCCCCTCGCGCAGCTCCAGCTCGGCCAGCTGCCTGCGCATGCGCTGATCCCCGGGCCACTCGGCCAGCCAGTCGGCGGCCAAGGAACGAGCGAAATCCCACTTGCGTGCCAGTTTTGCGTATTGCAGGAGTTGGAAGACGCCTGTGCGATCGATCATCAGTTCACCGCCGTTTGGGAGATTCCGCCGTGGACCAACTCCAGGGCCCGGATGGCTGCCAGTTGGTGCAGTGCCGTGGCGTTGGTGGGGTCATGTTCCACGGCTCGCTTGAGCATGTCAGCCGCCGCGGAATAGCGTTTGTAATGCTTATGGATGGCCGCGGCTTGCAGGTAAGCTTCAACGCACCCCGGGTCCAAATCAATGGCCCGCTCAAAGGACTCCAGGGCCGGCTGCAGCTGGCGTCGTTGGGAGAGAATCAGGCCCCGCTCGAGATGCAGGCGCGCGTCGTCGGGCGAGATTTCTTGCAGCGAGTCCAGCTCGGCCAGCGCGCGATCAAGCTGGCCTGCCTGGCGGGCCAGCGAGGCCATGAGCAAGCGATATTGGAGGCGGGCAGGGGCGATTTCCGTGGCCTGCCTGGCCGATTTCAAGGCTGCGTTCAAGTCGCCTGCCGCGGCCTGGGCCTTAGCCAGCAGCGCCCACAACTCGCCATCCTGGGGCGCTGAAGCTGTTAAAGCGTGCAGCAGCTCCACCGCTTGGGCCGGGCGGTTGGCCCTGAGTAGCAGTCGCGCCTCGGCCAGTTCAATGGGCATGGGGTCGGCTGCGCCGGCCTTAGCGCGTTGGTAGAATTCAACCGCCTTTTGAGGTCGATCCAAGGCCGCCTGTAGATCGCCCATGACCAACAGGGCGCGCCAGTCCTGGGGCGCCCTGCGCAGGGCGTTCTTGGCAAAGCGTACGGCCTCTTTGGTCTGCCCAGCAGCCAGGGCGGCGCGCGCCGCGCCGATCCATGGCTCCGGGTTCTCGGCGCTGCCCTGGGCGGCCTGCTGGAAGAGACGCTTGGCGCGAACGGCTTTGTTGCTGGCCAGGGCGGCCCTGGCGGCGCAGAGTAGAAGCTCGGGGTCTTGCTCCTCCCGGGCTTGCATGGCGCGCTCCAAGGCCTCTAGGGCCTGGGCCGCAAGGCCTGCCTGGAGCAGGGTCTCGCCGAGGCGAGCCAAATAATCGGGATTTTCGGGAGCCAGGTCAACGGCTTGCTGCAAATGGGGCAGGGCGGCGTCCAGCTGGTCGCATGCCATATAGGCCTGAGCCAGGCTGAACTGCCAGGCGGGCTCCTGGGGCCAGCTTTCTACGGCGCGTTGAAGGTGGGGAAGGGCGGCCTGATGGTCCTCTTGCATGAGCCATGTGCGGGCCTTCAGATAGTGGGCCAATGGCGCCAAGACAGACGGACCCTCGGCGGGCTGCAGGGCGTGGCGGGCCAATTCGAGCTGGCCCAGATGCATCTGGCATAGGCCAGCCAGCAGGTCAAACCATGGGCCATCAGCCGCCAGCTCATCGCGCAGGGAGAGCATGTTTAATGCGGCGCGAGGGTCGTTGCGCTTCAGGTGGGCGATGACCAAGGCCTCCAGGGTCTGGCCGCTCAAGTCCCTGGTTGCCAGATTCTTGGCCCAGGTTGGATCCAGATCCTGGTGCGAGCCCATCGCCATGGCTGCCCGCAATTCGATGCGCTGGCGAACCGTGGGGGGTAGGGGCACCCGGGCCAAGCCTTGGAGCATGGCGGGAAGGGCCTGGCGGATCGCTTCCACCTGCCCCTGGCCCGGCGCGTGGGCCCGGGCTTCACCTTCCGTGAGCAGCCAGGCAGCATCCAGGATCCGCAGGCGGGCTTCCATGGCGGCGGGGAGGAGCGGGTCTTCCCCCGTCGCCGTGGGGAGCCACTGCTCAATGTCCTCCCATCGCGCGAGCTCGAGGGCCACGCTTGCGCCGAGGGCCCGGGCGCGCTCCACGGAGGAGGAGGAGACCTGGGCGGCCTGTTCGTACAGCGCGGTGGCTTCTTGATGATTGCCCCTCTGGAGCTCAGCCCATGCCCGCAAGAGCCGGGGCATAGGGTCATGTGCGGCGGATTGGGGCAAGGCGTTCAAGATTTCCAGGGCCTGGGCTGGGGAGCGCATGCGCAGCAGGAAGAGGCCGAAAGATTGCAGCACCTGGGGATCTTGGGGCGNGCGGCGCACAGCCTGTTGCANCATCTCGCGGGCCAGCTGGGTGTCGCCGTGGTCCTGCGCGGCCTCCGCCAGGGCCAGGATNAAACCGACCTGGGCGGGGTTGCGTTCCACCGCGCTGCGCAGCAGGTTCATGCCGGCGGCCACATCGCCCTCGGCCATGAGGGCCCGGCTCAAATGCAAGACGATTTCGGGTCGGTCCGGGGCGCGCTCGACGGCCCGCTGCCACAAAGCAATAGCCGATTCCTGCCGTCCCAGGCCCCAGAGGGCCATGGCCGCCCGATGCAGAGCATCGGCGTTATCAGGTTCGATCTCAGCCGACTGGCGCCAGGACCAAAGGGCCGTTTCCGTGTCGCCGGCGCTTTCGGCCAGCTTGGCCGCCTTGCGCAAGAGTTCGGGCTGTGGGGCGCTCGCTTGGGCGGCCCGCCGGATCAAGCGGCGTGTGGTCGCCTTGCGGCCCAACTGCAGAGCGCACTGGGCCGCCTCCAAGAGGTGGTTGGGGTCTCTGCGCTCGTGGATCAGGGCTTTGGCCAGCGCGTGGCTGGCGATGCCCTTCTTGCCCGCCTGCGCGGCCAGGCGCGCGTAGCGCAGCCATCCCTGGGGGGCTTTGGGCTGAATGGCCACGAGGCGCTCAAGGGCTTGCAGCGCGCTGCCCCAGCGTCCGGTCTTCTGGGCGATGGAGGTAAGGCATCCCAGGGCCCCTTCGTCCAGGGGGTCAAGCTGGGTGGCTTGTTGGGCCAATTGGAGAGCTTTCTCCTGGTTGCCGGCCAGGTCGTAGGCACGGGCCAATTCCACCACGCAAGCCGTGGAGGCCGGAAACTGAGCGCGAGCCTCCTCAAGTGTCTCGATGGCCGTGGCGATGTCGCCGCCTTTCATGCTGGAGCGGGCTTTGCCCAACAAGGCTCTCTTGCGCAGGGCTGGATCGCGTGCGCCGCCGCTATCCAGGAAGCGGGAGTAGCGCTCAAAAGCTTTCTCATCTTCGCCCTGGGCCTCGCAGCAAAGCCCCTCCCAAAGGTCCAGCTCGGGAAGCTGGCAGCCCTTGCTGCGTGCGGTATCCAACGCATGGCGGGCCAGTTGGCGCAGTTTGGGGTCCTCCAATTGCTGGTAGGCTCCCAGGAATATGCGCCCGGCGCTGAGGAAGGCCTGGGGCGGGGCGCTCGGCGGCAGGTCCTGCATGCATTGTGCGGCGGCGGCCAGCTCCTGGCGGGCTTCATACGTCTCGGCCAGGGCCTTGCGGGCAGCCCAATTGGCGGGCTGGCTCTTGACCGCCTGGCGGAGGATGGGCAGCGCCCGCTCGTGATGGCCCAATTTGCGCAGCAGGTTGCCCAGGGTGATCCGGTAGGAGGCCTGGGTGGCCTTGGCGGCCACGGCTTTTTCTGCCGGCTCAACCGCTTCCGTGAGGCGCCCCTGGCCTTCGAGCCATAAGGCATAGGCGTGCTGCAAATCGGGATCGGAGGGGAGCAATTGAATGGCCGAGGCCAGGGTCTGACCGGCAGCCTCGTGGTCGCCGGCGGCCTGCTGACATTCGGCCAGGGCGATCCAGCCGGCGGCGAATTGTGGATGGTTCTGGGTGAGCCACTCCAAGTGCTCGCGGGCCTCTTCGAGGCGCTCCCGGGCGACCAGCAATCGGCCCTTGAGAAGATGGCCTGCTTTGGACTCGGGATCTTGGGCGAGCAAACGATCTGCGGCGTGGGCGGCCAGCTCGAAGTCCTTTGCCAGCAGCGCGGCCTCTCCCATCTTCGGCAGGTGGGCGAGATCCGTGGCCGCCAGGGCATACCAATGAGCCAGGGCATCCTGGGCCTGGCCGGATTCGAGCAGGGCGGTGGCCAGGGCGAGACGAGCATCCTGGCTCCCGGGATCCAACGCCAGAGATAAGGCAGCTTGGTTGGCAGCACCCACAGGATCGCCGGTTTCAACCAGCAAATAGCAATAACGCAGGCGATGGGGAATGGCCTGCGGATAGCTGGTGGCCAAATGGGCCTGGACTTGGGAGGCCCCATGGGCCATTTCCGCCCCCAGGAGCTGCTCGACCAAGCGCTGGGCCCAAACAGGTGCTGGGAAAGCCCACTCCAGGGTGCCTTTCAGGGCAGCCTCCAGGGCCTGGCTCTTACCCGCAAGGTCCCCTGCCTGTTCGCGCAGAAAGGCCCAAACGATCCACTCTGCGGGGTGGGAGGGGCTTTCGGGCAGCAGGTCCTGCGCTGCCTGCACCTCCCCTTGGTCGGCCATCAGGTACGCCAGGTCCGCGTTTCGCAAGGGATCGGGATCCAGATCATGGGCTGCATGGAGCAACGGCAGGGCCCCAGGGGCCTGGCCTTTCAGGAGCGCCCGCCGCGCCAGCCATTGGGCCACCGTAGCGGTTTGGCCTTTCAGAGTGCGCCAGGCTTTGTCCAGCTCTTCCTCGTTTCCATCCAGGATGGCGGGGGCGATGGCCCCGGCGATGTGCGCCATTGGCCCGGGAATGGGGTCCTGGCCCTGGGATCGCTTCTGCATGGCCGTCGCCAGCGGGAGGGAGAAGGGATGGTCGAACAGGCTGGCAATGAGCAAGGCGCGGGCGACAACCTCCCGCGGCATCCATTGAAGCAGCCTGAGTGCGGCCGGGCCGGCCTCCTCCTGCGCCAGCAAGAGGTGAATGAGGAAAAGGGTCCCCTGCTGCGACTGGCAGAGCATTTCCGCGAAGCGCCTCTGATCCGGCAGCGCGGGCCAGGCGCAGGCCATGGGAGCGCGCCAAATGCGAGGGGCGCGGGCGGCCGCCTCGGCGCAGCGGCTGGGGTCCGGATCGTTCTTGATGATGTGCTGTGCGATTTGGGCTACCGTGGCGAAATCGCGCTGGTCGAGCGGGATCTCCTCAACGGTTGTCCAGAATTGTTCGCCGTCGGGGATGGCCGCTGGTTCTGGCTGTGAGAGCTGGCCGCCCTGCATGGACTCCAGGGTCCAGCGGGCCAGGGCAGCGGGAGAGGCCAGGACATCAGGCCCTTGCGTGAGGACCTGGTCCAGGAACTCGGGCTGATGCATGGCCTTCCATGCTTCGGGGACGTGCAACAGCCTGCGCAGGGCCCCGCTCAGGTCACCGGGAGAGAGCCAGTCGCTCAGGCGGGCCAGGATTTGGCGGTCATCGAGCATGGCAAGCCTTAGAAGGGGAAGCTATCGATTTGAGCGATGATCCAGTAGGAACCGGCGATCATCACCATGCCCGTAAAGATCAGGAACGCGCCGGCGCCGCTGGCGGTCTTGACCAGTTGGTTGATGGAGGCCACCAGGTCGGAAGCGCTTTTCACCAGGCCGGTCGCCTCTTCAGCCAAACCCTTTTGGCCTATGCGCGCGGTGTTGACCGCCATGGAGCGGATTTCCCGCGCGTAGCCGCGGCTGATCAGAATAAATACACCGATGAGAATGCATAGCACACCCAGCAAGAAAACCGCTGAAGCGATGAGCAGTTGCATCTCTTGCAAAGTCAGTGGAAACATGCGCGCCTCCTAACGACAGGGACTGTTCCCCTGTGGTGCAAGGTGTATGCCAGGGCAGCGCGGGGGAATGCGTGGAGGATGCCTAGGCGGGCCCAGGCGCCGCCCACGGCTGCAGAGCATGCTGCGCCCACAAGGGGCGTTGTCCAATCCGCATTAAAGGCTAGGTTACGTATTCTTGAAATTCGGGGGGCAGGTGGCTGACCTGGATGGTCTCTTCGTCGCACATGAGCATGGCGCGCTCAATGACATGTCGCAGCTCGCGGATGTTGCCCGGCCAGGGGTGGGCCTTGAGGGCTTCGATCGCGCGAGGGGAAATTTCGTCCACCTGGCTGCCGATGCGCAGATTAATTTGGCGGATGAAGGCGCCCACCAGAGCGGGGATGTCTTCCACGCGCTCGCGCAAAGGCGGCAGGTGGAGGTTGAAGAGTTTGAGGCGGTAATACAAGTCCTCGCGAAAGGAACCCTCAGCGATCATGCTCTTCAAGTCCCGGTTGGAGGCGGCGACGATTTGGATGTCCACTTTGATTTCGGTCACGCCGCCCACCCGCCGAAAGCTGCGCTCCTCCAGCACGCGCAGCAATTTGGCCTGTATGTCAGGCTTGGTGGAGGCGATCTCATCGAGGAAGAGGATGCCGCCGTCGGCGATCTCGATCAGGCCCGGCTTGCGTTTCTGCGCGCCCGTGAAGGCGCCGGCCTCATGGCCGAAGAGTTCGGATTCAATCATCGTATCGGGCATGGCCGGGCAGTTGATGGGGATGAAAGGTTTGTCCTTGCGTGGGCCCATGGCGTGGATGGCGCGGGCCAGCACCTCTTTGCCGGTCCCTGTCTCGCCCTCGATGAGCACAGATACCTGGGCCGCTGCAGCCCGGGCGGCCTCGTCCATGATTTGCTTCATACGCGGGGTTTCGCCGACCACCATCTCCACGCCGTCGGCGGCCGCGCGGCGCAGCAGTTCCAGCTCGCGGCGCAGGGCGACGATCTCCTGGCATTTTTGCACGGCGTTAATCAGTCGCTCGATGTCCAGGGGTTTTTCTAAAAAGTCCTGCGCGCCCTTCTTCATGGCCTCCACCGCCATCTCCACTTCACCGTGGGCGGTTATCAGGATGACCGGCGGGCGGGGGCTCTCCAATTCCAAGCGGTCGAGTAAAGATAGGCCGGATCCGTCGGGCAGGCGCACATCCAGCAGGACGATATCCGCGGCGCCCGCGTCTAGGTGTTTGTGGGCCTCGGCCAGGTCGCCGGCCTCAATGGCTTCGTAGCCGGCGTCCTCCAGCGCGTCGCGCAGAAAACTGCGGGCGAGCTCTTCATCGTCGACAACAAGCACCGTGGTGCCCATGGGCACTCCTTGGGTCAAGAATCCTTAGCGGGCACGCGCAGGGTGAAGACCGTGCCCGCATCCGGGTAGCTTTCCACGTCAATACTGCCTTTGTGGGCTACCATGATGCGCCGGCTGATGGCCAAGCCTAAGCCGGTCCCCTCTTTCTTCGTGGTGAAGAAGGGATCGAAGATGCGCCCAATGACCTCCTTGGGGATCCCAGGGCCGGTATCGGCGACCTTCAATTCCACCATCTTTCCCTGTGAGCTTTCGATAGGGGACAAGGTTAGCGACAGGGTCCCGCCCTCGCCCATGGCCTGGAGTGCATTGGTGATCAGGTTCAAGACAACCTGCTCCAGGGTGCGGGCGTCGGCCATGGCCAGGGGGGTGTGAGGGTCGAATTCGGTGTGGCACTCGATTCCGGCCTGGTGGAAGCGCGGCGCCCAGCGGTCGAGCAAGCGCTCAATCATGGCGGCCAGGTCCAGGGGCTCGATGCGCAATTCCAGCGGTCGGGCGAAAAAGAGGACGTCGCTGAGCAGTTGGTTGAGGCGATCACACTGCTCGCGAATGCGCCCCAGGGCGCCATGTTGGGGATGATCCTTGCCCAGACGGGAAGCGATCACTTGAATGCCAGTGGAGATGTTGTTGATAGGGTTGCGCACCTCATGGGCGAAGATGGCGGTTACTTCACCGAGCAAGGCGCGCTGGGTGAGCATCTCGCGCTGGTCTGCCAGGGCCTCTTTTTCGGAGAGGTCCTCGATGGCCACCAGCAGGCGTGCAGGGGCGGGTTCAGGGAAGGGATAAACGGCCATGCGCGCCGGGAAGGGGGTGCCGTCCCGGCGATGCAGGGTCAGCCGCGCCAACTCGGCGACCCGATCGTGGCCCACCGCGTCGAGCAGCGTGGCGCGCACGTCGCGCGGGCCCACCAGGACGTGGTGGACCGGCATGCCTTGCAGTTCGCTCGCCAGGTAGCCGAGCATGCTGCATGCCGCGGGGTTGGCCTGCAAGATATGGAATCCCTCATCCATGGTGAGCAGCGCTTCGCGCGCGGCGCGGAACTGGCTTTCCCATTGGGCGCGCAAACCGGCCAGCTCCGCGCGCATGGCCTCGATTTGCTCGAGCTGCATCTGCCAGAGCAGGATGGCGTGGCAAATGTTGGCCAGGAAGGCCATCCAGCGCCCGGCCTCGTCGGGCATGTCGTTCTGGTCGCGCCATCCGGCGACCAGAACACCGATCCAGGCCGCGGACGATCCAAGGGGGCTGGTTCGCAGGCATTGCAAACCTGCGGCACGAGCGGATTTTTGCAGCACGTGCTCGGTGCGGCTGCCCAGGGACCATACGGTAACCGGCCTGAGCAGATCGATGGCGTTGGTGGGCAGAAGGGCGGGAAACTCCTCGGGCAGGGGGCCTTCGCGCAAATAGTCGGGGCCAGTGGGCGAGACGCGGTACAAGCCGATCACCGAGGCGCCCAACAAAGAACGGCCCAGTTCCAAGGCCGCTTCGAGACATTCCTCGCGGTCTTCAAGCAGCAGGGAGGAGATGGCGACCAAGGTGTTGACCCGCTCTTGCTGCTGGCGCTGGCGCTCCACTCGGCGCTGGCGCAGCAGGGAGGGGTTGCAGACCAGCAGCAGGGGCGTGCCGTTGGGGCCTGTGGGATAGGCGTCCAGATCGATCAGGGTAATGCTGCCCTCGCGGGTGCGCAGAGGGATGTCCTGCAGGTGGCAGTCGGGGCGTTCCCAAGCGCGCAGGATTTCAGCCAGAGCCGCCTGGCCGGTTTCCCCGGGAATGAGCTGGGAGAAGGGGAATTCCTCCAGCTCCATGCGTGTGTAGCCCGAGAGCAAGGTAAGGGCGTGGTTGGAGGCCAGGATGTGCTCACCGTCGCCGGAAAGCACTGCCACCGCCTCCGGCAGGGTATCTGCCAGGACGCGAAAAAGATCGCGGAACGGCTCAGGACGGAAAAGCCGTGTCAGGCGAGTTGCAGCAGGGAATGCGGTTGGCAATGCGACGCCCCTTACATCCAATCTGGCTGGCGAAAACCTCAGGCCGCCGTTCGTTTGGCGCGCAGGCGGGCGGGCAGGATTCCTTCCATGGCACGGTATTTGGCGACGGTGCGGCGTGCCACCTTGATCCCCTCGCGCTCAAGAATGGCAGAAATCATATCATCGGTCAAGGGTTCGCGCTCGTTGGCGACGATCTCTTTTACCCGATCGCGCACGGAGAGGCTGCGGTCAAAAAAGCGACTGAGGGGGATGATGCGACCGTCAGGCAACTGGACCGATTTGTGGGCCACAGCGCGCGAAATGGTTGACTCGTGGACGCCGATGATCCTGGCCAGGCGAGCGCGAGTGAGGGGTTTCAGGTGCCTGTCGCCGTGGAGGATGAATTCGCGCTGGTGGGCCACCAGGATTTCCATCAAGCGACGCATGGTGTTGTTGCGCTGTTTGAGGCATTTAACGAAGAGAGTGGCTCGCTCGAGATGGCGCTGCCAGTCCTCGGAACCGTTGCCGTTGGACTGGGCCACGGCCTCTTTGAAGAGCGGGTTGACGCGCAGCCAGCCGGCCACGGGCGTGAAGATCTCCACCATGAGCGGGCCATGGGGATCAGTGGGGTTGCGCGAGATCTGGATGTCAGGCGTGTGGTACACATTGGGATCCGCTTTGGCCGGCTGCCGCCCCGAGCCCCAAAAGGCGCGGCCAGGGTATGGATTGAGGTTGTTGTGGATGAACTCCAGGGCCTGCTTTACCCGGTGGGGGCGAGTGTTCAGCTTGCGGGCGATGGCTTCAAAGTCCCTCCGCCCCAATTCGCTGAAGGTCTCCTGGAGCACCCGGCGCGCCAAATCTACGGAGGGCAGGCGCTCGTCATAGGTGTCCAGCTGGGCCAGCAGCGCCTCGCGGGGCCCTGGGGTGGCCAGGCCGGGCGGGTCCACATGAGAGATCAAATCGATCACGCGTTGCACCTGGGAAAGGGGGCAGCGGCTGGCGCGTGCGATCAGGGCGATGGGTTCACGCAGGAATCCGTCCTCGTCCAGGCTGGAAAGGATATAGGCCGCCAGCTGGCGCTCCTGGGGGGTCAGGTCAGCGGCCAGTTGCTGGATCACATGAAAGGCCAGGCTTTCCGGTGCCACAGGCTCCTGATCCAGGGGAGCATCCTCCCAGCGCGGGGTGGAGGGGCGGTAGGATTCGCGAGGCGAGAGAAAGACGATGGGTTCGTCACCCGTCCGNTCTCCCAAGCTGCAGATGGGGCAAGGGCCGCTGTTGGCCAGGGCGCGCCCGCAGTTGGGNCAGCGGCGCTCCTCCAGCAGCTCCAGGGCGGGATTGGACGCCAATTCGGCGTCTACCTTCTCTTGCAATTCAGCGTTGGAGAGCACCAGCAGGCTCATGGTTTGAGCCAGGTGTGCCGTTGTCAGTGGACGGAGGGAATGTTCCTGAACCTGGTGAAGCATCATAAACCTCGCGCTGAGTATAGGTGGAACCCGATGGCAGCGCAACAGGGTTGCAGGAATCGTGCCAGACGCAGCCGTGATAGAATCGTGGCGTGATGGAAATGGAAGCCAAAGTCATCGGTGGAGGGTTGGCCGGCTCGGAAGCGGCCTGGCAACTGGCCGAGCGCGGCGTTCGCGTGGCGCTCTATGAGATGCGCCCGCTGCGCCAGACCGGCGCGCACGTCAGCGACAAGCTGGCTGAGTTGGTGTGTTCGAACTCCCTGGGGTCCATGCTGGCGGATCGGGCCTCGGGGATCCTGATGAGCGAACTGGAAATGATGGCCTCGCTCTTGCTGCGCTGCGCGCGGCAGGCGGCGGTCCCTGCGGGCTCGGCGCTGGCGGTGGACCGCGAGCGCTTCGCCGAGTTGGTCAGCCAATCCATCGAGAACCACCCCAAGATCCGGGTGGTGCGCGAGGAAGTGACCGAGATCCCGGAGGGGCTCACGCTGATTGCTACCGGCCCGCTGACCTCGCCGGCCTTGTCGAAGGCGCTGGAGCAGCTGGCCGGCAGCGAGCATTTGTATTTCTATGATGCCCTGGCGCCCATCGTGGAGGCGGACAGCATCAACTTTGAGATCGCCTTTCGCGGTTCGCGCTATGGTCGCGGGGAACGGCAGGAGGGGGATTACATCAACTGCCCCTTGAATGAGCAGGAATACGATGCCTTCGTGGAGGCCCTGCTCTCGGCTGAGCGCATTCCCTTGCGCAGCTTCGAAGAGGACATTCGGCGCGGGGTGCGGGCGGGGATGCACCAATTCTTTGAAGGCTGCCTGCCTGTGGAGATTCTCGCCGAGCGGGGGCGCCTGGCGCTGGCCTATGGCCCCATGCGGCCGGTGGGGTTGATCGACCCGCGCACGGGCAAGCGGCCTTTCGCCGCGGTGCAACTGCGGCAGGATAACCTGGCGGCCACCTTGTACAACATGGTGGGGTTCCAGACCAATCTGACCTATCCCGAGCAGCGCAGGGTGTTCCGCATGATTCCGGGTTTGGAGAAGGCCCGTTTTGCCCGTTATGGGCAGATGCACCGCAACACCTTCCTCAACGCGCCGCGCGTGCTGCGGCCCACGCTCCAACATCGCGAACGGGAGGATTTATTCTTTGCCGGCCAGATCACCGGGGTGGAGGGTTATTTGGGCAACATCGCCACTGGTTGTCTGGCGGGCATTAACGCCGCACGGCTGGCACAGGGGTTTGCGCTCTTGGAGCTGCCGCGGACGTCCATGTTGGGCGCGCTTTGCCATTACGTCTCCCACGCCGAGGCCGAGCAGTTTCAGCCCATGAAAGCGAACCTGGGGCTTCTGCCACCCCTGCAGGGCCAGCGCATCCGGGG
>Ga0180881_1286_pt1 | contig 14154 bp, 11 predicted proteins | sample Deesub1362A_J573_FD_124314 | JGI IMG/M metagenome (GOLD analysis project Ga0180881, IMG submission 124314) | Anaerolineales bacterium JdFR-61 | reverse complement strand
GAAACGCCGCCCAGACCACCATTGCGCCCACGGGGACCATCGCCACCGTGGCGGGTTGCGAGGGTTATGGCTGTGAGCCGGTCTTCGCCCTGGCCTACATCCGCCACGTCAACGATCAAGGCCGCGACTTGGAGCTGACCTACACCAGCCCGCTCTTCATGCAGGCCATGAGAAACGCCGGGCTCGATGACCGCAGGCGCGGGCGTGTCATCGAGCAGGTCATGGCCACCGGGACCTGCCAGGAAATCCCCGAGCTCCCCGCCGCCATTCGCGATGTGTTCGTGGTCTCCCAGGACATCAGCGCCGAAGAGCACGTCTACATGCAGGCCGCCCTGCAAGCCTTTGTCGACAACAGCCTGAGCAAAACCATCAATTTCCCCGAGACGGCCACGGAGAAGGATGTGGCCAAGGCCTATCAGTTGGCCTGGGAGCTGGGCTGCAAAGGGTTGACTGTGTACGTCACCGGCTCGCGCGAAAAGGTGGTCCTGGAGACCAAAGCGCAAAAGGAAAAGAAGCTGGCGGCCCAAGGGCAGGTGGCTCAAATTCCCATGTGGCACGAGAATAAGAAGCCCCGCCCGCAGCGTCTGGATGGCAGCACCTATCAAATCAACACCCCGGTGGGCAAGGCTTTCGTCACCATCAATCACAACGGCAATGGACAACCCTTCGAGGTCTTCATCACAACCGCCAAAGCGGGCTCGGAGACCGCGGCCGTCTCAGAGGCCATCGGGCGGCTGATATCCTACCTGCTGCGCATGACTTCCCCCATCTCGCCGCGCGAGCGTCTCTCAGAGGTTGTGCGGCAGTTGGCGGGCATTGGCGGTGGCCATCCAACGGGTTTTGGGCCCAATCGGGTCCTTTCCCTGCCCGACGGGCTGGCCCAAGCGCTGGCCGCCTATTTGGGGGAGACACCCGTCAGCGAGCCGCCCTGGGCCAAGGCCGCGCAGCAGCCGTTGCCCATCAAAGTGGGCGACTTGTGCCCTGAATGCGGCGCACCAACGCTGGTCAACGAGGAGGGCTGCCGCAAGTGCTACGGCTGCGGCTTCAGCGAGTGCTGAGGGCCTGAGGGGATCCTTTGCAAGAGTGCATGGCAAAGGGGCTGACCCGAAAAGCCATGGTCCGCATGCTGTACGGCAGCCTATTTTGAGGCACCTCCTTATTCTTGCAAGGGTAACCTCCCGCGGGTGGCAAACACCATCTGCCTCCTTATCCCTCCCATGCGGTTGCGCCATGGGCCAGGCAAGCATCCATCTCAAGCGATAAGTTGACGCAGCGCCGCCACTCGTCGTAAGATCAGGGCCAGTGACCTGGCGAAGGGTAAGAAAGGAGGGGCCATGACCAAGCGCTTCGTCCTTGTGGCCGGGAACATCGGCACGGGAAAGACCTCGCTCACCCAGCGCCTGGGCGCTCGGCTCGGATGGCGATCAGCCTATGAATCCGTCGCCGACAATCCTTACCTGGCCGATTTCTACGCCGATATGCGCACCTGGGCGTTTCACCTGCAAATTTTCTTCCTGGGCCATCGGGCCGAGCAGCATCTGGAGCTGGCCCACGACCCTCAATCGGCCATCATCGACCGCTCCATCTACGAGGATGCGGAGATCTTCGTCCCCGCCAGTCTGGAACTGGGCAACATCACCGAGCGCGATTACGCCACCTACCGCAAGGTCTATGATTTGGTCATCGCCAAACTGCCGGCGCCCGATCTGCTGATCTATCTCAAGGCACCGGTGGAGGTGTTGCTGGATCGCATCCACCAGCGCGGGCGCGAGATCGAACGGGGGATCACACCGCAGTACCTGGAGTTATTGGAACGCTACTACGATATGTGGATGAGCTCCTTCGATCTATGCCCGGTGCTCACCATCCGCACCGACGATCTCGATTTCGTCCACCGCGCGCCGCATTTGGAAATCATCATCCAGCGCATGGATGACAAACTGGCCGGCAAAGAGGAGGTGCGATTCCCCGCCGGGTAGGACGTCCACGGGCATGGGATTGGGCCTGAAGTAGGCCCTTTGTCGCGAGCCGAGTGGCATGCCGTGGGATTGTGCGGTCAGGCTCCGGGGGCCAGGGGCTGTCCAGGTTTTACAAGCCATTTACAATTTGCACATTCGCGTTTTGCCTCTCTGGTTGAGAATAGGGTCGCAAACCAGCATACGAGGAGGCCAACCATGATCGGCAAATTCGCGAAGTCCCTGCTCTTGGTATTGATCCTATCCCTGGCTGTTCCAGCCACAGCCCTGGCGGCGCCTGAACAACCGGCAGAGAAGATCCGTCTGGTTGGCGAGATCACCGCCGTCAGCCCGGGCGAGAATTGGTTTGACCTGCGGACTCGGGAAGGAGAGGTGGAGCGCATTTTCGTCACCGAAGACACCAAATTCCGCAGCCGCGACGGCGAAATCCAGGGGGTGGGTGATCTGGAGGCGGGGATGATGGCCCTGGTCTTCGCCGCGACGAACCCCGGGGGCCATCTGACAGCGCTGATGGTGGCCGCCGGCAAGCCTGGCGATGCCTCAAACCTGATGCGCGCCGCGGGGATGATCACCGCGATCGGCGATCGCACCTTCACCATCAAGTCCCGCGAGGGGCAGGAGTTGACCTTCGCCGTCGCTGAGCGGACCAAGTTCCGCAGCCGGGATGGCTCGGTGCAATCCTTCGAAGACCTTGAAACGGGCATGGGTGCCCTGGTCATCGCCACCAAGGGCGACGGGGATCTGCCTGTGGCGCTTATGGTGGCCGCGGGAAGGCCCAAAGAACATCCCGACCGATTCCGCTTCGCCGGTGAGATTACCCGGGTGACTCCCGGTCAAAACAGCTTCGAGCTGAAGACCCGCGAAGGCGAGGTCAAGACCATCCAAGTGTCCGACAGGACCCGCTTCCGAAGCCGCGATGGATCCATCCAAAGCATCCATGACCTGAAGCAGGGGATGCTGGCCCTGGTGGCCGGTGTGAAAACCGAGGAGGGAGACCTGATGGCCCTGCTGGTGGCGGCGGGCGACCCCAAGGATCGACCTCGCCCGCCGAAGACGGATGTGCGGGCTGCGGGCCAAATCGTGGACCTGGGCCATCGCAGCTTCAGCCTCAAGACTCGCGACGGCCGCACGCTGACCTTCCTGGTCACTGAGTCCACGGCCTTCCGCTCCCGCGACGGCAGCGTCAAGAGCTTTGAAGATCTGAAAGTAGGGATGCTGGCCATCGTGGGGGCCGAGGAGAGCGAAGATGGCCATCTGGTGGCCGTGTGGGTCGGCGTGGGGAAAGCGCGCAGGGATCGTCCGGGGCAAGAGCCCCCGGATCGTGGCCTTCGCCCACCCTTGCAAGAACGACCGCTGCGCGGTGAGGGAGATTCACCCTAAGAGCTATCCGGCCAAGGCCTGAGAAAAGCCAGCGCCCCGGGACAATCGCCCGGGGCGTTTTCTTTGCATCTCAGAGGACAAACCACGCCCCGCTCAGAGGCCCAGTTGAACCCGTAAATCCCTGAGGATGCCGATGGCCTGCTGGATGCGTTGGCGATTGGCCGGGCTTTGGTGCCAGCGGCTGGCCCCGGAAGGGTGGGGCAACGGTACGATCCAGCGTCCGTCCACCCGGATGGTGTGCCCGATGATTTCCCCCAAGGGTTGCTTGGCGGGGAAGAAAAGGTTGATCGCCAGGCGCCCGACCGGGATGATCAGAGAGGGGTTCACCCAATGGATCTCAGCCTCCAGGAATGGGCGGCAGAGCCGCTGCTCGGCAGCGCTGGGAGGGCGATCTCCGCTCGCGCCGCCCGACCGGCCAGGATAGCACTTGGTCACCGAGGTCATGTATTGCTCGCGGCGGAAGGAAGTTTCCTCAAAGCCCGCCGCCTCCAGCCATTGGAATAGGCGCCGGCCGCTTGTGGCGTTGAATGGGCGTCCCGCATCCTTCTCCGTGATGCCCGGTGCCTGGCCGATGATCATCACCCGCGCGCCCTGGCTTCCCGAGAAGATGGCGCGGGGGAAAACTTGGTAGCCCGCATCTGGGCAGCGGCGGCAGGCCCGCAAGGCCTGATGCACTTGATCCAATGAGGAAAAGGTGAGCCTTGTGGGGTCTTCAGGCGCCAAGGATGGCCTCCCAAGCGGCCTTGATGACCAGCGCATCTCGATCCATATGCTCAGGGCTCTCGCAAAGAATGGAACCGCTGCAGCCCATCTCGGCCAGAGCCTGCAGCAGGGCGTGCAGGTCCAGGTCGGCGTCGGCCAGCATCAGGTGATTGCGCTCGCCCTTGGGGCCGTATTCGATTCCGGAGAGGTGGCAATGCAGGCGCTGCAAGGNCTGCTCGCCGAGGGCCTCGGCGTAGCGCTGGAGGACCTCCATCCACTCGCCGAAGCTGTTCATTGAGCCGTCCCCGGCGCGGGCGTGAAGATGGGCGAAATCAAGGCANGGNTCCACNCCCTCCACCTCTTNGGATAGGATCAACACATCTTCCAGGGAGCCCAGCATGGCGCCTTTGCCCATGGTCTCCGGTCGCAGGACCACCTCATCGCCAGCTCGGCGAAGCTCTTCCGCACAGGCTTGCAGTCGGGGAATGGCCACCTTGATGGCCTCCTGGGGCGGGCGGCCGAAGTAGGAGCCGGGATGGAAGACGATGTCGCGCGCCCCCGCCAAGTAGCCGTAATGGGCCGCATCCATCAGCCGCTTGCGGCTCTTGGGCCATTCCTCCTCGTCGGCGTTCAAGTTGATGTAGTAGGGAGCGTGGACGCTCAAGCGCACGTCGTTTTGTTCGCCCGCCGCGCGGATGGCCTCGCAGGTGGCCTCAGAAACCCGCACTGCGCGCACCCAACCGAGCTCGAAGGCGTCCAGGCCCTGGCTGGCCAGATATTGAATCGTACCCACGGAACCGCCCGGCCTCTTGGGCGTGGATTTGGGCGTGCCTACTGTGCCGAAGCGGAATCTCTGTTTCATGGGGTCTCCTTGGCCGGTCCGCCGACAATTGTACTGCGCTTTGAAAAGCCTGAACGCCCCAGCTTCCACATGGAGCAGCGTGGCATGGGGGCGCTATGCGGGAAGGCAGGCGATGCGCCTCGCTGTGGAGGGATGGGAGAGGTGAAGACCAAAAGGGGGGAGCCGGGACTTCTAAGCCAGGGGGGCTAGTTCTCTTTGGGGCGGCCCCGCAGGGAGCCGGTCTTGGGCGTGGCTTCCCACGGCACGGTGAAGTGAAAGGTGCTTCCTTCACCCTCTTTGCTGGTCACCCAGATACGCCCTCCGTGCTGCTCAACCACGGTCTTGGAGAGCGCCAGGCCCAAACCGGTTCCTTCGATGGGATTGTTAGGATCGCTGACGGTGACCCTGCCGCGGAACAGATGGTCGAAGACGCGCGGGAGCTCATCCTCAGGGATGCCCGGCCCATTGTCTTGCACGTGAACCGTGATCTGATCGTCGTCCCACTCGACCTTAATAGATATATGGCCGCTGGGCTGGGTGAACTTGATCGCGTTGCTCAGCAGATTGGTGACCACCGATTTAAGCCGCCCCCCGTCGGCTTTGAGCCGAAGGGGTTCGCCGGGCTGCTCATATTCCACGGTATGGCCCTTGGAGTCGGCCAGGGGTTTCAAGTCTTCAACAGCCTGGTCGATGATTTCGGCCAGGTCCACCTCTTCCAAATCCAATGAGGAAGCACTTTCCACACGGATGGTTTCCAAGAGGCCGGTAATTAGGTTGGTCATGCTGTCGGTGGCGCGTTGCATCATCTGCAAGGCCTTGCGCTGCTGGTCGCTTAGAGGCGCTTCCGTGAGCAAATCGGCGCCCAGGCGAATGGCGTTGAGCGGGTTCTTCAAATCGTGGGCCGCGGTGCCGAGCAGTTGCGAGCGCATGCGGTCGATCTGTTTGAGGGCTGTGATGTCTTGCATGACCGCCACCCGCCCCACGTCCTTAACTTCGCTGATGGTGGCATAGAGGACGCGATCGGTGGGCGTGGTAATCTCAGTGGAGGTGGGCAATTTGATGTTGGGGTCGGTGAGCAGGTCGCCCAGAGGGTGGCTGGCGAACACCTCCAGTGCAGGGCGATCCTTGGCCAGGTCGGCGTTGATGCGGAAAGCCTGCGCGGCGGCTTTGTTAACCAGGATGATTTGGCCGGAGGGGTCGGTGAGCACAACAGCATCGGCCGTTTCCACCAGCGTGGCTTCCAGGCGACTGCGTTCTTCTGCGACCTGGCGGAAAAGATTGGCGTTATCCAGGGCGATTGCGGCCCAGGAGGCCACGGAGGAGAGCAGGGCCTGGTCGGCTTCGGTAAACGTGCCGCGCGGATGGTTAATGGCTTCCAGAACGCCCAGCACCTGCCCGCGCGTTTCCAGAGGTACGCACAGCACGGAGGAGGTGAGCAGGCCCGTTTGGCTGTCGATGGCGCTGTGATAAAGGGGATTGGTGCGCACGTCGTTGGCGATCAGAGGGCGCTTATTACGCGCCACCCAGCCGGCGATTCCCTCCTCCAGGCGGATGGAAACATCGCGGATGCGCAGCGTCCGCCCGCCGCTGGCTTTGAGCACCAGTTTTTCCCCGCTCTCGTCGAGCATGAACAAGACCGTGGCCTCACACTTCATCAGGTGCTGGGTGTAGCGCATGGTGTTTTCCAGCGCCACTTCCAAATCCAGGGTGGAGGTCATATCGCGGCCGATGGTGGCCAGCACCTGCAACTCATTGGCGCGGGCCTGGGCCTCCTCCAAGTGGGTGGCGTCCTGGATGCCGACCACACCAATATTGATGATCGCCTGAGCCAGCTCAAGTTCCTGCTCTTGGAACTGGCGCCCCTGGCTTTCGTAGAGCAAACGCACCAAGCCCAAGGTCTGACCGCTGGTGGCCAGNGGAAAGATGGCCGCGGAGGCCAGCCCTTCCGCCTGTAACTTGGCCACATCTTGGCTCGATCCACTGGGCGGGACCACGCTCAGGGTTACCGGTCGCAGGGTTCGCATCGCCTCGCGATGGATGGAATAGGTGGGAACCCGGTCTAGGGGCAGTTCTTCCAGGCTTTGCTGGAATGCGTGGCTGATTCTATGGCGAAAGCGGGTGGCAACCGGTTCGCCGTCCTCATGGAGGATCACATCACAATAATCAGCCGATGTGGCCTTCAGCAAATGGGCAGCCGTCTGGCGGATGACGGACCGCTTGTTCTTGGTGCCGGTGATGGCGTGGGACGCCTGGTAGAGCAAGGTCAGGCGATGGAGAAGGTAGTTTTGATTGGCCATCTGGCGGGCGAAGGCCAGGATTTCGGCCGCCCGCGTCGCCAGCACCTCCAGGGTGGCCAGCTCGCTCCCATCAAAAGCCCCACCACGATCGCGTGCGACGAATACCAACCCGATGGTTTGGTCGGCCGCCACACAGGGGGCACAAGCAATCTGACCGGGCGCCAGTGGCAGTCCCAGCGATCCGTTGTCCGCGCCGCTGGAGGAGGCCTTGCGCCTGTTGATGGCTTTGCGCAGCACAGGGTGCTCGCTCGCGGAGCTGATTTGCCCCAAGTCGCCGATGGCGATACCCGCGGCAAAGCGGGGTGTGAATCCGCCCTGGCGCTCATCCAGCTCATAAAGTGCTGCCCGCTGGCATTGAAGAAGTTCTTGCGCCAGCTCCAACAGCCCGGCCAGGGCGTCCGCCGGGTTGTAAAAGTCAAAGACGGCCGTGGCAGCCTTGTATACATTGGACTGGATAGCTGGTCGCTCAACTGCCATAGAGGGCGTGATCCTTCGTCAGTCGATCTGAGCGTGCGACGGGCCCTACACCAATCAGCATTATGGCATAGATGAGAAGGCCCCGCAATTACATCCGCCTTTCAGCTTGCAGGGGCCGCAAGGCGAGTGTAAGGGCGGGCTATGCGGCGCCGGCTAAGGCTTTCCCAGCAACAGGGTCGCCAGGCGGGGCAAGAAGATGATCCCGCCCACGAGCAGCGCGGCCAAAGCGGCCAGCAAAACGGCGCCCGCGGCGGCGTCTTTGGCCAGTCGCGCCATGGGGTGGAGCTTCGGTTGGGCAAGGTCAACGGCCGCTTCAATGGCGGAGTTCATCAGTTCCGCGCTCCACACCAAGATGATCACAATCACCAGCAAAGCCCACTCAAGCAAGCCAATCTTCAACATGGCAGCCATCAGCAGCGCGAGGGCCGCGGCCAGGGCGTGGATGCGGGCGTTGCGTTGCCTGCGGACCACCTGCCCGATGCCGCGAAAGGCGTTGTAGAAGCTGCGCCGAAGCGGTTGCTGGCCGGGCGTTTCCTCGGCCACCTCAATCCTCCCAGAGGTCGATGGCCGGGATACCCAGTTTGCGCAGGGCTCTGCGCTGCCGCTCGGCCATCTGCTGCTTCTCATCGGCCCCTTGGTGGTCGTATCCCAGCAAGTGAAGGGTTCCGTGGACGACCAGCAGGGCCAATTCCTGGTCCACGGGGTGCCCGCGGCTGAGCGCTTGCTGGCGGGCTACAGGCACGGCCACCACCACGTCGCCCAAATAGGGCATGCCGCTGTCGGGGTCGATCTCCCCGCTGGGAAAGGCCAGCACGTCGGTGGGTAGGTCCTGAGCGAGAAATTGGCGGTTGAGCGCCCTGATCTGGCGCTCGTCGGCGAGGACCACCGTCATTTCACCCTCAGGCGCCCGGCAAACCTGCAGGGCTGCCCGCGCTGCATTGCACAGGGATTCCAGCTCGCCTTCGTAGCCCGCATCGTTGATGACGTGGATCGACTGGCTCATGGATACCTAGCGGCCATCCCCGCCGGGGTTGGTTGCCGCCGGCGTGGGCTCACTTTCTTCTGCTGCGGAGGGATCTTCCGTGGGCGGCTTGGTGCTCTGTTCTTGGCGGGCCGGCTTCTTCCCAGCGGGATAACTTATGCGCGGGTGGTAGATGCCTTTGAGGGTGTTAACGAAGGAACGCCGAATGGTGTATAGATCGCGCAGGGTCAGGTCTACCCGATCCAGCTGGCCCTCTTCGAGGCGGCGCTCGATGACCCAGCGCACCAGGCGGTCGATTTCCTCTTCTGAGGCGGGCGATTCGGCGCGCGCTTTTGCCTCCACGCCATCCGCGAGCATCAAAATGGCCGTTTCCTTGCTGCGTGGCCGGGGGCCGGGGTAACGGAAGTTGGCCTTATCCACCCGGCTTTCATCTCCCCCGGCAGCCTCCACCGCCTCTTGAAACTGGTATGAGGTTTCCAGAGTGCCATGGTGCTCAGGGATGAAAGCCTGCACCTGCTTGGGCAGGCGGTATTTGCGGGCCAGTTCCAGTCCATCGTTCACGTGGGAGAGAATCACGCTNGCGCTGGTAGCGGGNTCCAACTGCTCATGGACATTCTGTCCNCGCACCTGGTTCTCGATGAAGAACTGGGGGCGCAGCGACTTGCCGATATCGTGGTAAAGGGCGCCGACCCGAGTGAGCAGGGCGTTGGCGTTAATGGCNCGCGCGGCTTGCTCNGCCAGATTGGCCACTTGCAAACTGTGCTGATATGTTCCAGGGGCNTTGCGCAGCAATTGCTGCAAGAGCGGGTGGTCGGGTCGGGAGAGCTCAATGAGTTGGATGCTGGTGGGNATGCCCAGGGCGCTGCCGATGAGCAACAGCAGGCCAAAGGCCAGNCTGGCGGAAAGCAGGCCGCACACCAGACTGGCGCCAAGCAAGGAAGCCTTGCCCAGCAGGTCGGTGGCTGGGTCGGGGAAGCGGAAGACGACCACCACGGCCACGCCGGCCAGCGCGCTCGCCACACCGGCCCAGAAGAATGCGCTCAAGCGCTCGGCCTTGCCGATCATCAGCGAGCCCATGATCCCGCTCAGCATCACATAGAGGGCGAGTTCCAGGCCGCGCGGAGCCAGGAACCCAGCTACGGAACCCAGGAGCACAGAGGCGACAATGCCGGTGCTTACGCTGGTCAACACGGTGAGCACAATGGGGACGGTGGCCGCCGGGTAAACATAGGGCAAGAGCGTGCGACCTGGGATCATCAACTGCATGAAGAGGGCCGAAAGGAGGAATGATGCGCTCACGATGAGGGCCATCCCCGGATCGGCTAATTGGTGCAGGCCGGCGCGATAGGTGTAAAGCACGAAAATGGCGCCCAGCAGGATGATGAGCAAGAAGCGCACCGCCGCGTCGCGCCATGGGGAGGGGGCGGTGAGCAGATCGTATTGCTCCAGGGCCTCGATATGTAGCGCGGTGGCCACCTCGCCGCGGGCGATGATGGTCTCACCCTCCGCGTAGCTCTTGACCACGGGCACCACCGCCTGGCGTGCCTGCTCGCGAGCCGCCTGGGTCGCCTCTTGGTTGAAGGGGGCATTGGGCACCACAAAGGCTGACACCAGTTTCACCACCAGGTCAGCCTGGGCTTCGGAGAGGGAGATGCTGACGATGGCCGGGATGGCCCGCCTTTCCTCTTCCAGCGTATCCTGGCGGATTTCTCGCCGCATCACCTGCTCAAGGACGGAAATCGCCTCCAGGCGCACCGCTTCCCAATGGGCCTCGGGCATCTCCAGCAAGGCCAGCAGGGTTTCTTCATCCAGCTGGATGTCCTGCAAGGCCCGCAAGTCCTCGGTTTTTTGCTCCAGGGTGGCGTTCCGATCGGCGCGCACGGCGTCGATGTAGTCCAGTGCGGTGCGCAGTCTCTCGACCTGTTGGCGGGCGATCTCGGTGCTGGGAGGATCATAGACATCCTCCACCGCTGCCGCAGCCTCCTCGCGCGCCTGCTCGGTGAGCACCTGGCTGACGTAAGAAAGGTCGTAGGGGGCCTCAACGGTGATGGGGGATACCTGCCCTACTTCCAGGACCACCCCGGAGGGCCGGTTGCCCAGAGGCAGGGCGAGAACCGCCGCTGTGCCCAGCAGGCCGCCCAAAGCGATTGTCCAGAGGCGGGCACGCTTCCAAAAGCGGCGCAGGCGATAAAGGATCGAAACCTGGCCTTCGTCCATGGTGAGCGTTAGCCCTGCAGCAGTTGGCGAACGATCTGGCTTACCCGGCGCCCGTCGGCGCGCCCTCGCAGGCGCGGCATGAGCACAGCCATCACCTTGCCCATTTCAGCAGGGCCGGAGGCTCCCACTGCTTGAATGGCCTCTTTAGCCATGCCAGCGATCTCCTCATCGGAGAGCTGCTCCGGCAGGTAGGCTTGCAGGATTTCCAGTTCCTGCTCAAGCTTCTTGATCATCTCCGCGCGCCCTGCTTTGCGGGCATCAGCGATGCTCTCCTGGCGCGCTTTAACCTCGCGCTGGATGACCCGCTGCATGGCCTCCTCATCGAGGGGGCCCCGGCGCTCAACCTCCTGCAGCTTGATAGCCGTGAGCAGCATGCGCAGGGTGTCGCGGCGCAGCTTTTCCCCGCTGAGCATGGCCTGCTTCAATTGCGCTTCCAAGTCCTGCTTGGTCACCATGGCTGATATTCACTTTCTGGCGTCTGTGGCCCACAGGCTGCCGCTTTGGGCTGGCGATTAAGGGACGGCGCCAGCCCTGGCCCATTCTATCATAGGGGGCAAGGGCCTGGGACCCGGCGCAGGGCTGCGACTGGAGGCGGAGGTCGGCCTGGCCATCCGCCGCGCTGCGCATAGCCACCTCAGGGGTCCCCTCCTGCATGCCTGCGGCCTTCCGCCACGGGGTGTGTGATCTCCGCCGTGCCCATTTCGCCTCTAAAACCGAGCACCCGGACCTTGGTGAGCCTATTGCGCAGGTCCTGTTGGGCAACCGCGCGGAGGCGCAGATAGTTGTCCGTCAGGCCCACAAGTTCCCATCCGCGCGGCGTTTTGGCTCGAAGGCTCTCCCACAGGGCGGTCAGTTCGGCGCCCACGAATTGCTGGCGGTAAGCCTGCGCCGAACGGTCGATGACCGCGCGCACCCGCTCGCGGCGCTGATGGGCCACCTGCGCAGGGACAGGGTTGGGCAGGCGAATGGCGGCGGTCCCGGGGCGAGGGGAGTAGACGAACAGATGCGCGCCGGCCGGCTGCAGGCGTTCGATGAATTCCAGGCTGGCGGAGAACTCCTCCTCCGTCTCGCCGGGGAAGCCGACCAGGATGTCGGTGGTGATGGCTACTTGGGGGATGGCATCTCGGGCGCGCTGGACCTGCCGCATAAAGGCTTCCGGCGTGATCGGGCGGGCCATGCGGCGCAGGGTCTGGCGGCACCCTGATTGCAGGGGAAGGTGAAGCTGGCGGCAGAGGCGCGGGTGGGGCCAGAGGGAGAAGAGATCGGGCGGGATGCTCCAGGGCTCCAATGAGGAGAGACGCAGGCGCGCAATATCGGTGTGCTCCAGGATGGCGCGTACCAGATCGGTCAGGGTGAGCGGTGGATTCAGGTCGCGGCCATAGGCGGAGAGCTGTACGCCGGTGAGCACGGCCTCCTTTGCCCCGCCTGCCACAGCAGCGTTCACCGCTTCCAGGACCTCCCCAAGGGGCAAGCTGCGGGCGGGGCCACGGGCGATGGTGGTAATGCAAAAGGTGCAGTGGTTGTCGCAGCCGTCCTGAGCTTTGATGAAGGCACGCGTGCGAGCGCGCAGTCCCGGCAGCGGGGTCCGGGCGATGGGCTCCAGGTCGTAGGAGGGGATCGCCCGGCCCGTAACTGTGCGCACCAGATCGCCCTTCTTGGGGTTGGGCACGATCTCGGGAGCCCCGGGCAGGGCGCGCAGGGTTTGCGGGTCGATGGTTGCGAGACAGCCCGTGAGCACGATGCGTGCGTTGGGGTTGGCCCGCCAGGCGCGGCGCGCTTTGGCCCGCGAATCGGCCGCCGCGGCCGCGGTGACCGCGCAGGTGTTGATCACCACCCAATCGCATTCAGCCGGCTCGCCGCTTAGCTCCCACCCCGCAACGCGGAACTGGCGGCCCAGGAATTCCAGCTCGCTCTGGTTTAGGCGACAGCCCACGCTGTCCAGGTAGACGCGCGGCGCCGCTGGATGGGATCCGCTGGCTCCTCCAGCTTCCTGGCCGTCGCTCATGGGTTCCTCAGCTCGAAATCGTCGAAAGCGATCACCACCCCGGGTTCATCGTAGGAAAGGGCCAGTAGGCCGACGTCGCCAGGCGCGCGCAGTTGGGTGCGGGCCTCCAACACTTGAACCCGGTTTACGTAAAGTTTCAGTATGTTCCCGTCGCAGAGAGCCCGCAGGTCATTCTGCGCTGCGCCTTGGCGAATTGCAGGACTAGGAAGCAGGGTGGAACCGCTGAGCAGTCTCCTTTGGCCGCCCTGCACCTGGCCAATGCCCGCGTAGCCGTCGCTGGAAATCAAGAAAAAGATGTAGTTGGCGGGATCCTGATAACGGCAGATCAGTCCAAACGCGTTGTCCTCAGGCCCGCTCAGCATTTCGGCGCGCACGGCCAGGTCGACGTCGGCCAACTCCAGGCCGGCCAAGGTCCAGGCTTCCCCGCGCGGTTGAGCCAGGGAAATCAGGAAGGCCCCGCCCTGGTAATTGGAATAGTCAGCCAGGATCGCCTGGCCGTGCACCCGCTGCCATCCGCTGCGATGGGATGTAAAGGAATCCCTGAGCAGAAGTGCGCCGGATTCCTGCGGCAGGGCAAAGAGCCCGCATGCGGAAAGCAAGATGGCTTGGGCCAGAGCTGCAAGGCTGCGCTTAATGTATGCAGGTTTCATGCTGGGGATTTTAGCATGGGACGGCAAATGCCCGGCCCGGGAAGGTCCAGGGACACCCGCCTGCGAAGGGCTGCTTCGACATCCTCGCAGTGAGAGCCCGCCAGGCGGGAAATGCTGGTTGGGCGACGCCAAGAGGTCAGGCCCGCAGGGCTACAGGCCGTTGACCCCGCGAGCCCCCCGAGCCGCTCTGAAACCGACATGGGTGTGAGACGCTTGTTTGTCCCTTAAGGGAAGATGTTCTCAAGGCTGCGCAGGGCCAGGGCCCCGACGGGGCCCCCCGGGTCAAGCTGGGCTGCGCGCTGAAAGGCGGCGCGGGCCGCGGCGTAATCCTCGCCGGTTACGTAGAAGAGACCCAGATGGTAATGGGTTTCCGCCAAATTCGGGTCGCTGGCCAGGGCGCGGAGCAGAAAGCGCTGCGCCATTGGGCGGTCTTCGAGCAATAGGTAGGCGAAGCCCAGGCAGTCCAGGGCGCTCGCGTTATGCGGGTCGAGCTGCAGGGCACGCCGGGCGGCGGGCATGGCCACGGCCTCCACATTGGGCTCGAGCCGCAGGCCTGCGCGGGCGAGCAGTACCCAAAATGTGGGATCCTGCGGGGCCAGCTCGGTGGCCAGGTGATAGGCCTGCAGG
>Ga0180881_1129_pt1 | contig 14374 bp, 10 predicted proteins | sample Deesub1362A_J573_FD_124314 | JGI IMG/M metagenome (GOLD analysis project Ga0180881, IMG submission 124314) | Anaerolineales bacterium JdFR-61 | reverse complement strand
CCCAGGCTGACGCCCAGGGTCGCCAATTGGACCCGATTGAGGGTCACCACCGCAGCATCAAAGCCCCCCTTGAGCTCGAAGGACATCATCCCGCCGAAGCAGCCCATTTGCCTGGCGGCCAGGGCGTGACCGGGATGATCCTGCAAGCCTGGATAGCGAACCTCCTTCACCTTGGGGTGCTGGTTCAGGAACTCGGCCACCCGCGCGGCGTTCTCGCAATGGCGCGCCATGCGCAGCTCAAAGGTGCGCAGGCCCAGGTTGGTCAACCAGGCGTCGAAGGGACTCGGCGAGCCNCCCATGCGCAGGCGGATGCGGAACAGATTGCGCCGGATATAGTCCACATGGCGGCTGACCACCGCGCCGCCCACCACCACGCCGTGCCCCACCAGGTACTTGGTGGTCGAATGCACCACCACGTCGGCTCCCAGGGCCAGCGGCCGCTGGCAATAGGGCGTGGCGAAGGTGTTGTCAACGATCAACCAGCTTCCCGCCTGGTGGGCCAGNTCGGCCACCATAGCCAGATCGACGATNTCCATGGCCGGGTTGGCCGGCGTCTCGGCGTACACCCAGGGCGCCCCGGGATGGGCCTCCATGGCCCTTTGCCAGGCCTGAGGCGTGTTCTCGTCCACCCAGGCCACCTGCAACCCCAACTGGGGCGCGATGGTGGTCAGGAAACCATAGGTGCCGCTGTAAAGGGAGCGCTGGGCGATGATCACGTCGCCGGTTCGCGCCCTGGCCAGCAGGGCGCTGCTGATGGCGGCCATCCCCGTGGCGAAGAGCATGCCCGCCACCAGCTCCTCGGGGTCACGTTCTGGCTCTCGCCGCAGCAGGTCAAGCCCCTCCAGCGCGGCGATCTTGCGCGCGGTCTGGCGCAGATTTGGGTTGTCCCGCCGGGTGTAGATGTAGGTCTGGCTCTGCGGGTCGAAGGCCTGGGCGGCGGTGGCCACATCGGGGAAGCCGAAGAGCGAGGTTTGGTAAATGGGGGCGATGTGGGCGCGATGGGGATTCTCCCCCTCGGCATAGTGATTCACCAACGTGCCAATGCCCATGCTGGCTGCTGTTTTGTGCATTGCGTGTTCCTCCCAGTGAAGGTGTACGAATCTTTCAATCTTGGGCCAGGACCTCCCGGATCAGGCGCTCCATACGCTCAAAATGGGACCCGCGCCAATAAATCTGGCCGCAGTCACGGCAGCGCCGAAAGCGCTCGAAGGCCCGGCGCGTATCGGGCTCCAACAGGTCCTCGACCTGCGCCTTGGGCACATCCTCCAGCGCCCCGTTGCAGCGGATGCAGCGGGAGAAATGCCGCGCCAGGGAGGCCAGGTTGAAGCGCTGGACCACCTCCTTAAGCTGCTCGCGAGGGCGCGAGCTGCGCACGCAATAACCCCGTTTGACCTGGGAGCGCTTCAAAAGACCCCGATCGCGGGTCAGCAAGATGCGCCCCTCCTCTGCGGATATGCGTGCCAGGGCCTCGTCCTCCAGATCGTTGCGGTACAGCGCGTCAAAGCCCAGCATGCGCAGGTACCCCGCCAGCTTGCCCANGTGGATATCGAGCACAAAGCGCGCCGTGCGCANGGGCTCAGGGCGCACTTTAAGCAGCGGGGTGATGTCCAGGGACTCAAAAACGGGATACACGCTCACGCGGTCACCATCCCGCAGAGGATGCTCGAAGCCCACCGAGACGCCGTTAACCAGGATCAGGTCGATTTCGGTGTGCGGAACGCCCAGGGATTCGATGGCGTCCTTAACCGCGGGCCTCCCTTGAAAGGCCCACGCAAAGGGCACCTGGCGCCGGGCGGGGGGCAGAAAATCATTCAACTCGGCATAAAAACGGAATACCGCCCTCTTGCGCGGCCAGGCAGCGCGCCGCGCATCATCGCAGGGCCCTTTTTCAGCTCCCATGAGCGGCTCCTTCTCCAGCCAAATCCTCCCTCTGCACCCCGGGCAGGCCCAGGATGAAGTCGGGCCCATAGGCCTTGCCCGGGGTCTGGAATCCCGGCGGGGCCTGCCCGGCCAATCCGTGCGCATCCCTTCCCGCCAGCAGCGGCCGCAGGCCGCGCTGCAAGGCCTCAGCCACAATGAGCGAGCCGGTGTAGCCGTAGGAACCGTATAAGAGAAGGTCGTAATTCAAGGCCCTGCCTTTCCCGCCGGCCCAGGGAGCCACGCGCACCTCGATTATACGCCCTGGAGCGAAAACGTCGCCCCGCAGATGGGGCGCCCTATGATTCACGCTTCTCTCCTCCATGCCAGCGGGTAGAATGGTGGCGGAGGCATGCAGCGCATGACAAAATCCGAATTAATCTTCGCCCTGGCGCGCGTGTTGATCGCAGTGGCATGGGCCGATGGGGAAATCGCCCACGAAGAGCTGAACGCCCTCAAGGAACTGCTGTTGCGCCTGCCTCGAATGGAGGCCCGCGACTGGGCACGGCTGGAAATCTACATGGAGACCCCTGTCTCAGCAGCAGAGCGCGATCGCTTGCTGCACGAACTGCGCGACAAACTGGCCTCCCCCGCGGACAAGAGACTGGTCCGAGAGGCTCTCGAGGGCCTGGTCCAGGCCGACGGCATTTTGAGCCCCGAAGAGCAGGTTTTGGTGTCGCAGATTCAAGCGGCCATTGAGGCCCAGGACGTAAGCCTTCTGGGCAAGGCCGGGCGACTGCTGCGCGCAGCCCTGGGCTTGCGCGGCTCCAGCGAGGCGCCCGATCGTGAGGCGGAGCTGGAGGACTTCCTGCGCAACCGGGTTTATTTCAACCTGCGCCACCGCCTGCGCTCCAGCGCAGAGACCCTACCGCTGGATGAGGCTCAATTGCGCAAGCTAAGCCTGGCCGGAGGGCTGCTTGCTCGCGTGGCCCACGCCGATCATGAGGTCACCGAGGGTGAGCGCCAGGCCATAGAGAAGGTCCTGCGGGAGCACTGGGACCTAGACCCTCTGCAGGCCTCTTTGGTGGTCGACATCGCGCTGGAGGTGGCAGGGCGAGAACTGGATGAATTCCGCCTCACCCGCTCCTTCTTCGATCGCACCAGCGCGCAGGAGCGCCAAAGCTTCGTGGAAGCCCTCTTCCACGTGGCCGCTGCGGACGGCCTGGCCGACCGCCATGAAACGGAGGCCATCCGGCGCATCGCCCAGGGACTCAAGCTGACCCATCGCCAGTTCATTCAGGCCAAGCTCACCCTGCCCGCCCGGAAACGCGCCGACTGAGCGCATTCTTCTCCTCCCCTTGGCNTAAAAAGACACGGCGGAGGCTAAGAACCTCCGCCGTGCCAGACCCATNGGATTGACCCCATGCCTCGCAGATATAGGACTAAGGGTATCCATTTACTCGATAATATACCGCCCTCCCTGTCCTGTCAAGTCCCCATTTTGCCTCGGGGGCGTGTCTCCCGCTGCGTGGCACACCCTGGCAGGAAGGGGAACCGCCTGCTGGGGCCTCCGGCCTCCCAACGGGCAGCGGAGGCCGTCCAGGATAGCCTTTCCGAGAGGGTTGCAACCTGTTCCATGACAAAACGGCGGCGCCTCAGAGGGGGACCCAAGAGGAGGGGGACGGGGGCCTACATCCCTGTTCGTGGGGCCTTTACTGTTTTCCCTCCAGCACAGCGCGCACCACTTGGGTCAGTCCCTGAGGCCGGAAAGGCCTGGCCAGGAATGCATCCGCGCCGGCCTCCCAGGTGCGCCATTTCATATGTTGCCCCTTTTGCGTGCTGGTGACCACGATGGGCACCCCGGCAAACCGCCGGTCGGAGGCCAGTTGGGTGATCAAGGCCAGATTCCGCTCGTCGCCTTGGTCCACGTCGGCGATGATCACTTTGGGGTTGATCTTTTCCGGGGGCAGGGCTACCAAATGGGTCCTTTTCACACAATGGACGCGAAATCCACTTTGCTCTAATGCGGATCTGACCGAGTGGTGAAAGGCGCGCTCCTCACCAATGACCAGCGCCGCGCCGCGGTAGCCGTGCACAAGCGGGCGAGTCTGTGCAAGATGGACCTGCCCTCGCACTGCCTCCATTGTCACCTCCTGCCCCCATTATAGGGAGTCGTCCATCGATTCCGCCTTGCGGCGCCCTTGCAATAACCCTTCATCCGCCTTACACGTTCCGTATGCCTTGCCCGCCCCCTCTCAAGCCACCCAAGGCAAAGCCTGTCCAAGGGNCAGGAAGCGACCGCGACCGGGTCAAGACTTCCCCGGTGGAAGGGCTGCGCGCTGGGGGGCGCGCTGGCAAAAACCATCTTGCGCCGTCTCATGATGCGCAGTATTATGGTTATGGAGAATCTCGCTGCACTTTACCTCGCACCACGATCCCCGCATCTTGTTACGGAGAACTTCATGGAAGCGCTACAGCAAGGGATCCATTGCTCCGTTCGTCTCGCCAAAAAAGGTCCGATCTGCGCCTTCACCGTCCTGGCGGAAGACCAATGCACGCCTTGGCCCTCCCTGGGCCCATACTTCTCTCAACCACGCACCCTAGGCCGTCAATCCCAACCCTTAACAGGAGAAGCACCCCATGCCTGAGGAAAGCCCGCCAACCCTCAAGACTCTGCCGCNCAAGCGCAAGGCCGTCATCGACTTCGCCTTCCAGCGCTTTGCCTTGCCGCCCATCCAGGACGCGCTGGTCATCGGCCGCCGGGCCGCCGTGGGCGCCAACGGCGTGGAACGCGCTTTTCACGAGCTCACTCCGGGGATGTACAAGTTGATCCAGGTGGACCANCCAATCATCGAGGCCGTGCTGGTGCGNGCATCAGACCTGCGCAAGATCCCGGAGCAGGAGCTGGTGCGCCGGATCGTCGAGCATGCTGGCGCCATTATGGACACCAGCGACGCGTTGCACGTGCGCATGGATATCACCGTGGTCATTCAAGGGGAGACGCTTGAGTTCTGAGGCATCGACCATCGTCACTTTAAGTGCCATCGCGCATCCCCTCACCATCTCCCAGGAGGGGGATGCCCTTCATATGGTGCTGGACCCCCTTCAGCGTGGCGTGCCCGTGGCCCTGCGCCAGCATGGCGAGTGGCACCTGATCTCCCCCAAACTGGCCGCTGGGCAGCCTCCCAGCCGCCGCCTCATCGATCTGCCCCTGCGCCCGGCGCTTCTATTGCCCCCTGATCTCTCGTGCGCCGAAGCGCTGCGCTACATCCACTCCATGGAGGACGACTACCTGCTCGTGGGTCAGGAGGAGCAGTTAGTAGGATATGTCCGCCTGAATGAGCTGCTCCTGCAGGCTATCGACGTGGCCGAGCAGGGCGAACTGGCCTGGGGTTTCCTGGACGCTATCCTGAGCTTCGCCAGCGTGCTCATCTGGCATCTTCCGCTGCCTGCGGATCTGGGCCAGCTGGCCAAGCATCTGCCAGACCTGCGCATTTGGGGCCCCTTGGAGAGGCTCACCGGCTACACAATGCAGGAGCTCATCGAACGCCTGTCCCAGGGGCCGGAGCTGCTGCACCCCGAAGATGCCAAATCCTTCCTCTCCGCCACCCAAGGGCTGGCCCTGCCCGGGGGCAGCGCGGATCAGGTCGTCCGCTTTCGCCACAAGTCGGGCAAGTGGGTCTGGTTGCGCTTGCAGGTCTTCTCCGCACCCCGCCCCGACGGCAGCCTGGAATTGCGCGGCGTCTCCAGCGACATGACCCCCATGGTGGCCATGCAGGAGCGCCTGCACGAAACCGAGCAGCTTTACCAGACCCTGGCGGAGGAGACCCCCTCCGGCGTGGCCATCCTCACCGGGCAGGACCTGGTCTACGTCAACCGCGCCCTTTCCCAGGCGCTGGGGCTCACCCCCCAGCAGGTGGTTCGCAAGGTTGAGCCCCTGCAGATCGTGCATGCCGAGGACCGGGACAAGGTGAAGAGCGATCTCCAGCGCCTGCTGCGCGGCCAGGTCACGGAACAGCACCTCACTTTCCGCATCACCGCCTCTGACGGCGAGGCCCGTTTCATTGAGGCCCACGGTCGGCGCATCCATCATCAGGGGGAACCCGCTGTGCTGGTCGCCATGACCGATGTCACCGAGCGCACGGTCGAGCAACAACGGCGGGAACTCCTGGCCGCCATCCATAAGGCCATCTCATTGCGCCAGCCACGCCAGACCTTACAAGAGGCCATGACCATCATTGGTGAGCGCTTCCCCATCGACGCCACCTGCCTGCTGGTGTTGGATAAAGACGACCCTCCCGAAGCCATCCCCCAGTGGGTGCGTTCGCCCTCCCAGGAAAGCTTTGCCGCCCTGATGGAAACCCTCTACGGTTCGCCGAAAGGTGCCGGCCCTGCCAACGAAGACCCTGTGATCGCCCAGGCCTCCAATAGGCGTGCATTTTACGCCCCCGACACGAAGGGCAGCAAGCAACCCGCGGACCAGCAGTGCGCTCGTCTCGGCTGGCGCGCCTATTTCGCCTTACCCCTGATCATCGAGCCCGATTACAAGGCCATCCTGTACCTTTACAGCCGCGCCCCCAATCCGCTGGGCGAAGCTCAGCGGGCCCTGCTGCAAGAGCTGCGCCCCACCTTCGCCGCGCCCGTCCAGGCCTGGCGCTACGAACGCATGCTCACCGAGCTTAACCAGGAGCTGGAAACGCGCGTCCAACGCCGCACCTACGAGCTGCAGGTCCTCTACGATCTGACCCGTAAGATCGGCTACACCCTGGATTACGACGACCTGATGCGCCTGATGCTCGAACACTTGCATCAGGCCATCAGCTACGATGTGGCTGCAAGCATGCTGATTGATGGGGGGGGCTGTGCGCTTAACATCCGCCACGCGCGCCCCATAGCCGATCCGCTGATCGAAGAGATTCGCCAATCCATGCTTTCCAATCTTGCGCAGCGCAGCAGCAGGGACNTGGAGGGGCTGGACCCGCGCCCCCACGTCCTGCCTGCCAGCCAGTTCGACCCCCACGCCCCGCCATTGGACTCCCTGGGTTCGTCCATCTGCGTCCCTCTCGAAATCGACGGCGAGACCATCGGCCTGCTCTTCGTCGCCAGCCAGGAGAGGACGGCCCTGGGCACCGACGAGGAACGCCTGCTGCGCAGCCTGGCCGCCGAGGCCGCCCTCTCCATCCAGCGCTTGCGGGCATTGCTGGACGCTGAACACCTTCGCCTGGAAATCCTGGTGGCCGATCTACCCATCGGCGTGTTGATGCTGGACGAGGATCATCGCATCCTTGTCTCCAACGCCGCCGCCCGACGCATGCTGCAACAATTGGGTGCTCCCACCAAAGGCGAACCCCTGGACAAGCTCGGCAGCCTAACCATGCGCCAGGTGCTGGAGCGCATATCCGACCCCCTGCCCATCGAAATCGCCAGCCCAGCCCCATCGTCACGCATTTTCGCGCTGCGCGGCCGCCCCCTCCGTCGCGGCGACACACAACAGTGGATCCTGACCCTGCAGGATATCTCCGCCGAGCGCTCTGCCCAGGAGAAGCTCGCCAGCCAGGAGCGCCTGGCAACGGTGGGACAGCTGGCGGCGGGCATCGCCCACGACTTCAACAACATCATCGGCGCCATCATGCTGTACGCCGACTTGCTCCTGGCAGAGAAGGGCCTGCCAGAGCGGGTCTACCAACGCGCCACCACCATCAAGCATCAATCCGAACAAGCGGCGACCCTCATCCAACAGATCCTCGATTTCGGACGCAAATCGATCATCGCCCTCGAACCGATGGACCTGGCCCTCCTCTTCCAAGGCACGGCCAAGTTGCTGCGCCGCGTGCTGCCGGAGACGATCCAGGTGGAAGTGCTCACGCCCGAGGAAGATTGCTTGATCAACGGTGACCCCAACCGCCTCACTCAGGTCCTGATGAACCTGGCCATCAACGCCCGCGACGCCATGCCCAAGGGCGGCACCCTGCGGCTGGAAGTCGATCGCCTGGATATCCCCCCCAAGTCCCGCCCCCCCCTGCGCGGCATGCAGCCGGGACCCTGGATCCGCATCCGGGCCCGCGACACCGGAATGGGCATTCCACCGGAAGTGCTGCCCCATATCTTCGAACCCTTCTTTAGCACCAAGGAACCCGGCAATGGCAGCGGCCTGGGACTGGCCCAAGTTTACGGCATCGTCAAACAACATGGGGGATACATCGACGTCGAAAGCACACCGGGCGAGGGGACCACTTTCTACATTTACCTGCCCGCACTGACCACCAAGCCTGCCTCGCCCACGCACGCGGACCAGACGCCGGTGGCCCTCGGCCAGGGGGAAACGGTCCTGGTTGTCGAAGACCACCCCGCCAACCGCCGCGCCCTGCGCGAAATGCTCGAGGGACTCCAATATCGCGTCCTAGAAGCCAGCGACGGGGTCGAAGCTTTGCGTATCCTGGACCAGCATGCGGAGAGCATTGACCTGGTTTTGAGCGACCTGGTCATGCCCCGCATGGACGGCAGAGCCCTATATACCAAGCTCAGCGCCGACTTCCCCCAGATTAGGATGGTGGTGATGAGCGGCTATCCGCGTGCCACTAAGGGGGACACCGCGATGCTGAGCAGGTTGCCCTGGATTCAGAAACCGGTCCGCCTGGCAACGCTCTCGCAAGCATTGCGCCAGGCCCTAGAGGATTAATCGCTCGCTTCTTCAGGCAGCAGCGAGCTCCCGGCCCGCTATCTGCTGCCGGGGAATGGCGATTGCGCGCCCGTACCTTCTCCCACGCCCACGAAATGAAGGCCTGCTCCCTTGACCCGATTTGCGATACAATCTTCAGGTCATGTGGAAATCCCACCGCTTAGGGTGTGGGGGAAGGAATGTGTTCGAACCGGCCCCTCATTCTCATCGGTGAGCGCGATCCATTCATGCGCAACGCCCTGGCCCAAGTTCTGGCACCGGGCTACGAGCTGGTATTTGCCAGTACGGGAAGCCAACTGATCGACCTGGCGCGCCGAGACCCGCCCGATCTCATCATCGTTGAAGCGCTATTGCCGGTCATCGATGGGTTTCAAGTGTGCATGGATCTGCGCCGCTTCCCCGAGACCCGCCAGATACCCATTCTCTTCTTCACATCGCTAATGGCAGAGGAGCGCGCCATACGCGCCGGCGCTTCGGCCTTTCTACTCAAACCGCTGCAGCCTGCAATCCTGCAGGAGCGAATCCGCGAGCTGCTCAGCGTTGGGCAAGNTCGCTATGAGGGAAGGACNAATGGAGCGGATTGCCACAGGGATTCCTGACCTAGACCGCATCCTCATGGGAGGGCTGCCCGCTTATAGCACCGTGTTGATCAGCGGTGCCCCTGGCACGGGCAAGACCATTCTCGCCAGCCAAATCCTTTACAACAACGCCAGCGAGGCCGATCGAGCCCTCTTTGTCAGCACCATTTCCGAGCCCCAGTCACGCATCATCAAGTTCACCCAGGGGTTCTCTTTCTTTGATGTTGACATGGTGGGCCGCGCGGTGGTCTACGAGGACATCGGTCCGCAGATCATCCAAAACGGCATCGATGCCGCGTTCGCCTACTTGGAAAAATTGGTTCTCGATGTCCGACCCGCTTATCTGGTCATCGACAGCTTTCGCGCTCTGAGCGGCGCGTCGGCCGCGGCCCGCCACAACATCTTCCGCCTAGCGGCAACACTGGCCACGCTGCCTTGTACCTCCTTTCTGGTCGGCGAACTCGTCCCCCATCAAGTGGATGGATCCGTAGAGGCCAGCATTGCCGACGCAATCCTGGAGCTCGATATCCGGGCCTCTGGCACCCACGACCTGCGCTGCTTGCGGGTCCGCAAGTTGAGGGGCAGCAGCTTTATCCCCGGCCAGCACACCTTCCGCATCTCCAACGCCGGGATACGTGTTTTCCCTCGCCTTCTCACCTCGCCAACGCCTGGCCGTCGCCAAGTGAGCCGGGAGCGGGCCCCCACCGGCATCGCTGGCCTGGACGAGATGTTCCACGGCGGCCCCTTGCGGGGGACCACAACGCTCGTCGCTGGAGACCCTGGCGTTGGTAAGACAGTTACCTGTCTCCATTTCATCCTCAACGGCGCGGAGCGGGGCGAGCCAGGGGTGTACATTTCCTTTCAGGAAGATCCCAGCCAGCTCGCCCGCATCGCTGAGAACTTCGCATTCGATCTGGCCGACCTCACGAGCCGCGGGTACCTGCGNATGCTCTACGTTTCGCCCGTGGAGCTCGACATTGATGAGCATGCCTTGGAGATCATGCGCCANGTGGAAGAGATCAATGCCCGCCGGGTGGTCATAGACAGCGTCTCGGACCTTGAGGCGGGCGCGCGGCANGCGGCGAACCGCTTCTTCGACTACCTTTACTCGTTGATCCAATGGTTCAAGAACCGCAATATCAGCGTAATGCTCACGGCCGAAATGAGCCAGATCTTCGCCAGCGAGATCTCCCTCACGGGCCGCGGCGTTNCACACATCGCCGATAATCTGCTGCTGCTGCGCTACACCCAAATGGGAGGCGAGATCCGGCGCGCCATCACCATCCTGGCCGCGCGGGGCAGCGACCACAGCAAGCAAGTGCGCGAGTACATCATCTCCGAATCCGATGGACCTAAGGTCGGTGCCACCTTGCGCGGCTCGCTAAACCTGTTCGCGCAGACTGAATACTCGGAGTGAGGGGGCGCTGGCATGGCCGGATCGAACGATCTAAATCGCCTCTTGGATCTCAGCCTGGCCCTGGGGTCCTCGCTCTCTCTCGACACGGAGACCCAGACATTTTTGCAATGGTTGAGGGAGGCGCTGGATCCCGCCCTGGCCGTCCTCTTCATCATCCAGGAGAACCGCAAGGGGATGCGCGTAGTNGGCTCGCTAGGCCACGACTTTCCCGTCGACCAAANACTTCCCTTAGGCCTTGATCCATGGGCATGGCTCGGGCGGCAAGGCGCTCTCATTCCTCCCGCAGGCGACCCGCGCCGCTACGCGTTGCCGCTGCACCTGGAGGGCCAATTGCTGGGCATGCTGTGCATAGTCAGCAACAAGGATCAGAGCAAGCTGCTGGAAGAACAGCGACTGGCCAAACTTGCCGCCGCCTATCTGGCACCCATCATTCGCAACATCCAGCGCTTCCAAGCCGTCGAACGCGAGGTGGCGCAGCACAAAGCAAAGCTGGAGGAGACCCATGAGCAACTCATCCAGCAGGAACGATTGGCAGCCATCGGACAATTGGCGGCCGGCATCGCCCATGATTTCAACAACCTGCTCGGTGTGATCGTCCTGCACAGCGAGATGGCCCTGGGTGAGCCCTCCATCTCCACCAAGACACGCGAGCGGATCCGAATCATCTTCGATCAGGCCCAGCGCGGCGCCGCACTCACACAGCAAATCCTCGACTTCAGTCGCAAAGCGACTATCCAGCCCCATCCACTCGATCTATCCGCGCTGCTGCAGGAGACCGTGACCCTGCTGCGACGTACGCTGCCGGAGAACATCCGGGTGGATCTCCACCTTCCGGAGGAGCCCTGCTTGGTCAATGCCGATCCCTCCCGCCTCCAGCAGGCCCTCTTCAACCTGGCGGCCAACGCGCGTGACGCAATGCCCAACGGAGGCACTCTGGCCTTCAAGCTATCGCACATGCACGTTCGCTCGGACACCAAAACCTCCTCGGGCGGGCCCGGTCCCGGTCATTGGATTCTNATCCGCGTCAGCGACACGGGCCCCGGCATTGCCGCCGACATCGTGCCCCGTATCTTCGAGCCATTCTTCACCACCAAGGAACCGGGAAAGGGAACAGGACTTGGGCTCTCGCAAGTTTACGGCATCATAAAGCAGCATGGAGGACACATCAGCGTTCAAAGTCAGCCCGGGCAGGGCGCGACCTTTAACCTCTGCCTGCCCGCGCTCGAGCTGGCAACCCAGCCCGGAATCGTGGATGCCAATTACACCAGTTTTCTTGGCCGCGGCGAGGTCGTGCTCGTGGTCGAGGACGACGACCACTATCGCCTGGCGGTGTGCGAAATCTTGGAGAAGTTGAATTACAGGGCCCTCGAAGCCTCGAACGGCCGTGCTGCCCTGGAATTCATCCGGAAGCACCCGCAAGAAGTCGACTTGGTTCTCAGCGATGTGGTCATGCCCGAGATGGATGGCCTGGACTTATCGCGCCTTCTCCGCCAGCGATTCCCGCATATCAGGATTCTCCTGATGAGCGGCTACCCCCTGCCAGCGGAGCAGCGGGGAGGGCCGCTGCAGGAGGTGGGCTGGATCCAAAAACCTCTGCAGATCCAGAAACTGTCCTATGCCATCCGCAAGGCATTGGACCGCGAAAGCCCTCCGCGCCCCCTGCCCCAGTGAAAGGTGCCCACATGCCCGCTGGAACCTTTAGCTGCCGCGGCGGGCTTGACAGCCTCATGCCCCCGACCCCATGCCTTTCGCACTCCGCAAGCGCAGCCACATCATCCAGAGCAATCCGAAGGCCCCAACCTGCCCCGCGCCAATACCAAGCAGTCGCCCCAGCCCCAGCGCGGTGTGATCCAGTAACCAGCCGGCACCCGCGGCACCCAACGCACTGCCCAGGGTAAAGAGCGCAAATTCAACCCCGAAGACCCGGCCACGCATCTCTTTGGCGCACTCCTGCAGCAAGATCTGCGTGGAAAAGACCCAGTTCAGGCCCACGGCCAAGGCGCGCAACAGGGAGCCCATGAGCACCAACGACAGGCTGGCCAGTGGGGAGACCAACAACAAACCCAGCGCAGCCAACCCATACGAGAGCGTCAGCGCCTTGCGCAAGGCCACCCCGCGATCCCCCGTAAATCGGCGCGCCACAATGGGGCCCACGCCGCTGCCCAACCCCGTAACAGCATAGAACATCCCCAAGGTTGTGCTTCCCCCTTCGCCCATGGGGAAGATCCTCTGGGCCAGCTCCACTTGCACGACCATGAAAAGCCCCCCCGCCGCCAGGCCCATCGCCCCCTTATGCAGCGCGGCCACCAGAAGATCCACATTGCCTCTTAAATAGCGCAGCCCGTCGCTCAGACCGCTGCCAGCCTCCCTGGGCATCGGGCCCAATCCCCCTTGTTGCGCCGCAACAGGCCGGATCTGGGCGATGAGTGCCGCTGACAGCAAGAAAGTGACCGCGTCCACCACAAAAGCAGGATAAATTCCCCACTGGCCAGCCATTGCGCCGCCCAATGCAGCGCCCAGAGCCAGCATTACCGACCAGGTGGCTGCGCTCAGCGCGTTGGCCGGGCCCAGTTCCGCCGGGCTTACCAGGTCGGGAAGGATGGCGTTGCGGGCAGGGAAAAACACGCCACCCAGGGCCAGCTGCGCGGCCGTCAGCACGTAAAGGAGCCACAGATCCTGCGGGTCGCGCACCAGCAGGAAGCCCATGACAAGGCCCGCCCGGGCCAAATCGGTGAAAATCAGCAGGCGGCGCCGATCAAAGCGGTCGGCGGCCATGCCGGCCAGGGGGCTGATGAGGAAGGGGGCCAGCATGCGCACCACAAACAGCCCGCCCACCGCCAGGCCGGACCCCGTCAGCAAGCCCACCAGCGCGGCCGAGGCGATCAGGTTGAACCAATCGCCCAGTAAGCTGACAATCTGGCCGAACCACAGGAAGCGGAAATTGCGATTGTCCCGCACCAGGGCGCGATAGCCCAGCGCTGACTCAGCCACAGATCCTACCCTTGGAGCCTCGCGACGCCCTCGCGCTGGGGCCTGACTCGCGCCAATCGAAAAGCTCCTTCAACGACCTCTCTCCCCAGCGTCCCCTTGATCCTGAAGGGCGGGCAGCTCGACGCTGAAGGTGGCCCCCTGCCCCGGGGCGCTATCCACCAAGATGCGCCCGTTGTGGTGCTCAACCACACGATATGAGGTGGAGAGGCCCAACCCTGTGCCCTTGCCGGGCGCCTTGGTGGTGAAGAAGGGCTCGAATATGCGGGCGTGCTGCTCAGGGGGGATGCCCACGCCGGTGTCGCTCACCTGAACCACCACCCAGCCATCGCGGTCGAAGGAGCGCACCCAAACCTCCCCTGGTTGGCCTCGCAGCGCATCGCGGGCGTTGAGCAGCAGATTAAGCCACACCGTCTGCAGTTGATCCGCATTTCCATACACGGGCGGCAGCTCGGGAGCCAGCTCCACACGCAGGGTTATCCCCGCCTTCTTCCACTGCCCTTGCATCAGCGCCAGGGCCTGCTCAATGGATCCATTCACCTGGATCACCTGCATGGAGGGGCTCTCTTGGCGGGCGAAGTCGAGCAGATCACGCACCACTTTATGCGCCCGATGGCCAGCTTGTTCGATCAGTTCCAGGGCCTCCTGATATTCGGGCTGACCCTCCACCTGTCGGCGCATGAATTGGGCGTTGCCAATCACCGCCGTCAACGGGTTGGTCAACTCGTGAGCCACACCGGCCGCCAACTGGCCCAGGGCGGCCAATTTCTCGGCCTGCGCCAGCGAAGCCTCCAGGCGGCGCTGTTCGGTCACGTCGCGCAACTGCAAGATTGTCTGGATGACCTCGCCCCCGCG
>Ga0180881_1345_pt1 | contig 14554 bp, 12 predicted proteins | sample Deesub1362A_J573_FD_124314 | JGI IMG/M metagenome (GOLD analysis project Ga0180881, IMG submission 124314) | Anaerolineales bacterium JdFR-61 | reverse complement strand
CGGTTGCCGCCACCCCGATGGCGCACTGTGATGCGCCCCTGGTTGTTGCGCCCGCCGCGCTTGCGCAACGGGACGATCAACGAGCGCTCAGGCTTGGTCTTGGTAATTTCCTCGAAGGTGGCGCCGGTCATGTGCCGTCGCCCCGGCGAGGTTGGCTTATATTTCTTGATCGGCATTACCTCACCCCTTCAAAGATGTCGATGCTATCGCCCTCCGCCAGGGTGACGATGGCTTTCTTGTAGGCTGGCTTGCGCACCATCAGGCGGCGGCTGCGAGGCCGGCGGGTGCGCTTGGCGGGCACATTGATCACATTCACACGCACCACGTTGACGTCGAAAAGGGCCTCCACGGCCTCCTTGATCTGGGCCTTGGTGGCTTTGCGGTGCACTTCGAAGGTGTATTGATTGAGCGCCCCGCTCTGGTAGTTGGATTTCTCCGTGATGATCGGTCGGCGCAGAATATCGTAAATGGTTGTCATGCTCCTGGCCTCCTCACTGCCCCAGGTAAGACTGGATGACTTCCACCGCGTCCAGCGGCATGATCAGGCGATCGAAACTGAGCAGATCGCGCACGTTGAGATACCTGGCGTGCAATGTCTTGGCGTTGGGCAGGTTGCGCACCGAGAGCTCCACGTTCTCATCGCCATTGGACAGCAGGATCAGCGCGCTGTGATCGCCCACCAGGCGCTGCAGCGCGGCATGCATTTCCTTGGTCTTCGGCGCTTCCAGCTTCAACTCGTCCAGGACCACGATTTCCGCCGAGGCCGCTTTGACCGAAAGGGCAGAGCGCAGCGCGGCGCGGCGCATCTTGCGCGGCATGCGCTGGCTGAAATCACGCGGCTTGGGCGTGTGCACCTTGCCGCCGCCCACCCATTGGGGCGCCCGGATGGACCCCTGCCGCGCTCGCCCGGTGCCCTTTTGGCGCCAGGGCTTGCGCCCACCGCCGCGCACCTCACTGCGCCCTTTGGTCTTGCGGGTACCCAGGCGCGCGTTGGCCATCTGCCGCACATAAGCCTGATGCATCAGGTCCGGCTTGATGGGCGCCTCGAAGATCTGCGGCGGGAGGTCCACCGTCTTGACTTTCTTGCCCTGTAGATTGACCACATCCACTTTCATCGTTTACTCACTCCCACCGGCTATTGCTTGCGCGCGCCGCGGATGACCACCAGGCCGCCGCGAGGTCCGGGCACGCTGCCACGCACGGCGATCAAATTGCGCTCCGGATCCACCAACTCGACCCGCAGGTTCTGGGCGGTGACACGCGCATTGCCCATCCGCCCCGGCCCGCGCGAGCCCTTGAAGACCCGTCCCGGGGTGGAGGTGGAACCGCGCGAACCGGGGGCCCGCTCACGATCCGACTGGCCATGGGTCTTGGGCTGGCGGCGGAAGCCATGGCGCTTGATGCCGCCGGCAAAGCCCTTGCCCTTGCTGATGCCCACCACATCCACCCGCTCGCCCACTTCGAAGACCTCCACCGTGAGCTTGGCCCCTTCTTTCAGGCCCTCGTCGGCCTTGAAGCGGAACTCACGCAGGTAGCGCAGAGGCGGCAGACTCGCCCGCTTCAGGTGGCCCAACTGGCCGCCGGTCAGGCGGCGCGGTTTGGCCTCCCCGAAGCCGAGCTGGATGGCGCTGTAGCCATCCCGGTCGGGGCGCCGAATCTGGGTTACATAGCAAGGCCCAGCTTCGATCAGGGTCACCGGAACGGAGGCCCCGGACTCGTCGAAGATCTGGGTCATGCCGAGTTTCTTTCCAATCAGCCCTTTCATCCTTCTCTCCATGTTTAGCAAGCTTTTGACGGGACTGTCAGCCAGGGCTCGGCTGCATCATCCCCGACCGCGGGGCAGTCAGCTCGACCTGCGCAAAGAGCAGCTGGGCGTTTGCGTCCGGCCGGCTCTTACCCCGCCTACCACGGCGCACCAGGCGCCAGCCGTGAGTAGTGCTAAATCTTAATCTCGATATCCACCCCGGCGGGCAGGTTCAGGCGCATCAAGGTGTCAATGGTCTTCGCATCCGGTTCCAGCACATCGATCAGGCGCTTGTGGGTGCGAATTTCAAAATGCTCGTGCGAATCCTTATCAATGAAGGTCGAGCGGCGCACGGTGAAGCGCTCGATCTTGGTCGGCAAGGGCACCGGCCCTACCACCTTGGCGCCCGTCCGCTCGGCGGTTTCCACAATGCGCTGAGCGGATTGATCGAGTACTCGATGGTCGTAGGCTTTCAGACGAATGCGAATTTTTTGTTTGGCCATGCCTGCTCACCTACTCCAAGATTTCGGTGATCACGCCCGCGCCCACCGTCAGGCCGCCTTCCCGAATGGCGAACTTGGACCCCTTCTCCAGCGCCACCGGCGTGATCAACTCCACCATCAGGTTCACGTTGTCCCCAGGCATCACCATCTCCACGCCCTCCGGCAACGTGATCGTCCCCGTCACATCCATCGTCCGGATGTAAAACTGCGGCCGATACCCGCTGAAAAACGCCTTGTGCCGGCCCCCCTCTTCCTTCGTCAGCACATACACCTCCCCCATAAACTTGGTGTGCGGCGTGATCGAGCCCGGCGCCGCAATCACCATCCCCCGCTCTACCTCGTCCCGATCTATCCCCCGCAGCAGCAACCCTACATTGTCCCCCGCCTGCCCCTGATCCAGGACCTTGTGAAACATCTCCACACCCGTCACCACCGAACTCAAGATCTCGTCCCGCAACCCCACAATCTCCACCGGGTCGCCCACCTTGATCACGCCCCGCTCAATCCTCCCCGTCACCACCGTGCCGCGACCCTTGATCGAGAATACATCCTCCACCGGCATCATGAACGGCTTGTCTAACTCACGCGCCGGCTCCGGAATGTACTCGTCAATGACCCGCAATAACTCCTTGATGCACTCATACTCCGGCGCATCCGGATCCGTGCTCTTGCTCTCCAACGCCTTCAGCGCACTGCCCCGCACAATCGGCGTCTCATCCCCAGGATACCCATACTCGTTCAATAACTCCCGCAACTCCAGCTCCACCAACTCCAAGAGCTCCTCATCATCCATCATGTCTACCTTGTTCAAAAACACCACAATCGAGGGCACCTCCACCTGCCGCGCCAGCAACACGTGCTCCCGCGTCTGCGGCATCGGCCCGTCCGGCGCCGCCACCACCAAAATCGCCCCATCCACCTGCGCCGCCCCCGTGATCATGTTCTTGATGTAATCACGGTGCCCTGGCATGTCCACATGCGCATAGTGGCGCTTCTCCGTCTCATATTCCACGTGCGCTATGGCTATCGTTATCCCCCGCTCACGCTCCTCCGGCGCCTTGTCAATCTCCTCAAAGGGCGTGTAATCCGCCCATCCCTTAAATGAACAATACTTGGTGATCGCCGCCGTCAACGTCGTCTTCCCATGGTCAATGTGCCCCATGGTCCCTACGTTCATGTGCGGCTTGGTGCGCTCAAATTTCTGCTTGGACATAGTCAACCACTCCTTCGATAAAGCATCGTTGCTCCGCCCGGGCGCCTCAGCGGGCCCGGGCCAGAATGGTGTCGGTCACTTGATCGGTCACCTGGGCGTAATGGTCGAATTCCATGGTGAACACGCCGCGTCCCTGGGTCATGGAGCGCAGGTCGGTGGCGTAGCCGAACATCTCAGCCAAGGGAACCAGGGCCCGGATGGCCTGGATGCCGCCGGGGCGGGCTTCAATGCCCAGGATGGTCGCCCGGCGGGCGGAAAGGTCGCCGGTCACATCGCCCAAGTTGTCCTCGGGAACCACCACTTCGGCGCGCATGACCGGTTCCAGCAGGATGGGCCCGGCCTGCTGGACAGCCTGGCGGAAGCCCATGGAGCCGGCCACCTTGAAGGCCATCTCGCTGGAGTCCACCTCGTGCCAGGAACCGTCGAGCAGGGTGACCTTGACGTCGGTCACCGGGTAGCCCGCGATCACGCCGCTCTCAGCCGCCTCGCGCACGCCTTTCTCCACTGCCGGGATGAACTCGCGCGGAATGTTGCCGCCGCGCACCTTGTCTTCGAAGATAATCCCCGATCCAGGCTCAGCGGGCTCAACCGAGATCACCACATGCGCGTACTGGCCGCGGCCCCCGGTCTGCTTGACATGCCTGTACTCCACCTTGGGCACGGCGCGCGAGATGGACTCGCGATATGCGACGCGCGGCCGGCCGATCTTGGCCTGCACCTTGAACTCGCGCATCATGCGGTCCACCAGCACCTCGAGATGCAGCTCGCCCATGCCCCAAATCACCGTCTGACCGGTATTCTCATCGGTGCCCACGCGGAAGGTGGGGTCCTCCTCCGAGAGCTTTTGCAAAGCCTCGGCCATGCGGTCCTGGTCGGCCATGGTCTTGGGTTCAATGGCCAGGAAAATGACCGGCTCAGGGAAGGTGATGGGCTCGAGCACGATGGGGTTGGCCGCGTCGCACAGGGTATCGCCGGTAAAGGTGTTCTTCATCCCCAGAACGGCGGCGATGTCCCCCGCCAGCACCTCATCGATATCCTCGCGGCGGTCGGCGTACATTCGCAGCAGGCGCCCCACCCGCTCGCGGCGGCCTTTGGTGGCGTTGTAGACCGTGCTGCCTTTGCGGATCTTGCCTGAATACACCCGGAAGTAGGCCAAGCGGCCTACGTAGGGATCGGTCACGATCTTGAAGACCAGAGCGGCCAGGGGCGCGTTCTCGTCGTGTGGGCGGGTGATCTCTTCGTTTGAGTTGGGGTCGCTTCCGACCACCGGCGGGATGTCCAGCGGAGAGGGAAGATAATCGATAATTGCATCCAGAAGGGGCTGAACACCCTTGTTGCGCAGCGCCGACCCGCAAAGGATGGCGGTGGCCTTGTTGGCGATGACGGCCCGGCGCAAGGCGGCCTTCAGCTCCGAGACGCTGATCTCCTCGCCTTCCAGGTATTTTACGGTGAGCTCCTCATCCGTCTCGGCGATCTGCTCGATCATGCGCGCCCGGCGGGCTTCGGCCTCGGCGCGCAGGTCGGCGGGGATTTCTGTGCGCTCGGGCTTGGTGCCCAGGTCATCCGTCCAGATGATGGCCTGATTCTCAATCAGGTCGATGAGGCCTTTGAATTCGGCCTCGAAGCCCACGGGCATCTGGACGGAGATGGGATTGGCCCCCAGGCGTTCGCGGATCATCTCGATGGAGCGCTCAAAGGAGGCGCCCACCCGGTCCATCTTATTAATGAAGCAGATGCGGGGCACGCCGTAGACATCGGCTTGGCGCCAGACCGTCTCCGATTGGGGCTCAACGCCCTGCACCGCGTCGAAGACCACCACACCGCCGTCGAGCACCCGCAGGGAGCGCTGCACTTCGGCGGTGAAGTCAATGTGGCCAGGGGTGTCGATGATATTGATCAGGTGATCGCGCCACATGGCGGTCACCGCCGCGGAGACGATGGTGATGCCCCGTTCGCGCTCTTGCTCCATCCAGTCGGTGACCGTAGTGCCCTCATCCACCGAACCCAGGCGATGGGTGCGACCGGTATAGAACAACACACGCTCGGTGGTTGTGGTCTTCCCAGCGTCAATATGGGCGATGATGCCGATATTGCGGTAGCGTTCCAGCGGATACTCTCGGGCCATCCCAGTCACCCGCCCCTTGGGGCGTCCATTTCTTTTACTCATCACTCACCAGCGATAGTGGGCGAAGGCCCGGTTGGCCTCGGCCATGCGGTGAGTGTCCTCACGCTTCTTGATCGCCGCGCCGGTATTGTTGGCGGCGTCCATCAATTCAGCAGCCAGCTTTTCGGCCATCGACTTCCCGGCACGCGCCCGGGCGGCGGCCAGAATCCAGCGCATGGCCAAGGTGATGCGCCGCTGCGGCGGCACCTCAACAGGCACCTGATAGGTCGCACCACCCACCCGCCGGGGCTTAACTTCCAGCACCGGCGCGGTGTTCTTAATGGCCTGCTCAAAGACCTCCAGCGGGTTGCGCTTGCTGCGGGCCTCAATCAAGTCAAAGCTGTCGTAGACAATGCGCGTTGCCAGGCTCTTCTTGCCCTTCTTCATCACATGGTTGATGAAACGAGCCACCAGCTCGCTGTTGTACCTGACATCGGGCGTAATCTTCCGCCGCTCGGGTTTTGTACGTCGCATATCGCTGCTCCATCACTCCACAGCATGTCGGCCGCCTCAGGGGCGACCGACCGTTGGTACTTAGTCCTTGGGCCGCTTCCCGCCGTACTTGGACCGGCCCTGCCGGCGGCCCTCGACGCCGGTGGCGTCGAGGGTCCCGCGCACGATGTGATAACGGACACCCGGAAGGTCCTTCACCCGGCCGCCGCGCACCAGCACCACAGAGTGCTCCTGCAGGGTATGGCCTTCGCCGGGAATGTAGGCCGTCACCTCGATCCCATTGGTCAGCCGCACGCGCGCCACCTTGCGCAACGCCGAATTGGGCTTTTTGGGCGTCTGGGTGCGCACCTGGGTGCACACGCCGCGCTTCTGCGGCGCGCCCTTCGGTTGCCGAATGCGGCGCTGCTTCATGGCGTTGAAGGTATATTGCAGCGCGGGCGCCTTGGTCTTGCTCTTTTTGGGCTTGCGCTTCTTGCGCACAAGCTGATTAATTGTCGGCACATTCGCCTCCCAGCAACACTTCGCGATTCACTTCTCGCTGCCCTTTCCAGTAAGGGAGGCCATCGATCTTGCGCGATGGCCTCGCCTTTGTCGATCGCGTATTCGGATCAGGCACATGCGCCAAGCGCACTGCCCCTGGGTTCCTAGGCAACGGAAGAGCATTTTACCATGCGCCCAGGGGCCCGTCAAGAAATCGTGCCGGGCTGATTCTGGCCCGGCACGCGGTCTTCAGGGGGCTTCAAAGGCCTCCTAGAAACCCGGTTCCATGTCCAGCAGGCCCAGCCCCAGCCGCGGCGGCCGTGCCCGCTCATCTTCCTTGCCAAAGCGCAGCACATCGCCGTCATCGGTGATCGCTTCCACAGCCAAGCCCAGGCTTTGCAGCTCCTTCACCAGCACACGGAAGGAAGCCGGCACCCCGGGCTCCTCCACCGGCTCGCCCTTGACAATGGCTTCGTAGGTCTTCACCCGCCCTTGCACGTCGTCGGACTTGACGGTCAACATCTCCTGCAAGGTGTGGGCGGCGCCATAGGCCTCCAGCGCCCAGACCTCCATCTCGCCAAAGCGCTGGCCACCGAATTGGGCCTTGCCGCCCAAAGGTTGCTGGGTGACCAGGGAGTAGGGGCCGGTGGAGCGGGCGTGCACCTTGTCTTCCACAAGGTGATGCAGCTTCATCATCAACACCTTGCCTACGGTCACCGGCTGGTCATAGGGCTGGCCCGTCTTGCCGTCGAACAGGATTTGCTTGCCCAGGATGGGCAGCGGCCGCCCGGTCTTGTCCATGATCTTCTCGGCGCGCTTGCGGATGGTCTCGGGGGAGACCTTCATGTCCAGCTTGCCGTCGTAGACCTCCAGCCACAGGCGCAGGCAAGCGTCAATGGCCGCCCGGTCATAGGGTTCGCGCTCGCTCACCGGGATCTGGGTATCCTCGAAAATCAGCATGCTTTCGGGATCGAAGCCCTTCTCGCGCAGCCATTCGCGCAGGGTGGCCCGGCGGGCGTAGCGGGTATCGGTGGCCAGCAGGTCGGGGTCATATCCTTTGTCCGCCAGCCAGCTCTCCAGATAAAGGCGGCGCACTTCATCGTCGTCCTGGAAGACCTCTTCCTCGTAATAGCCTTCGTCCTTGACCCACTGCCAGGCGCGCTCGGTGATGTCTCTCCAGGCCTGGTCAATCATCCAGGCACGAGCCAGCTCGGCCTCAATCTCATACTCATCCGCGCCGTCGAACGCGGGAGTCACCGCCCGGAAGCCCAGGCGATCGGCCGCCCAGCCCAGATGGGCCTCCAGGATCTGACCGATGTTCATGCGGCCGGGGACGCCCAGAGGGTTCATGATCAGGTCGATGGGGGTGCCGTCCTCAAGGAAGGGCATGTCTTCCACGGGTACCACCTTGGAAATGACGCCCTTGTTGCCGTGGCGCCCGGCCATCTTGTCTCCCTCGGTGGCCTTGCGCTTCTGGGCCACCGAGACGCGCACCATTTTCTCCACGCCGGCCGGAAGGTCGCGGTGCTCCTCGCGGGTGAAGACCTTCACGTCCACCACCTTGCCGCGCTCGCCGTGGGGCATGCGCAGGGAGGTATCCTTCACCTCGCGGGCCTTCTCACCGAAGATGGCCCGCAACAATTTCTCCTCAGGGGTCAATTCTTTCTCACCCTTGGGGGTGATCTTGCCCACCAGGATGTCGTTGGGGCCCACCTCGGCGCCGATGCGGATGATGCCGTCCTCGTTCAGATCGCGCAGCGCTTCCTCACCCACGTTGGGAATGTCGTAGGTGATTTCCTCGGGNCCCAGCTTGGTGTCGCGAGCTTCCACCTCGTGCTTCTCAATGTGCACCGAGGTGTATTTGTCCTCCTGCACCAGGCGCTCGGAGATCAGGATCGCATCCTCGAAGTCCCCGCCCTCCCAAGAGATGAAGGCACACAGCACGTTTTGGCCCAGGGCCAGGGCGCCGTTATCGGTGGAGGAGGAATCCGCCAACACGTCGCCTTTCCTGACCCGCTGGCCCTTGACCACAGCAGGGCGCTGGTCGATGCAGGTGCTCTGATTGGAGCGGTCGTATTTGCGCAGCTGGTAAACCCGGCGCCCGTTGGCGGTGCGTATTACGATGGCCGATCCCGTGACCGATTCCACCTCGCCGTCCACATCGGCCAGGATCACCTGGCCCGAATCCACCGCCGCGGGGCGCTCCATACCCGTGGCCACGATGGGCACTTCGGGGGTGATGAGCGGGACCGCCTGGGTTTGCATGTTGGAGCCCATCAGCGCGCGGTTGGCGTCGTCGTGCTCCAGGAAGGGGATCAGCGAGGCGCTCACGCCCACGATCTGCCGCGGGGCCACATCCATATAATCGATCTGATCGGGGGTGGCAAAGAGGAATTCGCCGTGACTGCGGCAGGAGACGCGGGGGCGGACGAACTCGTTCTTCTCATTGAGCGGCGCATTGGCCTGGGCGATGACGTACCGATCCTCCACGTCCGCCGAGAGGTACTCGGTCTCATCGGATACGAAGGGCACGATGGTGATCTTTTCCTTGACCTTCTTCAGCTTGGCAAACAATTCCTCGCTGATCACCGTGCCCGCCCTGGCCAGAAGGCGTCCAGTCTCGGGATTCTTGACATTGGCGCGCAAGGTCCGCCCCACCAGGCGCGGATCTTTGGGGGACAATTCGCGCAGCACTTTGCGGTAGGGGGTCTCGATGAAGCCAAAATCGTTGACCCGCGCGTAGGAGGCCAGGCGCCCGATGAGACCGATGTTGGGCCCCTCGGGGGTCTCGATGGGACATATGCGGCCGTAGTGGGAGTGATGCACATCGCGCACGTCGAAGCCCGCGCGCTCACGCCGCAGGCCGCCCGGGCCCAGGGCGGAGAGGGTGCGCTTGTGGCGCAGCTCTGCCAGGGGGTTGGTCTGGTCCATGAACTGGGAGAGCTGGCTGGAACCGAAGAACTCGCGAATAGCAGCCACGACCGGCCGGATGTTGATCAAGGAGATGGGCGAGAGCGAATCCTGCTCACGGATGGACATACGCTCAAGGATCACCCGCTCCATCCGCCGCAGGCCCACCCGCAGCTTGCCCTGGATGAGCTCGCCGACGGTCTTGACCCGCCGGTTGCCAAGGTGGTCGATGTCGTCCGGCTCGGCCGCCCCATTGTTGATCAGGATCATGCGCTCCACCAGCTTGACGATGTCCCACGCGGTCACCCGGCGGTGCTCAAGAGGGACGATGTCCTCAAGGCCCAACTTCTGGTTCAGCTTGTAGCGTCCCACCCTCTCCAGGTCATAGCGGCGCTGGTCAAACAATTGATCGAACAGGTACTCACGGGCGTTTTCGAGGGTCGGTGGATCGCCAGGGCGCATGCGCCGATAGAACTCGATGAGCGCCTCTTCGGCGATGGTGTGGCCGTTTTTCAGCTCCCAGGTGGGCTCCTGGCGCATGGTTGTCAGGATGTAGGGATGGTCTGGCCGGGTATCGGCCTCGGCGAAGATCTCGAGAAGCTCCTCGTCGCTGCCCTCTTTGATGGGCGAGGTGCCCAGCCCATCGTCCACCGCGGCCAGGGCGCGCAGCAGGATGGTCACGGGGACGGTGCGCTTGCGGTTGAACTTGAGGGTGATGTAGTCGCTCTTGCGGGTCTCGAATTCCATCCAGGCGCCGCGGTCGGGGATGAGCTTGGCCGCGGCCAGCGGGCGCCCCGTGGCCCGGTCTTCAGGCGCCTCGAAATAGACGCCCGGCGAGCGAATGAGCTGGGATACCACCACCCGTTCGGTGCCGTTAATAATGAAGGTGCCCTTTTCGGTCATGATGGGGAAATCGCCCAGGAAAATGTCCTGCTTGATGGGCTCGGCGATTTCCGGACCCGCCAGCAGCACCGAGACATAGAGCGGTGCGGCATAGGTCAGATCGCGCTCGACGCACTCCTCGATATCGTGCTTGGGTTCCTCAAACCAATACTCAAGCTCGAAATCCTCAGCTTCGGGGGTGTCCCCCGGGAAAAAGAGCTTCATGCCCCCGTTGTAGGAAACAATGGGGGAGATCTCGTCAAAGAGATCGGCGAGGCCCTGGGTCTTCAGCCATTCAAAGGACTTTAACTGCACCTCGATCAGGGTAGGCAGGGCGAAGGTGTCGGGGATACGGGAATACCATTTCTCACCCAAAGAGGAAGCCATTCGTCAACTCCTAAAGCGCTATGGCATGAACACGAGCGCGCCAACGGTCTGCGGTAAACGCAAGGAGCCGGCTTGGGCGCAAGCCGGTTCGTGGGGCATGGGGTGGATTGAGTTGCACCACGCTCGTCGCAAAACCCTTCACTAGAGACTGCAAACCCACATTCTACCATGGAAATCCATCTCGTCAATGGGCGCTGGCAGGATTTTTTGCATTTTCTTTCTCCTTGGCATGTGCAGGGGCGGGCAAGGGGGCCCCAGCCAGCGCCCTGAATCCACCGCCACGGCACACCAGGGGAGGGGCTGTTGGGCCCCTCGGATCCTGCGCGCGCAGAACGGCGCGCCCAGGCGGGGTAAGAATGCTCTTTACACTGTGGTCAGGAGGACCATAATATATTTTAGGAGGGTCTCGACCGATGAATCTGCCAAGCAGCTCCTTCCTCAACGATCAAGCGAAGCAGCGCAGTTGGGACTTGCTGCGCGCCCTGCTGGACGGACGCGCCGGGAAGCCCTTCGCCGTTCGGTTTTGGGATGGCCAGGAGATCCCCTCCCACCCCGACGCCAAGCCGGCCTTTACCTTCATCCTCACCCACCCCGGCGCCCTGCGGCGGATGCTCCTTCCGCCCGGTGAGCTGAGCTTGGCTGAGGCCTACTTGCGCGGCGACTTCGACATCCAGGGGGACATCTTCGCCGCCCTGGACCTGGGCGCCGCCTTGGAAGGCTACCGCCTGCGCGATTGGCTCTCCTTAGCGCGCCAGGTGCTGGCGCTGCCTTCCACCCAGCCTCCCAGGCCCCATCTGGTAGGCCGCAAGCCGGCCCGCCTGCGGGGGCGACCTCATTCCCTCGAGCGCGACCAGCAAGCCATCCGCTACCATTACGACGTGGGCAACGATTTCTACGCCCTTTTCCTGGGCAAATGGATGACCTATTCCTGCGCCTATTTCGAAGAACCCGACTGGGATCTGGATCGCGCCCAGGAGGCCAAGTTGGACTTGATCTGCCGCAAGCTGCGGCTGAAGCCGGGCGAAAGGCTGTTGGACGTGGGCTGCGGCTGGGGCGGTCTGGTCATCTACGCCGCCAAACATTACGGGGTCCAAGCCACCGGGATCACCCTCAGCCCTCCCCAGGTGGAATACGCCCGCCGGTGGGCCGAGCGGGAGGGCGTGGCCGACCGGGTGGAGATCCTACAGCGGGATTACCGCCAGCTCGATCCCAACCAACCCTTCGACAAGATCGCCAGCGTGGGCATGTTCGAGCACGTGGGGCGCCCTCAAATGGGAGCGTACTTCGAGAATCTGCTGCGTGTGCTGCGCCCGGGAGGCCTGCTGCTCAACCATGCCATCGCCGCCCTGCACCGCCGGGAGCCTTCCCGGCTGGAGCGTATCCTGTTGCAAAAGGGCCAATTTGTGCAGCGCTACGTGTTTCCGGATGGCGAATTGGTGCCCATCAGCGAAGCGCTGCACCACGCTGAGCATGGGGGCTTCGAGGTGCGCGATGTGGAAAGCCTGCGGGAACACTACGCGCTCACCCTGCGCCACTGGGTTCGCAACCTGGAACGCAACCACGAACACGCCGTCACCCTGAAGGATGAGCGCACCTACCGCACCTGGCGCCTCTACATGGCGGCCTCGGCCAAAGGCTTCGAGCGCGGGTCCATCAGCGTATTTCAGTCCTTGCTGGTTAGAGCCGATCAGGGGAAGAGCGGCTTGCCGCTCACAAGACAGCACTTATATCAGCAAGTGCCACATCGCAAACATCATCTGCACAGAAGCACCCCCATCCCCTCGGTCAGGGAGCCGATTTGACCGGGCTGCGACGGAAGCGCTGAAAAGGGCATGGAAAAAAGGAGACATGCGATCCAATAGTTATCGGAAGAGATGTTGACGCTTTGCAAAATGCGTGTGGCCAAGGGATCTAAAGCATCGGCTATCCACTGGAAATCGAAGGGGTTCGCCCGGTATCCCTCGGAACAGCAGCTTAGCATTCCCCGCCCTAAGAATGGACTTCATCGTATTCGGTCATAACCCTCTCCAGCAAATATCGATATTGAACCGAAAGAGGCCACACGAGGCAATCCATGCAGAATCACCCGATCGCCGCATATTGTACATAAAATGACGCAAGGTTTGAATGTGGGATCCAAGTAGCGTGTCAAATGCGGATACGTCTCCAGGACCCTGAGTTCGAAACCGCTTTCTGGAGCATCCAACAGCCACCAAAAGGCATATTCAAGATCATGTGAATCGAGGAGCATACCTACATCTTTACAACCTGAACGTCTCACCACATTAGCCGCCGAAACATAGTCCTCCTCTAAAGCCCACCAGTTCGCGAACAGAACTTCGGATGGAGGCTCATGCAGAATGCTTGCGGTCATTGTATGAGGAGGCCGTCCTATCAACGGACGCGATCGGTTTAGGACGAGCCATGGCAGCGTGCTTAGAATGAGCAAAAGAGCGATGAGATGGGACAATCTTCTGAGTGGCGTGATGTACACCGCCTCTGCAAAGAGCGGAGCAGCCATCACAAGAAGGGAGAGATGGTAACGTGTGCCATATTGATTAAACTCGAGGAGGGAGGAGAACATAATGGCCGCGCCAATCAATGCCGCCAAATACCCCATCATTACCTTGTTAGCATTTTTCAGGCGCAAGGCGTTTAGCAGAATTACTACAACAGACAGTATCACCAATACAATGTGCAACGGATTACCGGCAATATCCTCGTGGTTCCATGACCATATGAGGGAGAACTGGCTTTCTGCTCCCGCGACCCGCTCGCTCAACAGATGAACGGTGGATTCGATCCAATCATTCATCCGCTCGGAGGGCGTCGCCATGTTCAAGGCAACTTGCTCAACTAAGCTAGTAAGCAACTCTCCAGACAAAAGGCGAAACCGCGTGACCCCTCCGACCCATTCCTTTGGACCCAAGGGCCCTCCATAGGTTATGATGTTCCTCGCCCAGAAACCAAGGTTGAGCAATATCGCCAGTGAGGCAGAATAACCCAAGGGCATCACCGAACGAAGCCTTGAGCGAGAAACCTCGATCGCAACAAGCCACACCAGCAATGGCGCGGAGTAAAGGTAGAAAGTCCCTTTTGTCAGCATTCCCAGGCCGGTTGTGAGGCCGACCAACCCCCATTCCCATTTTTGCAGCGGCCTCTTGGCGGCTAAGACTATCCAATAGGCAAGCGCAACAAGCCAATATCCAGTCACATAGTCAGTCTGAGTGCTGCTTGCCTGCAGGATTCCCATGGGAACGCTCAGCACAAAGGCAGCGGCAACCCATTGGGCCGACCTGGAATACCTGAGCATTCGAATTATTCCAGTCACAGCAACGAGGGACCCCACCATGCTAAACCATTGAACAAGGTTTGCAAGCTTATCATTCCCATAAAGCACACGGAAATTTAAGATTGCCAGTTCGGCCCAAATCGGACTCCAGATCTGGGGCTCATATGCTGTGGGATAGTGCCTTAGGCTCTTGTTCTGAGCCCAGTGTGCGACACGGCTCATATGGTAATGTAACGAATCGGTAGTGTTCGGTGGTGCGATCCACGCGATCAGGAAGGTCGTCATAAGTACACCCGCGAGGAGTGTTAACAATACCCAATCTAGCGCCCTGAGGTCGCCCAGCTTCCTCCTAAGGCCAATAAGAGAAAGGCGGAGGATTCCCCTTTTCAAAGCAGCCTTGCCCAAGAGCAGGAATGCGATCAACCATGCGTATTCCGATGAAAATGGACACCTGTTCCAATCGATGGTGGACACTCGTTCCAGTTGATGATGGACACCTGTTCCAATCCATGGTGATCAGCGGCAC
>Ga0180881_1282_pt1 | contig 14937 bp, 14 predicted proteins | sample Deesub1362A_J573_FD_124314 | JGI IMG/M metagenome (GOLD analysis project Ga0180881, IMG submission 124314) | Anaerolineales bacterium JdFR-61 | reverse complement strand
TAGCCCCCGGGCAGTGTGCCCGGGGGCTACTCACGACTGCATATCAGCCTGCAAACCCGTCCCCTTAACGTCATTGCAAGCGGAGCGAAGCAATCTCCTCCTACACCGCGAGGACTGGCCGCTGCGGCGCCGCCGCTGAGCCGGGCTCCTCAGGCCTGCGGCCCCTGAAGATCGCGGCAGGGGCGGGCATCCTCCCCCTGTCATCCTGAGCGAAGCGAAGGATCTCCATAGGACGGGGCATGCCAAAGGGCCGCGGGGCCTGCCAGCGGCAGCCCGGTGGAGATCCTTTGAGCCTATGGCCCTCAGGATGACCGTTGAACTCGCCCTTTCCCCCCTCTGTCATCCTGAGCGGAGCGAAGGATCTCCATGGGGCGGGGCGGGCCAAAGGGCGGCGGGGCCTGCCAGCGGCGGGCCTGCGAGCGGCGGCACTGAGGGCTGTGTCCTGGCGCCCCTACGCCACGTATTGCACTCCAGCGGTTACCATCCCCTCAACCCCAGCACGCGGTAGTGGGCATCCTGGTAAAGCACCTGCAGCCCCGGGCAGGCCAGATCGAAGAGATGGGCTGGCAGCAGGATATGGGTCACCCCCTCCAGCGCGAAGCGCGGGAGCAGCTCGCAATCCACCTCCTCCACCCGGTCCCGGTAAAACCAGCCGGCCATGCGCTGGCGGCGGAACCACTCCAGCACCTCCACATCCCGGTAGGGGATGGCCTTGAAATCCACATAGGCCGGCGCACCGCTGACCAGGCGGAAATCCTGCAGGCGCAGCGGGATCAGGTAAACCTGCCCCGGGGCCTTGTGCTCGGCCACGTAGGCCATGGCCGGCCGCGCCGGATGGGCCCGCTTAGCCCTCCAGGCCAGGCCGAAATCGGCCACCCCCGCCAGGGCCAGCAGGGTCACCAGCGCCCAGGCGCCCGCCCCCAGCCAGGCGCGCCTGGGCGGCCCACCCAGCCGCCGGGCCGACCAGGACGCCCCGGCGGCGCACCACAACGCGCTGGCCAACGGCACTAGCAGGGTCGACAATCGCCAGGGGAAAAGCAAGGCCAGGGCCTCACTGCCTGTGAGCACCTGCACCAGCGTGAGGGACAGCCCCACGCCCAGCAGCGCCAGCATCAGCGCGAACAAACGCCGCTGGCGCCGCGCCAGCCACAGCCCGCCCAGGACCCAAAGCCCCTTAAAGGCCACCGAGAGGTCCAGCCATTCGGCCACCAATGCGTGATGGGGGATGCGCACGCTGACCAGCACCTGGCGCGCCTGCGCGGCAAGCTGCGCTGAAGTTGGACGAAAGAGCAGCCAGGTATGGACAGTGATGGGCAAGACCAGCAGCAGGGCCAGCGCGCCCATGCCCAAGGGCGCACCCAGCCTGCGATCCCTAAAAGAATGCCCGCCGTAAACGAGCACAAGGACCGCCGCGCTCAACAGATAGGTGGGATGCACGCTGGCAGCCAAGACCGCAGCCAGCAGAGCGGCGTACGGCCGCCGGCGCACGTAGAGCAGGACGGAGAGCAGGAGGAAGACACCGAAGGTGCTGGGCTGCAGCACCGCCCCAAGCAACCGCTGCCCGGCCACACCGCCATCAAATAGATAGGCCCAGGAGGGGCCCAGGGCGCGGGTCAGCAGGGCGCGCAGGGCGGCGGCGTGGGTGAAAACCAACCCCACCATGAGCAATTGCCGCGCCTGGCCCTTGCGGGTCTCCGGGAAGGCCTCCCCGGCAATGCCTATGAGGCTGTGGAAGTAAAGGCCCAGCAATAGCAGGGCATAGAGATAGAAGAACATCGGATGCAGAAATTGAAACGTGAGCCGCACCAGCAGGCTGAAGAGGGGCGTGGGGTCCTGGGTGTTGGCCAGCCAGTCCAGCCGCAGCAGGCCCACCCCGGCCGCCGCCGCGCCGTGCAGGAAGTACTGGTTCTGATTGGAGGTGTAGAGCGGCGCCTGGCTGTAGGCCAGGGCGAAAGCCAGGGCGGCCAGAGGCCGCGCCAGGGAGCGAGTACGGGGACCGGTTTCCATCAAGTTCGGGCCTGGGCCGGCATGGGCCCATTGTACCAGCCGCCCCCTTGCCTGGTGTAGAATGGCCCCGGGCGGGCGAGCCCGCACAGACCCACGGGAAGAAATAAAGGACAATGGAACCCGAAGCCGTGACAGACTCCGACCGACCCCCCGGCCAATTTATCGAGCTGACTGACGGACCGGTCTATCTGGAGCTGGCCGGGCCGCCGCATGGCCAGATGGTCGTCCTGGTGCACGGCTTCTCGGTGCCCAGCTATATCTGGGACCCCACCTTCNCCACCCTGGCCGAGGCCGGCNTGCGAGCCCTGCGCTACGACCTGTACGGCCGCGGGCGCTCAGCCCGCCCCCCTGGCCCCTACGACGCCGACCTGTTCGACCGCCAACTGCTGGGCTTGCTCAATGCCCTGGATGTCACCGGCCCCGTCCACCTGGTGGGCCTCTCCATGGGCGGGCCCATCTGCGCCACCTTCGCCCAGCGCCACCCCCAACGTGTCCGTCGCCTGGCCCTCATCGACCCCGCGGGCCTCCCCCAGGCCACGCCCCTGGCGGCGCGCCTGCTGCTCGCCCCGTTTCTCGGCGAGCTCTTCATGGCCCTGCTGGGCGAGCGCAAGCTGGTGAGCTCACAAGCCCGGGACTTCTACGACCCGCGCAAGATGCCCGCCGCCTACCTCCAGGCTTACCGCGAGCAACTGCGTGTGCCCGGCACCCGGCGGGCGCTGCTCTCCACCCTGCGCGCCGGGTTTCTGAGCGCATCCCAGGCCGCCTACGCCGCGCTGGGGCGCATGGGGCTCCCCACCCTGCTCATCTGGGGCCGCCACGACCGCACCGTGCCCTTCCAGCTCAGCCAGCGCCTGTTGGAACTCATCCCCCAGGCCCAATTTCACCCCATCGATGAAGCCGGCCACCTGCCCCATTACGAACACCCTGAACGGGTCAACCGGCTGCTGATCGACTTCCTGAGGAGGTAAAGGATGCTCTTCCGCCGCGCCGCCACCCTCCTGGCCCTGCTGCTAAGCCCCCTCCTGGCTGCCTGCGGGCGCGCCGACCCCCCCACCCTGCGCCTGGCCACCACCACCAGCACCGAGGACTCAGGCTTGCTGCAGGCCATCCTGCCCGACTTTCAGGCCCGCTACGGCGCCCGGGTGGAGGTGGTCGCCGTGGGCACCGGCCAGGCCCTGGCCCTGGGCGAGGCCGGAGACGCCGACGTGCTGCTGGTGCACGATCCCGCCCGGGAGCAAGCCTTCGTCGCCGCCGGCCACGGCACGGCGCGCTACCCGGTGATGTACAACGACTTCGTCATCGTCGGCCCCGCGGCGGACCCCGCGGGCGTGGCCCAGACCCCCACCGCCGCCCAGGCCCTGGCAGCCATCGCCCGCGCCCAGGCCCCCTGGGCCTCGCGCGGCGACCAATCGGGCACCCACAGCAAGGAGCTGGCCCTCTGGCGAGCCGCGGGGATCACCCCCAACCCCCAGGCGCCCTGGTACGCCTCCCTGGGCCAGGGGATGGGGCCGACGCTGATCTATGCCGCCGAGCAAGGCGCCTACACTCTCAGCGACCGCGCCACCTACCTGGCTATGGCCGCGCGCCTGGAGGGCCTGGCTATCCTCTTCGGCGGGCCCAGCATCGAGCAGAATCCTGACCCGGCGCTGTATAATCCCTACAGCGTGATCCCGGTGAACCCGGGAAAGGATGCCGCCATCCAATACGAGCTGGCGATGCAGTTCGTGGAGTGGATCACCTCCCTCCCCACGCAGCAGCGCATCGCCGATTACGGGCTGGAGCAATATGGGCAACCGCTTTTCTATCCCGACTCAGAACTCTGGAGAGCACAGAATCCCTAGCACCGGCACGCCAAAAGCCTGATCATGGAAACCCTGCTGGACGCCCTGCGCCAGGCCTTGCGCCTGCTCACCTCCCTGGACCCTCGCCTGCTGGAGATCGTGGGCCTATCCCTCCGGGTCTCCCTGGGCGCCCTGGCCCTGAGCACGCTCATCGGCCTGCCCGTGGGCGCCGCGCTGGGCCTGGCCCGCCGCCTGCCGGCGCGCGGCCTGCTGCTGGCCGCCCTGCACACCGGCATGGGCCTACCTCCGGTGGTGGTGGGTCTGTTCGTCTATCTGCTGCTCTCGCGCAGCGGCCCCCTGGCGGGGCTGGACTGGCTCTTCACCCCGGCGGCCATGGTGGCCGCCCAGGTGATCATCGCCTTGCCCCTGGTCACCGGCCTGACCATGGCCGCGGTGGGCAGCCTGGACCCCGACCTGCGCCTGCAGCTGCGCGCTTTGGGCGCCACCACATGGCAGACCGCCCTGACCCTGGTGGTCGAGGCCCGCTTAGGGGTGCTGGCGGCGGTGGCCGCCGCCTTTGGTAGCATCATCTCCGAGGTGGGCGCGGTGCTCCTGGTGGGCGGCAACATCGAGGGCAAGACCCGCGTGCTGACCACCGCCATCGTGCTTGAAACCCGCAAGGGCGAGTTCGCCCTGGCCTTGGCCCTGGGTGTGGTGCTGCTCCTGCTGGCCTTCCTGGCCAACGGATTGTTACTGCGCTTCGCCGGCCTGTTGGGCCGCGAGGAACGGGGGTGAGCCGGGCATGGTAGCGACCCCCTCTGCATCGAATCCCCTGTACATCCTGGAAGGGGTGCGCAAGGCCTACGGCGGGCGCACGGTGCTGGATGTGGAGCATTTGGAGGTCCGGTGCGGTGAGGTGCTTGCCGTAGTGGGACCCAGCGGCTCAGGGAAGTCCACGCTGCTGCGCCTGCTCAACTTCTTGGAACCGCCCAGCGGAGGGCGCATTCTCTTCGAGGGCCAGCCCATCTCCCTGCCGGTGCCTCTGGCCACCTTGCGGCGGGTGACCATGGTCTTCCAGCGCCCCCAATTGCTCAACCGCTCGGTGGAAGCCAACGTGGCTTACGGCCTCAAGCTGCGCGGCCGCCCGCGCGACGGCCGCGTCCAGCAGGTCCTGGCTCGAGTGGGGCTCGCCTCCCTGGCCGGCGCGCCCGCCCGCAGCCTGTCCGGCGGGGAAGCCCAGCGGGTCGCCCTGGCCCGCGCCCTGGTGCTGGAGCCCCAAGCCCTGCTGCTGGACGAGCCCACCGCCAATCTCGACCCCTACAATGTGGGTCTGATCGAGGACCTGATCCGGGCGCAGAACGCCGAGCAGGGCACCACCATCGTGCTCGTCACCCACAACGTCTTCCAGGCCCGCCGCCTGGCCCATCGCTGCGCGCTGCTCTTAGAAGGGCGCCTGATCGAGGTGGCCCCCACCGAGGCTTTCTTCGAAGAGTCCGCCGACCCGCGCACCGCCGCGTTCGTGCGCGGAGAAATGGTCTATTAACTCAACCCGCCTTGCGGTCAGGACCCCTCACCCCCCCTGCAAAGCCGCCGCCAGACCCCGGTCGCGGACCAGCTGCACCGCCTGCAACAGGGCCTCCAACANGTTAAGCCCCAAAGCCACGCCCAGGACCAAGCGGAAAGCCTGCATCCAGGACACAAACTCCCCTATGGCCATGTCCACCCACAGGCGCGNCAGATTGGGCACCCAGGCATTGGCCCCGCGCTGGGCCAGCCAGTCGCTGTGGGCGGAAACGAGCACCCAGAGGACGGCAACGTTGAGCGCGTGCGCGCCCACTTGAAGCCAGCGGGTGGCCCTGCTCCAGTGGCCCCGCCAGAGCAGGTAAAGGGCCAGACCCACCTCCGCACTGACCGCCACCACCAACCAGCCGAAGTACCTGGCCAAGACAGGGTTGACCAGGATGCGCAACTCGGGGCTGAGAAGGAGAGCCCCTCGATCTGTGAAGTATGCCAGGATGGTGAGAAAGGCGATGCTCAGGATGATGCCCACGGTCTGTGCGCCGCGATCCACGGGCCGCCCATCAGGAAGTGCGGGGAGCCCTCGGGGATCCCAGGGATCCCCGGCCGCCCCAGGGACCCCCTCGATGCGTTGCAGCAAATAGAACACCAAGACCACCATTCCCACCGTGGTGGGAATGGTGATCAACTGCCCCAGCAGGACCTCCACGGGGTTGAAGGGTACGCCCTTCAGGAAGTAGGCGGCGGCATGCCCCAACGCCTGAAAGCCCAGCACAGCGACCAGGGCCATGCCGACGACAAGCTTGAAAAGGGGGAAGAGACCCGGGCCAATCAGGTATTGNCCNTCAGGATAGTAGGACGCCGCCAGCGCGCTGGGCGGGCCGAGCTCCTGGAGCAAGGCGAGGGCGGCCTCCTCCGAAGGTTGCCCCTCGCTCCTCTCCTCCAAGGAGTTCATCAGCGATGAGCGCAACTCGGCCAGGATGTCCTCCCGCCCCCTGCGAGGCAGCTGCCGGCCCACGGCATAGAGGTAGCGATCGATCAAGTCCACGCACGCACACTCCCTCTCCCCAGAAGGTTCGATCCTCTTACACTAGCACAAGCGCCCCCCCGCTGCCACCTGGCGAGGGGGCGCATCACCCGCCATAAGGGCCCTTTGCGCAACGCACAGGCCCCATCCGCCAATCCGTTCACCCGGCCCCCTGGCGTGAGCGCCTCAGGCCGGGCCGTACATCCCATCGGGGGCCAGAAGCTGGGGGAAGCGCGGCCGCAACTGGCGACGGGCGTGGTCGCATAGATGGCAGGCGTCGGCGTAAGCGGGGGCGTGATCCAGTTTGTAGTGGGCCACCAGCCCCGCCGGCCCGCCCTCCAGCAGGGGTCCCACCACCGGATGGCCTTCCGGATGGTAGTGAGCACAGAGATCGGGGAGGGGCTCTCCCAGCAGATTGCCCAACACAAGCCCCTGGCACAGGTGCACGTAGCCGAAAGGATCGATGTGCACCCGCCCCGGATCGGCCAGGTCTTCATGGGGACAGATGGTGAAGGAATCCCAGGCGTGCATCTCCGCCCGCCCGGCCAGGCGCGCTGCGGCCCGGCCGCGATACATCAGCCGAGACAGGCCGTGGGGCAGGGTACCCTTCACCGCGACCGCGTTCAGCACCTCGGGCTGGGCGATCTGGATCACACCTGCGGGAATCCCCAACTCCCGGGCCGCCTGCAGCGCCCAGCGCGCCGCGGCGCTCATGGGCTCCTCCCCGTGGTAGAGATCGCTGCTGATGGACAGATCGGCCAGAAGCCCGGCCATTGGGCGCAGGCAATCCAGCGCGTCCTGGGCGCTCACCGCCCAGTAGGCGTTGGTGACAGCACCCACCTGCAGGCCCTGCTCCGCGGCATCCTGCACGCCGCGCAACATGAGGGCGTAGTAAAGAAACGGCTCGCCGCCCTCAAAATAAAGCCACCGCACGCTCCCCATGCGGCGCGCTTGCGCCAGGATCTCGCGGACCATCGCCCCGGTCATCACCCCCTCCTGTTTGGGGCTCCCCCAGACGAAACAATGCTCGCACTCGNAGTTNCACTGGTAAGTGAGCAGCAAATGCAGCCCGCTGAGCTCCATCGCACCCTCCCGCCTTCCGCCGCACACGCGGCCGCCCGCGCCGGCTGCTATTCTGCCATGGGGGGACGGCAAAGACCAGGCCTGCTCAATGCGAGGCTTCCGCTGCGCGCCTGCGGCGCCATGCGCCGGCGAGCTGGGCACAGCCTCAGGCAACGTCCCGCACGGATGCGAATACAGCTACCCGGGTTGCGTAGCGGCGGGGCAGGACCCCGCCGCGTATCGAACCCCGGATTGCTGTGTCCAGGAATCCCGGCCCCTCGGCCAGAGAGCCCCTTTACATAAGAAAAGCCACCCAGCAGCAGCCCCGCAGGAGGGCAAGCGGCGCTCCCATTTACCCTCCGTCAGCGCCCATGAAACACCCTCAGCGGTAACCGCACATCCTCCACTCGCCATCCTCCATCACCACACGGAAGTTGCGTCCTGCCAGGGGAATCTCTTGCTCGTTGGCCCGGTAGGAGGCAAGGATGACCCCCTCACAGGTGACCAACCTCTCATTGGCGCCCAGCTCATCGGCCACGGAGCAGCGGATTTCCGGCAGCTCAACCCGCACTGAGGCCAAGGAAGCGGCCTCGGCCCTGGCCCCCGATTCCCACGCCGCGCAAGAGAAGCTCACCGCCGCCGCCGCATCCTCGTTCACGATGGAGCGCATGTACTCCTCAACCACCTGGGCCGCAGGGTCCCCCTCAACGCCCCTGCCGCAGGCCGCCAGCAGCGCCAGCTGGCCGAGCATCAGCAACCCGAACTTGACCTTCACGCTCACCTCCCCGCGCGCCCGCAATTGGGCCACCGCGCTCCCCCACAAGGCCGCCACCATACAGTATGCCCCGCCGGCTGTCAAGGAGGCCAGCCCCGGGCTCCATCCATTTCACCCCCATTTAGCACCGCCACAACAACCCGGCAATATCCATCCCTCACCCTGGAGACGCTGTAAGAGAGCGAGGGTCCTCCATGCCATCCAAAGGGCATCTCCTGTCGCCCCATGAACTGCGTCGCTTCGGCCGCTTCCTCGCCGTGGGCGCGCTGGGCACGGCCCTGGACTTCACCCTGCTGGCCGCCCTCAAAGGGCTGGGCTTTCCCACTTTGCCCGCCAATACCCTGTCCTTTTCGGCCGGTGTGCTCAACAACTACCTGGGCAACCGCTTTTGGACCTTCGCTGATTGCAAGGGCGGCCCCTGGGGCCGCCAGCTGGCCCAGTTCGGCCTGGTAGGACTGATCGGCCTGGCCCTGAACAACGCCATCGTGCTCTCCCTGGAAGGGGTCCTAAGCCAAGCCCTGGCGCCCGCCCTGCCCGGATACCTGGCGGCCAAGGTCCTGGCCACCGGGGCCGTGGTTTTCTGGAATTACAGCGCCAATCGCTTCTGGACCTTTGGCCCACCCATGGCCTCCAAACCCCCCAAGGTGGACCCACCCGAGACACCTCCCCGCAGGCACCGCGGCGCCGCCCCACCCGGGCTACAATAGGAGCTCAAGGACATGTCCTCCATTACCCTGCCCTCGCAAAAACCCTTCCTGACCCGCAGGCTGGCCCTGGGCCTCAGCCCCGCGCAGTTGCTGCTGGCCGCCATCACGCTGCTTTCCTTGGCCCTGCACTTGACCAACCTGACCGCCATTGGTGACGCCAACGTCTACTACACCGCGGCGGTGAAGAGCATGCTCCAATCCTGGCACAACTTTTTCTTCATCGCCGCCGAGCCGGGCGGATCCGTGACGGTGGACAAGCCGCCCCTGGGCCTGTGGGTGGAGGCTGCCTTCGCTTTCGTCCTGGGTGTCAGCGGGATCTCCACCTCCCTGCCCAATATCCTGGCCGGCGCCCTCAGTGTGCCCTTGCTCTACGCTTTGCTCAGAAAGCATTGGGGCACGCTCGCCGGGCTGGTCGCCGCCCTGGCCCTGGCCCTCACCCCCGTCGTATTGGCCACCGACCGCAACAACACCATGGACGGGATGCTGGTTTTCACCTTGCTTCTGGCCGCCTGGGCCTTNCTGCGCGCGGCGGATACGGCAAAGACCCGCTGGCTCCTCTTGGGCGCCCTCCTCGTCGGGCTGGGCTTCAACATCAAGATGCTGCAGGCTTTTCTGCCCCTGCCCACCTTTTACGCGCTCTACCTCTTGGGCGCCCCAAAGGGCTGGCTGCGCAAGATCTTCGATCTGGCCCTGGCCAGCCTGCTCCTGGCGGCCGTCTCGCTCTCCTGGGCGCTGATCGTTGACCTGACGCCGCCCGACCAGCGCCCCTATGTGGGCAGCAGCCAGGACAACCGCGTCATGGAGTTGATCATTGGCCATAACGCTCTCTCCCGCATCACCAACCCGCGCGCGGGGCGCCCGGCCGCGCCGCAGAATCCCACCCCATTGCCCCCAAGCAGCCCGCCCCGGCCCCCTTTAGCCTCGGATTCCCAGCCCTCCGGGATTCAACCCCCGCCTGGCCGACCCCCAGGGGGGTCCGGCCCGCCAGCCGGCGCGCTGGGCGATGGCCCCTATGCCAGCCCCGCGGGGGGCCTGGCGCCGGGGGGCACGCCCTTCAGCCAGGAGACGGGAGCCCCCGGCTTGGGGCGCTTCTTCCGTCCCCCGCTCTCCAAGCAGATGTCGTGGCTCTTGCCCTTCGCCCTGCTCAGCCTGATCCCCCTGGCCTTCGCCGCCCGCCCCCACCTCCCCCTGGCCGCAGAGCACAAAGCCCTGCTGCTTTGGGGTGGATGGCTGCTGACCTGCCTGATCTTCTTCAGCTTCATGCAGGGCATTTTCCACGCGTACTACACCATCATGCTCGCCCCTCCGCTCGCCGCGCTGGTGGGGGGCGGCTTCGCCCAGCTATGGCGCCGCGGTTCCCAAAGCCGCCCGGCGGATGCCTTCCTTCTCCTGGCCGCTGGCCTCACCTTGCTCTTTCAGATTTACAGCGCCTTTCAGTATGGCGTGCGCTCGCCCTTGACCCTCTTGCCCCTCATCCCACTCCTGATCGGGGCCGGCCTGCTATGGGTCCGGGCTGCGCGCCCGGCCGCCTACGCGGCCCTGCTGGCCTCCCTCATCTTCATCCCCTTCCTGTGGACCACCTGGACGGTGCTGGAGGACACGCCCAACGTGAACCTGCCCACCGCCTTTCAGGCCACCCAGGCCCAGGGGCGTCCCCGCCGCCTTGGCCCCCTTCCCCAAGGCCAAAACCCCATACAGGAGGCCTTGCTCGAGTATCTGCTGACCAACAGCCAAGATGTGCAGTACCTGGTGGCGGTGCCCAACGCCCGGCTGGGCGCCCCCCTGGTGCTGGCCAGCGGCCGGCCCGTGCTTTACATGGGTGGATTTAGCGGAAACGATCCGGTTGTCGACGCTGCCGACCTGGCCGAGATGGTGGCTGAGGGGCGGCTGCGCTTCGTGCTGCTGAGCGGGCCTGGAGGCGNTCGACAGAAGCAGGAGGTGGCCGCCTGGGTGCGCGGCTCCTGCCGGCCAGTGCCCCTCTTCAGCCGCCCACCTGGTCCGCCCCGGCCTGGGCTGCATGGGCAGCGCCCGCCGGCGCAGGCCCCCATGCTGTTCCGCTGTGGCTGACCCCATTGACCTCTCCCTGCAGCGCGCTGTACACTCCAGGTCATGACGAACCAACTGCACGGCGTGATCCCTGCCCTGGTTACCCCCATCGACGGGGACGATCGCCTGGACCTGGAGGTTTTTCAACGCCACGTGGGCGCCCTGGCTGCGCTGGGCTGCCACGGATTCTTGGTGGCCGGCTCCACCGGTGAGGCGCCCTCCCTCACCCCCGAGGAGCGCCTGGCCCTTTTCGCCGCCTGCCGGGAGGCCGCTCCCGAGGGGTTGCTCATCGCCGGCACCGGCTGCGCCGGCCTGCCCGACACCCTGGCCCTCACCCGCCAGGCCTTCCAACAGGGGGTTGACGCCGCCCTGGTGGTCCCGCCCTTCTATTTCAAGGGGGTCTCCACGGACGGGCTGGAGGCCTACTACCGGCGCATCCTGGAGGAGGCCGTCCCGGAAGGGGGTAGGCTGCTGCTCTACCACATCCCCCAGCTCACCCATGTGCCCATCCCCTTCAAGCTGCTGGAACGCCTCAGCGAGCGCTATCCCGCCAAGTTGGTGGGCGTGAAGGACAGCAGCGGCGACCCTGAGCATCTTTTCGCGCTCTTGCGCCGCTTCCCCAATCTGCGCATCTTCAGCGGCAGCGATCGCTTGCTCCTGCAGGGGCTGCAGCGTGGCGCGGCCGGCTGCATCATCGCCGGCGCCAACTTGTATGCTCCCCTGGCCCTGGAGGTGTACGCCGCCTTTCGCCGGGGCCAGGACCCGACCGAACTTCAGGAACACTTGAGCGCGGCGCGGGCGACGCTGGAGCGCTTCGCCCCCTTCCCCCCGGCGCTCAAATCCATCCTGGCCCGCCACTACGGCGGCGAGGCATGGCATGTGCGCCCGCCCCTGATGCCGCTCACCTCGGACCAGAGGGCGGCCTTGAGGCAAGCATTGAACCAAGCCGGCATGGAACCCTATATGCGCTGGCTGGCGCCCGTCCGATAATTGATGCTCAGCCCGGCATCAGGAACGGGAGCACGGCAGGAACCTCTCTGTGGCGGAGGCGCCCACGACCATCATCCGAGGGCCTGAGCTTCGCGCCCACCCCCTTGAAATGGCCGCCCATTTGGAGGATGATTACGCCAGCAAAGACGACCGGTGACCTAGCCGGCGCGACTCGAGGAGTGCAACATGGAAGCGACTCTGCAAACCCTTTTCGATGCTGTGGTGACGGGGGACAGGGATGAGACCCTGGCCCTCGTCCAGCGCGCCCTGGAGGAGGGATTCTCCCCGGAGCAAATCCTGCAGCAGGCGCTCATCGCCGCCATGGGGGAGGTGGGTGAGCGCTTCGAGCGCGGCGATTTCTTCGTCCCCGAAATGCTCATCGCCGCCCGCGCCATGCAGGCCGGCCTGGACCTGCTGCGCCCCCGACTGGCGGAGACCGGCGTCCCCAGCGTGGGCAAGGTTGTCATGGGCACGGTCAAGGGCGACTTGCACGACATCGGCAAGAACCTGGTGGGGATGATGCTGCAGGGGGCCGGTTTTGAGATCGTCGACCTGGGCACGGACGTGCCGCCGGAAAAATTCGCCGCCGCGGTGCGCGAGCACGGCGCCCAATTGCTGGGCATGTCCGCCCTGCTGACCACCACCATGCCCCACATGGGGGAAACCATCGAGGCCCTGGAGGATATGGGGGTGCGAGCACAGGTGCAGGTGATGGTGGGCGGCGCGCCGGTCACCGAGGCCTTCGCCCAAAAAATCGGCGCCGATGGCTACGCGCCCGATGCCAGCCGGGCGGTGGCACTGGCCAAATCCTTGATCGGATGAACGGGCCCGCGCCAGGGGGCGCGGGCCTCAGCTTGAGGGCCGGTTCGATGCGCGACGTTGGGCCAGCCCGCGCCGCACCACCTCAAGCAGCTCCTCCTGGGAGACGGGCTTGGCCAGGTAGAAATCGGCGCCCGCCTCCAATCCCTGACGCACGTCGTCGGGGGTGTTGCGAACCGAGATCATCACCACCGGGATCTCGGCGTAGTCCCGCTGCTTGCGCAGGAAGCGGCAGAACTCCAGCCCCGAGGTGCCGCGCAGAACCACGTCCAAAAGCACCAAATCCGGCACCTCACCATCCAGCATGCGCATCGCCTGGGTGGCAGTGTAGGCGACCCGGGTGCGATAGCCCTCCACCTCCAGCACAATTTGATACATGCTGGCCGTGCCGGGTTCATCTTCCACGATCAACACGCTGGCTGGCTCTGCCACAGCCTCCCTCCCGGCCTTCCACCAGGCCAGAGTATACTCAGAAAATCCCTCCCAGGCGAATGGATGGATTCCCCATGGCGGGGCATGGCTTCGCGCGATGGGATGGCGGTGTGATCGCCGGGTTCGCTCTCCAGCAGGCCGTACCCCGCGAGCGCCTCCAGGGCCGCCAGCAAGGAAGGGGGGAGATCATTTGGCATCTCTGCCCCCTGGTCTTACAATCCCATCCAGCGCCCATCTCACCCAGGAGGCAACGACCATGGCTGAATACGTGGCTGCCATCGACCAAGGGACCACGAGCACCCGCTTCATGGTTTTCGATCGGGGCGGCAACCCCGTGGCCGCCCAACAGTTGGAGCACCAACAGATCTACCCCAGGCCGGGCTGGGTGGAGCACAACCCAGTCGAAATATGGACCCGCACTCTAGAGACCATCCAGGGCGCCATGCAAAAGCTGGGNCGCTCGGGCGCCCACCTGGCTGCCATCGGGGTCACCAACCAGCGCGANACCACCGTGGTCTGGAACCGCGANACGGGAAGGCCTTACTACAACGCCATCGTCTGGCANGACACCCGCACCGACCAGATCTGCAACCAGCTCGCCCAGGAGGGCGGCCAGGAGCGCTTCCGCGCCCAAACCGGCCTCCCCCTGGCCACCTATTTCTCCGGCCCCAAGATCCAATGGCTGCTGGACAACGTCCCCGGCCTGCGGGCGGATGCCCAAAAGGGCAAAGCGCTCTTCGGCAACATCGACACCTGGGTCATCTGGAACCTGACCGGCGGGCCCAAGGGCGGCGCGCACGTCACCGACGTCACCAACGCCAGCCGCACCCTGCTCATGAATCTGCAAACCCTGGATTGGGATGACCAGATTCTGGATGTCCTGGGCATCCCGCGCGCCATGCTGCCCGAGATCCGCCCCTCCAGCGACCCCAACCTGTATGGCACCGCCGTCATCAACGGCCACAGCGTGCCCGTGTGCGGCGACCTGGGCGACCAGCAGGCCGCCCTCTACGGCCAGACCTGCTTCAGCCCCGGGGAGGCCAAGAACACCTACGGCACCGGCTGCTTCATGCTGCTCAACACCGGCACAGAAATCATCACCTCCAAGAGCGGCCTGCTCACCACCGTGGCCTACAAGATCGGCGACCGCCCCGCGGTCTACGCCCTGGAGGGCTCCATCGCCATCACCGGCGCGCTGGTGCAGTGGCTGCGCGACAACCTGGGGCTGATCAAGACCTCCGCCGAAGTGGAGGAGCTGGCCCATAGCGTGGAGGACAGCGGGGGCATTTACTTTGTGCCCGCCTTCTCCGGCCTCTTCGCCCCCTACTGGCGCAGCGACGCCCGCGGCGTGATCGTCGGCCTGACCCGCTACATCAATAAAGGCCACATCGCCCGCGCCGCGCTGGAAGCCACCGCCTACCAGACCCGCGAAGTGCTGGACGCCATGCACAAGGACTCGGGGGTGGAGCTCAAGGCCCTCAAGGTGGACGGCGGGATGGTGGTTAACGAGCTGCTGATGCAATTCCAGGCCGACATTTTGGGCGTCCCCGTGGTGCGCCCCAAGGTGAGCGAGACCACTTCCCTGGGCGCCGCCTACGCNGCCGGCCTGGCNGTGGGCTTCTGGGATGACGAGGAGGCCCTGCGCGCCAACTGGGGTGCCGACAAGCAATGGCAGCCCGCTATGGATCAGGAGACCCGGGCGCGCCTGTTCAGGGGTTGGCTGAAGGCCGTCGAGCGCACCTTCGGCTGGGTGGAGTGATCCCATGCGTTCAC
>Ga0180881_1283_pt1 | contig 14962 bp, 15 predicted proteins | sample Deesub1362A_J573_FD_124314 | JGI IMG/M metagenome (GOLD analysis project Ga0180881, IMG submission 124314) | Anaerolineales bacterium JdFR-61 | reverse complement strand
GGGCGAAGCCCTCGGCCGGCTGGCCGAGGGCTTCGCCCGAGCCCGGGTCCGCGACCCCCTTCGGGAACTTCAAGACTTCGAGCCCCTGCCCGGTGAGATAAGCTACGAGCGAAAGCGCCTGGCCGACCCCCTGAGCCGGGCCAAGGGCATCCTCTACGATGGCCATAGGCTCCTGGAGTTGCTGCGTGGTCTCCTCCCCCCAGAGGAGAGAAGCCTGGCCCATCTGCACATTGTCTTCACCAATCAGCTCTTCGGCACCTGGCGAGAGGACGGGCGCTACCACGCCGCCGTCAGCCTTTATAGCTTCCCCTGCCTCCTCTCCACCACCGGCGTGGTGGAGGCACCGGCCAAGCCCCGGGAATACTATCTCCTGAGGCAGCAGTACGCCTCCCTGGTCATGGGCGCCCCCCTGGTGGGCTCGCAGCTAGAGCTTATCAAGGGGCGCTATATCGACTACGATGATGAGCGCCTCACCGAGGTGATGAAGGGCTACGTAATGCAGTCCATTTTCTACCATTTTACCCTGGAGCCCTTCTGCCCCGATCCCCACTGCCGTCTCTACAATGCCCACTGGCAGGAGGAGGTCATCCATGCCCAGCTCGATGGCGATTACGAGTTCTGCCCCCACCACCAGAGGCTGCTGGAGAAAATAGGACGAGAGATTTGAAGACGGCGGAGATCATATCCATCGGCACCGAACTCCTGCTGGGCGAGATCACCGACACCAACTCCTCCTTCCTGGCGGGCCAGCTCCCCGCCCTGGGGCTCGACCTCTACTGGATCTCCCAGGTGGGCGATAACCGGGCCCGATTGCTGGAGGTGCTCCAGCGGGCCTGGGGGCGCTCCGACCTCATCCTCCTCACCGGCGGGCTGGGCCCCACTGAGGACGACATCACCCGGGAGGCCATCGCCGACCTTTTGGGCGAGGAACTCAAGGTTGACCCCAGGCTGGAGCAGGAGCTGCGCCGTTACTTCGCCAGCCGCAATATAAATATGCCGGAGCGGAATCTGAAGCAGGCCACCCTCATCCCCTCCGCCCAGGCCATACCCAACCCCCAGGGCACCGCCCCCGGCTGGTGGGTGGAAAAAGAGGGTCGTATCCTGCTGGCCATGCCTGGCCCCCCCGGCGAGCTGACCCGCATGTGGCGCCAGGAGGTGCAGCCCAGGCTTCGGGCCCGGGTGGAGGGTGCTATCTTGGTGACCCGCACCCTGAAGAGCTGGGGGATGACCGAGGCAGCGGTGGATGAAAGGCTGAGCCCCCTCCTCAGCTCCTCCAACCCCACCCTGGCCGTCTATGCCAAGGTCGATGGTATTTACCTGCGCATCGCCGCCAAGGCCGCTACCGAGGAGGCGGCCCGGGCGCTCATCCTGCCCGTGGAGACCGAGGTCAGGGAGCTTCTGGGGGAACACATCTGGGGCGCCGATGACGATAGCCTGGAGGTTATAATAGGGGAATTGCTCAAAGAAAAGGGGCTAACCTTGGCCACCATGGAATCCTGCACCGGGGGGCTGGTGGCCAGCACCATCACCGATGTCCCGGGCAGCTCCAACTATTTCAAAGGGGGGGTGGTGGCCTATAGCAATGAGGTCAAGATAGCCTATGGCGTGCCCGCCCACCTCATTGCCGAGCATGGCGCCGTCAGCCCTGAGGTGGCCCAGGCTATGGCCTCGGCCGCCCGGCTCCGTCTGGGGGCCGATATCGGCCTGGGCACCACCGGCGTGGCTGGCCCCGACCAAATCGAGGGCAAGACCGTGGGCACCGTCTATATCGCCGTGGACAATGGCCAGGGAATACACACGGCCAGCGGTCGATACCCGCCCCAACGCCTCCGCGTCAAGCGAGCCGCCACCACCGCCGCCCTCTTCGAGCTGAGACGGGCCCTCCTCTCCCGGCGCTAGCCGTTTTATCCGGCCTTTGGCCCCAAAAAGTTCCGCCTCATATTGCACCAGGAAGAAACAATATGCTATTATTGCCAAGGCTTTGGCTACAAACCTTGTAGAAACATGGGTCATAAATCCATATTCTAGTTTGCCAGTGGGCGAAGGAGGCTTTATGTGTACTGGCCCCGGCTAGGGCAAAATCCATAACAAGGAGGCTCGGATGCACCTAATCATCGATGGGTATGGAAGCAATCCCCACATCCTCCGGGATGAGCAGTTCCTCTACAATCTGCTCGACCGCTACCCAGCGGAGATCGGGATGACCAAGGTAACATCCCCCCATGTATTCAAGTATATAGGCACCAAACCGGAGGATTGGGGCATCTCGGGCATAGTCGTCATCGCCGAGAGCCACATCAGCATCCATACCTTCGTGGAACGAAGCTACGTAAATATAGACGTCTTCTCCTGTAAAGAATTCGACTCCCTGAAAGTCCTCACCGACCTCCAGGAGAAATTTCAGCTCACCAGACTGAGAAGCTATCTCCTGGAACGAGGCCTGGAATACCCCGACCAGCTTGAGCCCCTGAAAACCGTGCCCATCCTGGAGTGTCTCGGTGACCGAAGATAAGCCCCCCCTGGAAACCCCGGTTAACCCCCTCCCCATAGCCCCAGCCGCCACCATATCGGAGCTGGTGGCCGGGATGGGGGGCACCTCTTTCCAAGCCCGCAGCCTGGCCCGGGGGGTAGACATCTGGGCGGAGATGCTCAGCGACGAGGTGACCATCTTCTTCGGGCTGGCTGGAGCCATGATACCCGCCGGGATGCGCCAGGTCATGGTCTATATCATTCAGAACCGCCTCATAGACTGCCTGGTGTCCACAGGGGCCAATTTATTCCACGACCTCCACGAGACCCTGGGCCGTCCCCACCTCAAGTGCCAGCCCGATGTGGACGACCGGGAGCTGGCCCAAGCCCGTGTCTACCGCATCTATGATGTGGCCGCCCCCGAGGCCGAGTTCGATAAGAGCGAGGAGTTCGTCATCGACTTCACCCGCTCCCTGCCCCAGGACCAGGCCTATACCACCAGGGAATACCTCTATCTCCTGGGGCAGAGGCTCGCCGAGGCGGGTAAGGAGGAGGGCATCCTCACCTCCGCCGCCAAGGCTGGCGTCCCCATTTATTGCCCTGCCCTCGGAGACAGCGTCTATGGCACCGCTATGGCAGCGGCCCGGGTGGAGCATGGCAACCGTATCCAGATAGACGTGGTGCGCGACGTGGCCGAGATGATCCGCATCGCCTCCCTGGCCAAGGCCCCGGGGACGGTGATAGTGGGTGGGGGCACCCCCAAGAACTTCATCCAGCAGGCGGTGCTGTGCACCCCCCTCTTTGGACGGGAGGTGGAGGGCCAGCGCTACGCCATCCAGATCACCACCGATTCCCCCCAGTGGGGTGGGCTCTCCGGCTGCACCTTCGAGGAGGCCCGCTCCTGGCGCAAGGTGGCCCCCCGGGCCAAAACCGCCACCGTCTACTGCGATGCCACCATCGCCCTGCCCATTATGGTGAGCGCCCTGGCCCAGGGGGCTAAGGAGATCATCCAAAAACGTCGTAGGCCCAGCTTCCCCCCCTTCGAGGAGTGGGGTATCCCTCAGTGAGGGACGACCTTTTTCACCCCAGGCACTGCTTCGCCGCCATACCGGATGCCTACACCGACTTCGATACCGCCCGGGTGGCCATCCTGCCCGTGCCCTATGACAGCACCACCGACTGGCGCGCCGGCAGCCGAGAGGGCCCCCAGGCCATCATCACCGCCTCCGAGTTTATAGAGCTCTACGACCCAGAGCTGGACAAGGAGGTCTATCGGGTGGGCATCCACACTCTGCCCAGCCTTAAGTTGGTCCAGAGCAGCCCTGAGGCCATGGCGGGGCGGGNCTACCAGGCCTGCCGCTGGTTGCTGGAGCAGGGCAAGATGGTAGTGATGCTGGGGGGGGAGCACTCCCTGACCGCCGGGGCGGTCAGGGCCTATAAGGAAAAATTCCCCGAGCTATCGGTGCTGCAACTGGACGCCCATGCCGACCTCCGCGACAGCTATGAGGGGACCAAGTACAGTCACGCCTGCGTCATGCGCCGGGTGCTGGAACTATGTCCCATCGTCCCGGTAGGCATCCGCAGCCTGAGCCTGGAGGAAAGCCAATTTATCAGGGAATCAGGGCTCGCCCCCTTTTATGCCTCCCAGTGGCGACAAGACCCCACCCTCCCGGAGAGGGTGGTGGCTGCCCTCACCCCCCATGTCTACATCAGCCTCGATCTGGACGTCTTCGACCCCTCCGTGATGTCAGCGGTGGGCACCCCCGAGCCCGGCGGCCTCCTCTGGCACGAGGTGGTGCCCCTGCTCCGCTTGGTGGCCCGGGGGAGGCGGGTGGTGGGCTTCGACATAGTGGAGCTCTGCCCCGCCGAGGGCCCGGCTGCCTGTGCCTACCTGGCCGCTACGCTGGTCTATAAGCTCATCGGCTATGCCACCGCCCAGGAGCTTTGACACTGCCCCAGTTTAGTGTTTAAATTTAAATGGTCAAACCCCCCACAGGGCATGCAGGCGAGGCTAAATTGGGCTGGTCGATAAGGCTGGGCAGCATCTTTGGCATCCCTGTCAGGCTCCACTTCACCTGGTTCATCATCTTCGGCCTGATATTGGTGTCTCTGGCTACCCAATATTTTCCCTACTTCTATCCTGGCTGGTCAGGGCAGCTTTACTGGCTGATGGGGCTGGCCGCCAGCCTGCTCTTCTTCGCCTCGGTGCTGGCCCATGAGTTGAGCCATAGCCTCGTCTCCAAACTCAGTGGCATCCCGGTGCACAGCATCACCCTGTTCATCTTCGGGGGGGTGGCCCGGATCTCCAGGGAATCTNCCCGGCCCAGCCGCGAGCTGGCCATGGCCGCGGCCGGGCCGCTATGTAGCCTTTTCTTGGGGGGTCTCTTTGCCCTTACCTGGCGGCTCTCCTGGGGGATAAATGAGCCGCTCTTTGCCCTGACCTGGTACCTGGCCTTTGTCAATATATTGGTGGCCCTGTTCAATCTCATACCCGGCTTCCCCCTGGATGGGGGGCGGTTGCTTCGGGCCATTATGTGGGGCATCAGCGGCGACTACCGGGGCTCCACCCTCATCGCCATCATCATCGGTCGGGTGGTGGCCTATGCCCTGATGATAGGTGGTCTGGTGCTCATCTTCTATGTCCGCCAGTGGATTACTGGCCTGTGGCTGGTCTTCATCGGCTTCTTCTTGGAGAATGCCGCCGCCTCCAGCCAGAGCCAGCTACGGTTTCGGGACTTCCTGCGGGGGGTCACCGCCCGAGATATCATGACCACCGACTGCCTGGTGATACCTCGTAGCCTCACCCTTCGGGAGCTGATCCGGGACTACGTCCTGCCCAGCGGCCGCCGCTGCTTCATGGTGGCCGATGAAGGCAGGCTGGAGGGGCTCATGACCCTCCACAATGTTAAGTCCGTCCCCGAGCGAAACTGGGACAGCACCACCGTGGCCCAGGTCATGACCCCGGTGCAGGGCCTGAAGACGGCCCGACCTGAGGATGAGGTGGTTGCCCTCATGGAGAGGATGGATGCCGCCGATATTAATCAGATGCCCGTGGTCTAGCAGGGGAGGGTCATTGGTCTGGTATCCCGGGACAGTATAATGCACTTTGTGCGCATCCGCTCCGACCTGGGTATTTAGGGGTCACGCTCCAAGGCGCTCATCTTATCCAGGCGGCGCTGGTGCCGTCCGCCCTCGAATTCCGTGGTGAGAAAGGCCTCCAGGATCTCGGCCAGCTCCTCTTCCCCCACCACCTCCGCCCCCAGACACAGCACATTGGCATCGTTGTGCCCCCGGGCGCGGCGGGCGCAGAAGGCGTTGTGGCACAAAGCCGCCCTAATACCCCGCACCTTATTGGCGGACATGCTCATCCCGATGCCGGTACTACAGATGAGGACGCCCCGCTGGCAGTTTCCCCCAGCCACCGCCTCAGCCACCGGTCGCGCTATATCCGGGTAGTCCACGGAACCCGTATCATGGCAGCCGAAGTCCTCGTAGCTGTGCCCCCAGCCCGAGAGGAGCCCCTTTACCTTTTCCTTGAGCCCAAAGCCCCTATGGTCACAGCCTATGGCCAGATGCATTAGCTCCCCTCCCGGATCGCCTTCTCGACCTCCGCCCTGGCGATGATGCCCTCCCGCAACACCCGGGGGGGCTGGGCCGTGCAATCGACGACCGTGGACTCCCTTCCCCCCGGACACCGCCCCCCATCGATGATCAAATCGATACGATCGCCCAATTGCTGATAGACCTCCTGCGCGGTGACCGGGCTGGGCTGGCCGCTCAAATTGGCGCTGGTGCCCACGATGGCCCTTCCCAGGCCGCGGATGAGGGCCAGGGCCACGGGGTGGTCGGGGATGCGCACGCCGATGTTGGCACCGCCGGCGCTGATAAGGCTGGGCAGGGCGGGGGACCTGGGCACCACCAGGGTCAGCCCGCCGGGCAGGAAACGCCTGGCCAGGAGCCGGGCCACCTCGGGGATGTCCTCGGTTACCTGGGCCATCTGGGCCAGATCGGCCACCAGCAGGGGCAGCGGCTCCGTCGGGGGGCGCCCCTTGGCCCGGTAAACCCTGAGCACCGCCTGCTCATCGAAGGCATCGGCGCCCAGCCCGTATACCGTATCCGTGGGATAGGCCACCAGCCCCCCTCTCCTGAGAACGGCCACCGCCTTTTCGACCTGGTCTGCTTCAACTATTAGGGCCCGCTTAACCATTTATATAAACCCTATAATTTTGAGGCTGGCCCTCCCATTATAAGCCTTCCCGGGGCGGAATCAACCACATTTAAAGCCTAGTCAACAACCAGAATATGTTGTAGAATGAGTCCACATCTTGAGGCAACCCGACGGGAGGGCTAGAAATGAAGCTGGCACAGGGAATCTCGCGGTTGGGGACGGAGACGGCTTTCGCTGTCTTGGCCAGGGCCAGGGCCCTGGAGGCCCAGGGCAAGGACATAATCCACCTGGAGATAGGCGAACCCGACTTCGACACCCCACCCCATATCAGCCAAGAGGCAGCCCAGGCCCTGAAGCAGGGCTACACCCACTACTGCCCCTCGCCGGGGCTGGAGGAACTGCGGGCCGAGGTCGCCCGGGAGATAGAGCGCACCAGGGGTATCACCGTAGCGCCAGGCCGCATAGTGATCACCCCCGGGGCCAAACCGATATTGTTTTTCGCCGTTCTGGCCCTGCTGGAGCCAGGCGACGAGGCCATGTATCCCGACCCCGGCTTTCCCATCTACCAGTCCATGATCAACTTCGTGGGAGCCACCCCAGTGCCCAATCCCCTCCACGAGGAGCTGGAGTTCGGCCTGGATGTCAGGGAATTGCGAGCCAAGGTCACCCCGCGCACCAAGTTCATCATCATCAACTCCCCCCACAACCCCACCGGCAGCGTCCTGAAGGAGAGCGACCTGGAGCAGATAGCCGAGGTAGCCATCGAGAATGACCTGGTGGTCCTGGCCGACGAGGTCTACAGCCACATCCTCTACGAGGGGGAGCACCACAGCATCGCCAGCCTGCCCGGCATGCTGGAGCGCACCATCTTGGTGGACGGCTTCTCCAAGACCTACGCCATGACCGGCTGGCGCCTGGGCTACGCTGTGCTGCCCCCCGAGTTGGTGGAGCCCATCACCCGCCTCATCGCCAACAGCTTCTCCTGCACCGCCCCCTTCATCCAGCGGGCCGGGCTGCGGGCCCTGACCGGTGAGCAGGATAGTGTGGCGGCCATGGTAGGCGAGTTGCAGGAGCGGCGAGACCTGATCGTAGATGGGTTGAACGCCGTCCCCGGGATCTCCTGTGTCCGGCCCCGGGGCGCCTTCTATGTCTTCCCCAATGTCAAGGCCCTGCCCCTGGATTGCCGGCGTCTTGCCGATTACCTGCTCCAGGAGGCGGGCGTGGCGGTGCTGCCCGGCACCGACTTCGGTGCCCAGGGGGAGGGCTACCTTCGCCTCTCCTATGCCAACTCCAAGGAGAATCTGAGGCGGGCGCTGGAGCGGATCAGGAAAGCGGTGGCCAGCCTGTAGATACCTGCGGCTAACCTCTCCTTTACAAAAAGGCCGCCAGATGGTAAGCTTTTCTTAACCCGAGGTCGGCGCCTATGACAGTCGCTGGCTTCGAGACGAGCCGCTTGATGAGAAAAGCCCAGTCCCAAGAGCCAAAGCCCGGAAAAAGCCTCCGTGTTGCCACCAGTGGCGATGTGGAGGTGGGCACCTACCTGGAAATAGCCAAGGAGAAGCGGGGGGCGAGGCCGGTATTACAGTTGCCCCTCCTGCCCACGGAGCGGGAGACTGTTGCCGTCATCGACTTCGGTTCTCAGTATAGCATGCTCATCGCCCGCCGCGTCCGGGAGTGCCGGGTTTACAGCGAGATCCTGCCCCACGATGCCCCCCGGGAGCGGATGGAGGCCCTCAATCCCAAGGGGTTCATCCTCTCGGGGGGGCCGGCCAGCGTCTATGACCCCCAGGCCCCCCTAGCCCCCGCCTATGTCTATGAGAGCGGGCTCCCTATCCTGGGCATCTGCTACGGCATGCACGCCATCACCCAGCAACTGGGGGGCAGGGTCATCCCTGGGCCGGTGCGGGAATACGGGCAGGCCATGCTTCACATCAAGAAGCCCCAGCCCCCCCTCTTCGCCGAGCTGCCCCCCACCATCCCGGTGTGGATGAGCCATGGCGACCTCGTTGGAGAGATGCCGCCCGGGTTCCGCACCCTGGCCTATACCAGCAACTCCCCCATCGCCGCCATGGGCAACGACCGGGGCATCTTCGGGCTCCAGTTCCACCCCGAGGTGGCCCATACCCCCCAGGGCAAGGTCATCATCAGGAACTTCCTGTACCGCGTCTGCGGCTGCACCGGCAACTGGACGCCTACCAGCTTCATCACCGAGACCGTGCAGCGCATCCGGGACCAGGTGGGCAACGGCCGGGTGGTCTGTGCCCTCTCTGGAGGGGTGGACTCTACCGTAGTGGCCACCCTCATCCATCGCGCCATCGGCGACCAGCTCACCTGTATCTTCGTCAACAATGGCCTGCTGCGTCGGGAGGAGCCGGAGCGCAACCTGAGGACCTTCCGGCGCAACCTCAAGCTCAATGTGGTCTATGTGGATGCCACCCATAGGTTCCTGGAGCGGCTCAAGGGCGTTGTCGACCCTGAGGTCAAGCGCCGGCTCATCGGCGAGGAGTTTATCAATGTCTTTGAGGAGGAGGCGGCCAAGATCGGCGAGGTGAACTTCCTGGCCCAGGGCACCCTCTACCCCGATGTCATCGAGAGCACCACCCCGGAGCATAGGGCCACAGCCAAGATAAAGACCCACCACAATGTGGGCGGCCTGCCCACCCGGATGAAGCTCACCCTCATTGAGCCCCTGCGCCATCTGTTCAAGGACGAGGTGAGGCAGGTGGCCCTAGCCCTGGGGCTGCCCGAGGAGATGGTGTGGCGCCAGCCCTTCCCCGGCCCCGGTCTGGCCATCCGCATCATCGGCGAGGTCACCCCGGAGCGGCTGGAGATCCTCAGGGCCGCCGATTGGATCGTGATGAGCGAAATAAAGGCGGCCAAGCTCTACCGGGAGCTATGGCAGAGCTTCGCCGTGCTCACCGATGTCCGGAGCGTGGGGGTGATGGGGGACTACCGCACCTACGGTTACCTGGTGGCGGTGCGCGCCGTCACCAGCCAGGATGCCATGACCGCCGATTGGGCCCACCTCCCCTATGACCTCCTGGCTCGCATCTCCAACCGCATCGTCAACGAGGTGCCCGCCGTGAACCGGGTGGTGTTCGACATATCCTCCAAGCCCCCCTCCACCATCGAATGGGAGTAAATAACCCGTTTAAGGAGATAGCCATGTCCAACAACTATCAAGAAGAGCTTTACACCCAGCAGGAACTCCGGGAGATGGATCTGCAGATGCTGCGGGACGACCTGGTGGGCGAGCTAAACGCCATCAATCAGTACCAGGAGCATATCGACTCCCTGGAAAGCGAAGAGGCTGTGGCCATGCTCGAGCACATCATCGCCGACGAGAAGGAGCATGTGGCTGAGCTCACCAAGCTCATCAATAAGCTCGATGCCACCCAGGCGGAGAAGTTCGCCAAAGAGGGGCTTTAGATATAAGCCGTCATGCTTAGACTCTTGGTGGTCGGGAGTGGGGCCAGGGAGCACACCCTGGTATGGAAGCTGGCCCAGAGCCCCAAGGTGGGCAGGATCTATGCCGCCCCGGGCAACGCCGGCACCGCCCAGCTGGCCCACAACCTGAATATAAGCCCCACGGATATCGAGGCCCTGGCCCGGGTCGCCCAGGCCGAAAAAATCGACCTCACTGTGGTCGGCCCCGAGGCCCCCCTGGCTGAGGGCATCGTGGACCGCTTCCAGAGCCTGGGCTTGCCCATCTTTGGCCCCACCCGGGCCGCCACCCAACTGGAGGCCAGCAAGGTCTTCGCCCGCCAGCTTATGGAGAAATACGGCATCCCCTGCCCCAGAGGGGCCATCTTCTCCAACCACCAGGAGGCCAGAGGATACCTCCAGGCCCAGAGGCCGCCCATCGTGGTCAAGGCCGATGGCCTGGCGGCGGGGAAGGGGGTGACCGTGGCCGCCTCTATGGAGCAAGCCCTGGCCGCCCTGGACGACACCATGGAAAGGCACGTCTTTGGCGATGCCGGCAACCGGGTCATCATCGACGAATGCCTCACCGGGCTAGAGGCCAGCCTGCTGGCCGTCACCGATGGCCACACCGTGATAGAAATGGCGCCTGCCTGCGACTACAAGCGCGTCTTCGATGATGACCAGGGGCCCAATACCGGGGGCATGGGGGGCTACAGCCCCCCCGGATTTTTGCCGGAAAGCCTCGTCCGCAGGATCAAGGAGACCATTCTGGAGCCGGCGGTCAAGGCCATGGCCCAGGAGGGGATACCCTATAAGGGGGTGCTTTATGGGGGGCTGATGCTCACCCCAGACGGTCCCAAGGTTCTGGAGTTCAATGCCCGCTTTGGAGACCCGGAGACCCAGGTGATGCTGCCCCGGCTCAGGAGTGATCTCTTGGATATCCTCCTGGCAACAGTGGAGGGCCGACTGCACGAGATAAATATCGAGTGGAGTCCCGATGCCTGCGTGGGGGTGGTCATGGCCTCGGCGGGCTATCCGGGGGGCTACCAGAAGGGCTTCCCCATCACGGGCTGGGAGGACCTGGATGAGGACGTTCAGGTGTTTCATGCCGGCACCAAGCTGGCCCAGGATGGGCAAATCGTCACCGATGGCGGCCGGGTGCTCACCGTGGTGGCCACGGGCCAGGACATCGCCACCGCCCGAGCCAAGGTCTATGCCAACCTCCCCCGCCTCCACTTCCAGGGGGCCCACTACCGGAGGGACATAGCCCTCCGCGAGCTGGCCAGCAATAGCCAAAAGGATGGAAGCCAATGCCCCTAGTAGGCGTGGTCATGGGCAGCAAATCAGATGCACCGCGGATGCAGCCGGCGTTGGATGTGCTCGAGGAGCTGGGCATAGACTACGAGGTCTCGGTAATATCGGCGCACCGCACCCCGGAGAAGGTCAAAGAATACGCCCAGGGGGCCGCCTCTCGGGGCATCGAGGTTATCATCGCCGGGGCCGGCCTTTCCGCCCATCTGCCCGGGGTGCTGGCCAGTTGGACCACCCTTCCCATCATCGGCGTGCCCCTGCCGGCGGGGGAACTCAAGGGTGTAGACGCCTTCCTCTCCATCTCGCAGATGCCCCCGGGGGTGCCGGTGGCCTGCGTGGCCATTGGGGGGGCCAAGAATGCGGCCCTCCTGGCCGCCCAGATCCTGGGGCTAAAGTACCAGGCAGTAGCCAGGGCCTGCCAGGAATACCGCCGCCAATGGCAGGGCTAGCCCCTTAGGCCCATCTCCCTGAGCTGGGCTATGATGGCGGCGGCATGCCCCGGGCCGGTGGCACAGCAGCCCCCTACTATCCTGGCCCCAGCCTCCACCCAGTCGGGGACATGCCGGGCAAACTCCTCCGGCCCGATGCTATAGGCCAGCTTGTCTCCCTCCATTGGCGCGATGCCGCCGTTGGGCTTGACTATCAACGGTGCGGGGCATGCTTGGCGCATCTCTTTGAGGATAGCGACAGTTTCCTGGCCGCTGACCTTGCCGCAGTTAGCGCCCACGATATCGGCGCCGCATTCCACCAGCCTGGTGGCCGCCTCTTTGGGGGCCACCCCCATCATGGTGTGGGGGCCGCGGGGGGTGGGGTCGAAGGCCATGGTGGCGATGATGCGGAGTCCGGTCTCCGTGCCCGCCTTGAGGGCTGCCTCCATCTCCCAGAGGTCGGCGAAGGTGAGGAACCAGAGGCAATCCACCCCGCCCTCGGCGTAGCCCATAACCTCCTCCTTGTAGGCCTCGTAGACCTGGTGGAAGCTGACATCCCCCAGGGGCTCCAGCAACCGGGTAGTTGGTAGCATGATAGCGGCGAGGTAGCGGTCCTTGGGGGCGACCTCTCGGGACAAAAGGGTTACCCGGCGATTGATGTCGAAGACATCCCCCTCCACACCTCATGACTCCAGTCGGAAGCGGGTTCCCTGCACCCCGGCGGCAAACAGGATGTCACAACCGACCTCGGCATATTCCCTGACCAGGCTCTGATAGGCATCGGGGTGCTTCAGGGCCCAGCCCCCCACCGAGCCGGTGAGGTCGAAGCCATACCTCTGAAGCTCCGTGCCCACGGCGCTGAAGGTCACTAATATCTCGGTTTTCAGCCTTTCCACCAGATCAACCATGCTGCGTCCCGTGGCATTGTACCAGTTTATCGACAGAGTTTCTATCCTTTCAATTTATGCCCCTGCCTTTACCATCTCCCCCCATTCCCTTATAATAGATGCGCCAATCCTGATAACCGGAGACGCTGGTGATCGAACGCTACTCCAGGCCCGAAATGAAGCGGATTTGGTCAGAAGAGACCAAGTTCGATAACTGGCTCAGGGTGGAGGTGGCGGTGTGCGAGGCTTGGGCGGAACTGGGCGTCGTCCCCAAGGAGGACATCCCCAAGATCAGGCGGGCCACCTTCAACCTGGAGCGCCTGAACGAAATCCTGAAGGAGACCCACCATGACATGACTGCCTTCCTCCGGTCGGTGGCGGAGGGCCTGGGGGAGGAGAGCCGATTTATCCACCTGGGCCTCACCTCATCCGATGTCATGGATACCGCCCTGAGCCTCCAGCTCACCCAGGCCGCAGACCTCCTGAGCCGGGACATCGCCCAGCTCATCCAGGCCGTGGAGGAGAAGGCCAAGGAGCACAAATACACTATTATGATGGGTCGCACCCATGGCGTCCACGCCGAGCCCATCACCTTCGGGCTCAAGCTGGCCAACTGGCGGGAGGAGCTGAAGCGGGCCCAGACCAGGCTGGCCCAGGCCAGGGAGATGGTGGCGGTGGGCAAGATATCCGGGGCGGTGGGCACTTATGCCACCGTGCCCCCCGCTGTCGAAGAGAAGGCCTGTGCCAAGCTGGGCATTCAGCCGGCCCCCATCTCCACCCAGATCGTGCAGCGCGATCGCCATGCCCAGTTTGTGGCCACCCTGGCCCTCATCGCCAGCACCCTGGAGAAGCTGGCCACCGAGATCAGAGGCCTCCAGCGCACCGAGGTTCTGGAACTGGAGGAGCCCTTCGAGCCGGGCCAGACCGGCTCCTCGGCCATGCCCCACAAGCGCAACCCCGAGCTGTGTGAGCGCATCTGCGGGCTGGCGCGGCTGGTGCGGGGCCATGCCCTCACCGCTATGGAGAACGTGGCCTTGTGGCACGAGCGGGACATCAGCCACTCCTCCACGGAGCGCATCATCCTCCCCGATTCCACCCTCGCCCTGGACTATATGCTCAACCTCTTCCTCTATATTGTCGAGGGGCTCAATGTGTATCCAGAGAGAATGAGGCAGAACCTGGAGCTCACCCGGGGCGTCATCTTCTCTCAGCGGGTGATGCTGGCCCTCATCGATAAGGGCCTGAGCCGGCAGCAGGCCTACCAGATCGCTCACCGCAACGCTATGAGGGCATGGAAAGAGGGAACCAGCTATTTCGACCTGCTCCTGGGCGACGAGGAGGTGAGCAGCCGACTCTCCAAATCTGAGCTGGAGGGGATCTTTGACTATAATTACTACCTCAAGCACGTGGACGAGGTCTTCCAGAGACTGGGGTTGTAGCCCGTGACTGTTTTGCTGGAAGCGGAACTCCCCCTCCCCCTGTACCGCCGGGGCAAGGTGCGGGACACCTTTGAGGCCGGCGATCTGCTCCTCATCGTGGCCACCGACCGCATCTCCGCCTTCGATGTGGTGCTGCCCAACGGCATCCCGGACAAGGGCCGGGTGCTCAATATGCTCTCTGCCTTCTGGTTCGACAAGACCAGGCACATCATCCCCAATCATATGGTGGAGCTGGTGGAGGATGCCCGCATTCTGGAACGCTATTTCCCACCCCAGACCTGCTACGTCTACCCCTCTTACCTGGCGGGGCGCTCCATGGTGGTGAGGAAGGCGGAGCGGTTGCCTGTGGAGTGTGTGGTCAGGGGATATATCTCGGGGTCGGCCTGGGCTGAGTACCAGGAAAAGGGCACCATTTTCGGCAACCCCCTGCCCCAGGGTATGGTGGAAAGCCAAGAGCTGCCCCAGCCCGTGTTCACCCCCACCACCAAGGCGGAGACGGGACACGACCAGGAGTTGAGCCCCCGGGACTTGCAAAACCTGGTGGGCAAGGGGTTGGCCCGGGAGATAGAGGAGAAGAGCCTGGCCATCTACAATTTCGCCCGGAAGTATGCCCGGGGGCGAGGCATCATCGTCGCCGATACCAAGTTCGAATTCGGCCTCATCCATGGCCAGCTCAGCCTCATCGATGAGCTCCTTACCCCGGACTCCAGTCGCTTCTGGGATGCCAGCCAGTATAGGCCCGGCGTCTCCCAGCCCAGCTTCGATAAGCAGCCGGTGCGGGACTGGCTGGNGGCGACGGGGNGGNATAAAGAGCCACCGGCCCCGCCCCTCCCCCCG
>Ga0180881_1333_pt1 | contig 15289 bp, 12 predicted proteins | sample Deesub1362A_J573_FD_124314 | JGI IMG/M metagenome (GOLD analysis project Ga0180881, IMG submission 124314) | Anaerolineales bacterium JdFR-61 | reverse complement strand
CGCTTAAGCGCTGCCAACGGCAACCTCCCCGGGGTAGCCGTAAAAGTAGGCAGCAAAATAAAAGCGGGCGTCAGTTCTTGGGTTCATGATTTTTGATTGACGATAGTATAGGGGCAGAAAGGGGCGCTGTCAAGCAGGACCAGGGTGTGGAATGCTTCCGGCCCAATGTGGCGCAACTCTTCAGGCAGGGAGAATTGGCGGGGATCGGGTGACGGGTTCACGCCGACGAGCTGCCCTTGCTCTGGGGTCCTGGGGATCGCTGTTGGCCACCCCGCGCCGCGTGGCGGCCTCCTTGTGCTGGGGGTAGCCAAAAAACCGCGGCGGGTATATTAATGAGGCGACCCGGACCACAGCGAATCTCGCTGTCCATCGCAACAACGAGGATTTGCCCATGAAACGCTTCATTTTTCTCGCCCTGGTGCTCCTGCTGCCCGTCCTGGCCTGCAATCTAGGGGGAGTGGAAACCACACCCACTCCTGATGCCGATGGCATCGCCACCGCCGTGGCCGCCACCCTGACCGCTGCTGCCGGCGCAGGGGGCGTCGAGACACCTGCACCCAGCGAGGCGGCGCCCGCGGAGACACCCGCCCAGCCCACGGCCACCCCAGCAGCCGGCCCGCCGCCCCTGACACCTGCCGGGGTGATCGTGGGCACCGAGGACGGGGAGGTGACCATCTACAACCCCGCCGGCCAGCCCATCACCGGTTACTTGCTGCCCGACCTGTCCTTCCGTGAGCCCCAATACGTCCACTTCGCCGGCCCCTTCGGCCCCGGCCCCATCCAAACCGTGCTGGTCTATTACACGTTGCAGAATGGGGGCGAACTCAGGGTTCACAACGGGCAAAGCAGCAGCCCCTACGTCAGCGCGCCCAACCTGATCGCCATGGCCGGCGCGCCCGCCCAGCCCGTGGTGGCCTACAGCCTGTTCGTCACCCCCACCAGCGGCTACGACACCAGCAGCGAGCTTTACGTGGGTACGCTTGATAATCCGCCCACCGCGCCCTTGCTGAGCGCCCTCAACGAGGATGGTTACGCCCTCTATCCCCTGGCGGTCGCCGCTGAAAATGGCCAGCCTGTGGGCGTGTGGTATACGAAACAGCTCTGGGGCATCGGCAACGTGGCCTTCGCACCAACCCGCGGCCTCTATTACCTGGATGTGGCCACGGCCCAGGTCACGGAGGTGCTCCCGGACGTCACCACGCAAGAGGAGGGCACCTTCATCAACCGCACCGCCGGCCTTTCCCCTGATGCGACCTGGATGGCCTGGACCATGGAAGGCCCCAACGTGGCGCCCTACAGCATGTTCTGGGCTCCCGTGGAGGATCAGACCCAAACCAAGTCCGTCATGCCGGGCCTCCCGTACGACATGGGCGCCGGCTTCGCCGTCTTCTCCCCGGGCAACCAGTACCTGGCCTGGAACACCGCCAGCAGCGGCACCCAGCCGGGCATGGTGAATTACTACCTGCACATCAATGCCACCGACGGGGTGAGCGGTTCCTTCAGCGAATTGCCCACCGCCGGTTCGCTGCTCAACCCGGACATGGTCTGGGCGATTACAGCCGGATGGCTGGACGGGGACACCCTGCTGCTGCGCGGGCGGATGACCGACGAGCAGTGGCACGTCTTCTCCCTCAACCCGGTGAGCAGCATGCTGACCGTCAACGGCCAGCCGGGGCAGGCGCTGCAGGCCCAGGACTTCGCGCTCGGCGAATTCATGGGCTTTGTGTACCCGTAAGGGGGTGCCCGGGGCAAGGGCGGGCGAAGTTCGAACGAAACATGGGGCATCTCATCGTCGAAGCCCGGCTGCGAGGCGTGGAAGGGCGCTGGCTGACCTTCAGCGCCGCTGTCCGCGCACCTCAAGGGGCCCTGCTGGCCAGGGCCACCTCGTTACACTGGATCACGGGCGTGGGATAATTGGGGCGCGAGGACTGACCGGCGTTCGCATGCGGGGAGGAGGGTGAGATGCGCAAGCCCCTTTGGGTTCCCGATGAGGAGACCATCCGGCAGGCCAATCTGACGCGCTTTATCGAGATGATCAACGAGCGTTTCGGCCTGCAGATCGAGGATTACCCGCAGCTCTACAAATGGTCCGTTGAGAACATCCCCGATTTCTGGGCGACCCTGTGGGATTTCGCCGGGATCATCGCCTCCCAGGGCTACGAGCGGGTGGTGGACGACCTGGGCAAGTTCCCCGGGGCGCGCTGGTTCCCCGGCGCCCGGCTGAATTTCGCCGAGAACCTGCTGCGCTACCGCGATGACCACACGGCTTTGATCTTTCGCGGCGAGGACCGCGTCCGCGAGGAGCTGTCCTTCGCGGAGCTCTACCACCTGGTGGCCCGCCTGGCGCGCGGTCTGCGGGAGTTGGGAGTGCAGCCCGGCGACCGGGTGGTGGGATACATGCCCAACCGCATAGAGACGGCGGCCGCCATGCTGGCGGCGGCAAGCCTGGGGGCCACCTGGGCCTCCTGCGCCACAGATCTGGGGCCCCGCGCCGCGCTGGACCGGCTGGGACAGGTGGAGCCGGTGGTGATGTTCACCAGCGACGGCTACTACTACAAGGGCAAGGCCTTCAACACCCTGGAGAAGGCCGCCCAGGTGGCCTCGGCCATCCCCAGCCTGCGACAGGTGGTGGTGGTCCCCTATCTGGATCCCGAGCCCGATATCGGCCCAATCCCCCACGCCATGCCTCTGGCCGATTTTCTGGGACCCGCGGAGGCGCCTGAGATCGAGTTCGCCCAGCTTCCCTTCGAGCACCCGCTCTACATCATGTTCTCCTCAGGCACCACGGGCAAGCCCAAGTGCATGGTGCAGGGCGCCGGCGGGGTGCTGCTCAATCACCTGAAAGAGCTGCTGCTGCACACCGATCTGAAGCGCCAGGACGTGATCTTCTACATCACCAGCTGCAGCTGGATGATGTGGAACTGGCTGCTCAGCTCGCTGGCGGTGGGCGCCACGGTGATGCTCTACGACGGCAACCCCAATTACCCCGACATCTACGCCATGTGGCGCTTGATCGAGGGGGAGAAGGTGACCATCTTCGGCACCAGCGCCAGCTACCTGCTCTACCTGCAAAAAGCAGGCGCGGAGCCGGGGAAGGTTTGCGACCTCTCCTCCCTGCGGGAGATCTCCCAGACCGGCTCGGCCCTGCCCGCGGAGGGCTTCGAGTACGTCTACCGGGCCATTAAATCCGACCTGCACTTCAACTCCATCTCCGGCGGCACGGACATCAACGGCTGCTTCGCCGCCGGCAACATCATCAGCCCGGTCTACGCCGGCGAGCTGCAAGGGCCGGCGCTGGCCATGAAAGTGTGCACCTATGACGAGCAGGGCAATCGGGTGGTGGACCGCCAGGGGGAGCTGGTGTGCGAGGCACCAGCCCCCTCCATGCCCCTCTATTTCTGGGACGATCCCCAGGGGCGCAAGTATCGCAGCGCTTACTTCGACTTTTTCCCGGGCAAGAACGTCTGGCGCCACGGGGATTACATCCTGGTGCATGGCGACACGGGTGGGATCACTTTCTACGGCCGTTCGGACAGCACCCTCAAGCCCTCGGGGGTGCGCATTGGCACGGCGGAGATCTACGCGGTGGTGGAGGCCCTGGAGGAGGTGGGCGACAGCCTGGCCATCGGCCAGCCCTGGGAGGGTGACCAGCGCATCTTGCTCTTCGTCAAGCTGCAGCCGGGCTACAAGCTGACCGAGGAGCTGAAGGAAAAGATCCGCCGCGCCCTGCGGGAGCAGGCCTCGCCGCGCCACGTGCCGGCGCTGATCCTGGAGGCCCCCGACATCCCCTACACCTTCAGCATGAAGAAGGTGGAGAGCGCGGTGACCAACATCTTCACCGGACGGCCGGTGACCAACCGCGACGCGCTGGTCAACCCCGAATCGCTGGATTTCTATGAGGCTATGAAGAAGCGCCTGGAGGCCGAGTAGGGCCAAGCGTTCCGCTCCAATTAGGGATGGCGGGGGCGAAGGCACGGGGTCGGGCACGGCATGCCGTGCCCCGAGCGCTGGCGGACGCTTTTTTGCAAGGTAGGATTACGCCCCACCCTTTGAGGGAACGTGTGCGGGTACGTAGGCCCCTACCCGTTTGCGGGGAGGGGTTGGGGTGGGCGCTATTTCCAGCGCCCATGGGCCCGCGCCGCCGCCACTGCGGCGCGCACGTTTTCCAGGGGGGTGGTGGCCCCCAGGTTGCACAAATAGAGCGCGAAGCGACGGTGCTTCAGGCCGACCTTCATGTAGCGTCTCGCCCGCTGGCGCACCTCCTGGGGGGTGGCGGAGGCCATGAATGCGGCGCCCAAACCCAGGATTAAGGGCACCTCGTGCTGGGCGGCGACTTGCTGGTACAGCTCGGGGCCCAGTTCCGCCACATCCGGGTCCTGGCCCTCCAGGAAGTGGGGGCAGACCTGCAGCTTGAGCTCCAACATGGGAGCCGGGTCCTTCAGATGGCGCTCGCCCACCCAGTTGGCCACGTAGACTCGCGGCCCGCACAGTTCTCGCAGGCGCAAGATATAGGGGGCGGCCCAATCGCGCAGGATGGCCGGGTTGACGATGGGCAGGGAGGCAGTGGCGTCAGCGCCGGAGACGCCTGTGGCCTGCGGGAAGCGTTCCAACTGGTAGCGGATCCACGGAGCGAGCACTTCCTCCGTCAGGCGTTCGAAGAGCCGGCGGGCGAAATCGGGCTTCAGCACGATATCCATCAGCAGCTGCTCGATGCCCCGCAGGTTGGCCGCCAGGCTGAAAGGGGCGGTGAACTGCAGCGGGGGCGCCAGGCCCGTCAATTCCTGAAAGCGCTGGCCCATCTCGATAACCAACGGGAAGCGCCCGACATGGCCGAAATCGGGCGTGCGTATAGCCATCAGATCAGCCTCATCCTGGATGAGCGGCTGCCCCCGGTCCACATCGGGCATGTGGTCATCGTGAAAGGTGATTCTTTGCCCCAGGGCTTCGGCCTCGATGTTGTAGACATCATAGTCGTAGCCGGGCACATCGATTTCCAATTCTTCTTGCACCGCCAGGGTGCCGGCGACGATCAGATGAGGGGAGGTGTAGAACTCGCGGGCGCTCACGCCCAGGCGGCGCATGACGAACTCGTGCATCTGGGCGAAGATGGGGACGATCTCCGCCTGGCCCCCCAGGGCGCGCTGAAAGCGTTCAGCGCCTTCCCGAAAGTGCGTGTAGTCATCTTTTAGCGTGATCATGAGGTTCATTTTGGCCTTTAGAAGTGCTGATGGATGGGTATTGACGCTGAAGCGCCGCTCGGTGATCGATCATTTGGGTTCCTTCGCGCCGCCGTGCGGTGGGGGGGAAGCCTTAGGCGCGGCCCGTTCTCGCGGAGGGATCTTCGTCCCTTGGTGCTGTTTGCGGCGCACCACGCCCCCCATGGCCTGGTGGCCCTGGCCCACCACAAGGAAGGCTGTGGGATCAGCCCTGGAGACGGCCTGGCGCAGCGCGCTCACCTCCGAGCGGTTCAGGGTGCAGAAAAGCACGCTGCGCTCGTCTCCGGTGTACATCCCCTGGCCATGCCAGGCGGTCAGGCCCAATTGCATCTCATCCAAGACCGCCTGGGCCACCTGCTGGGGGTTGTCGGTGATGATGAACACGGTGCGCACCACGCTGGGACCTTCCAGGGTGAAGTCGGCCGCCAGGCCCCAGACGAAGATGCTGATCAGCGCGTAGAGCGCTTTGTCCCAGCCCAGGACCAGCGCGGCGGCCAGCACTACCAATCCGTCAGTGAGGATGTAGAGCTGGCTCACGGGCACGCCGCTGCGGCGCTGCATGATGCGGGCCAGGATATCGGTGCCGCCGATGCTGCCCGCGCCGCGATATACCAGCCCGGTGCCGACGCCGCCAATCACGCCGCCGTAGAGGGCGTTGAGCAGCACGTCGCCGGTGAGGCCATCGGCAGGCAGCCAACGGGCAAAGATATCGATGCCCAAGTTCCACAGAAGCACAACGAAGAGGGTGCGGCTGAGAAAAGAAAAGGCGCCCAGGTGGCGAAAGCCCAGGACCAAAAGGGGCAAGTTGAGGGCGAACATCATCAAGCCCACGGGCCATCCGGTCACGTGGTTGATGATGATGGATGTTCCGGAGACGCCTCCGGGGGCGATCCCGCCGGGCGCCAAGAAAATGTCTATTGAAAGGACAAGCAGCAGGGCTCCGGCGGTGAGATACAGGCTGTCCCACCAGAAGCCCGGGCGCAGCAGGATAGCCATCGCCTGGCGCAGTCGTTCACGCATCACCAGCCCCTCCTGGGCGAAGTCTTTGAGGCCCAAGCATAGCACACCTTGGTGGCAAATGGCCGCCTCTCATCCAGGCATGGATGAGAGGAAGTGTGGACCCAGGTGTTACGGTGAAAAGCGATAGATGCCGGCTGGGCTTGTGATGAATATCACCCCCTGGTCATTGACGGCCACAGCCGCTGAATCGATGGGCAGGTCGCGGGCGAAGATCTCGCTTGTCCCATCGGGGGAAATACGCATCAGGTGTGCGTCGGGGTTTACCAGCCACCAGAGATTGCCGCGGCTGTCGGCGGTGAGGTTGCCCATAGGGCAGCAGCCCTGGCGGGGAAATTCCAAGACGACTTGGCTGGTGCCCTCTTCCCAGTCCAGCCGCAGGACCCAGCGGTCGACGACAGGGCCAGTGGCGCTGCGCTGCACCGCCGGGTCCGGCATGGGGTGAGCCGCAATGGCGCCGGAGAGGTTTGCCACTTGAGCAACTTGCCGTCCATGATCTGTCGGCCGATAATTCACGCTCGGGATCCTGTGGTGGGAACAATCCTTGAGAGGTCTGTGGTTGATGAGGTTCCGCCAAGGCAGCGCTAACGCAATGCGGGGCCGTCTCGATTTAATGGCCATCGCAGTCATGTTTGTGCTGCTCTCCATTTCATTTTCTCCTTATCTATTTCGATCCCCGGCGCCTCTGATATTTCCCGTCTCAGAACTTGGCACCGATCTCCCCCGTGAAATCTGGCCGCTGGCCCATTTTGTCCGCGATCAGCTGCATAAGACAGGAGAACTCCCCCTTTGGCGTCCGTACCTGCTGAGTGGCGCCCCGCTTTTAGGACATCCGGTTGCGCCGATCTTCTATCCGTTGCATTGGCTAGTCTTGATTCTGCCGATCCCGCTGGCGCTCAATTGGGAGGCTGCCCTGCACCTGTGGTGGGCTGGGATTGGTTTGTATAGTTTCTTGCGCAGGGAAGAAGGATTGCGTTGGGATGCCTCCATGTTTGGTGGACTCGCTTTCGCCGCCGCGCCGACCTGGATTGCGCGCTTGAGTGGTGGTCATTGGCCCATGCTGGCGGCGATGGCTTGGATGCCCTGGGTGTGGTTTGCGGCTCGTCAGCTGCAACGTGCTCGGTCGCTCCGTTACGTGCCGCTGCTCGCCGTTGCGCTTGCCTCACAGGCGATGAATCATGGCGTAATCCTGATCCTGACTGTGCTTTGGGTGGGGATTGAAAGCTTGGTTCGGGGGCTGATGAAGGGTTCCACGACCTGGCGAGTTGCAATTGCCGGGTGGGCGGTGTCCCTGGCCCTGGCAGCAGGGCTATCAGCAGTGCAAATGCTGCCATTCTCAGAGTTGCTGCCTGGCAGCAACCGGGCGGGTCTGAGCCCGGCGGAGGCCAGTTTCGCATCTCTGCCACCAGCCATGGCCTTGGGCCTGTTTTTCCCGCCGAGCCTCAAGTTCCCTGAATGGTACCTGTTCCCAGGCCTGGTCCTGCTCTACTCTGGGATCTATGGGTTTTTTCATGCCCCTGGTAAAGCGAGGCGGGGATGGTCGGCAGCGATTGGCGTTTCGCTCATGCTGGCCTTTGGGCTATCGCTACCCGCAGCCATCAATTTATCGCATCAGATTCCCATCCTATCCATGATCCGCATTCACTCGCGGTGGTGGATTTTTGGGCTCTTCGCCCTGGCTGTGCTCGCCAGTATCGGCGTGCAGGCATGGCTTCATCCACGAGAGAGTAGGGATCGGCGTGCATTCACGCTGTTGGCAGCACTGACTGGCGTGTATCTGCTCGCCGCAATTGGGGCGTTCTTCCTGAGAGTCCCTTTTCCCTTCGAGACGGCACGGCCGGCTTTGTCCGCTTTGGTCATGTTGCTTGGCCTTTTCCTCTTGCCGGCTCGAGCTCGACCTGCTTTCATAATCGGAGCATTGCTCCTGGAGGCTTGGCAGGTTCGCCAAACGCTGATTCGGCCCGTCAACGAAGAGACGATTGTCACCGAGGCCATCAATCTGCGTGATTCCATAGGAAATGGGGCGACCTCCACCCGGATATTCGCTCCCTATGGCGGATATTCGATGGCTGCTCTCGCCTACGCCGAACTGCGAGCAGCCGACGGCTACGACTCATTCCATGAGGCATCCTATGGAGACTTGGTGGATCTAGGCATCGGATGCAATTATGAGGGGTACGTCGTCGGTGTTCCCGCCACGCGTGCCAGCGCCGCGGCCAGAAGGCTATGCGGGACTCCAAATCTGGACATCGGGATTCTTTCGATCCTGAACGTCGGATATCTTCTCTTGCCCGAGGACATGCCCGTCTCGGGATTCAGGGCTGTGGATGAGCTGAAAGCGGGGGTCTTATATCGGTTCGAAGGCGACCTGCCAGGACGGGCGTTCTCTGTCCAGAAGTGGCAGGCAGCAAGTGGCGCCCGTTGTGCACAGCAGCTCCTTGAGATCGACTTGCATTCTACGGCTATTGTTGAGGATCCGCTTCCCGAGATGCAGGGCTCTGAGCCTTTCTATGTTGTGTTGATTGACTATAGTCCAAACAAGGAGACATTTCGCGTCGAAGCTGAAAGATCCGGATTGCTTGTCCGCTCAGAGGCATGGTCACCGGGCTGGAGGGTGGAAGTGGATGGTAGGCAGGAAAAGCTATTGCGTGTGAATTGTGCCCTGCAGGGCGTTTGGGTTGAGCGAGGGGTTCACCTTGTTCGCTTTCGCTATGCGCCACGCCACTATCGCCTGGGTTCGGCGATAAGTTTGGGGAGCTTAGTGCTCACCTTCTTGTTCTTTCTCTCTGGCTCCGCGCTGAAGGGAGGATCGAGGTTGCGCGTGGGCATGAGGCGCCCGAAGGGCCGGCATGGCTGTGGATGAAGCATGGATCGTGGTGCACCGCCTGCCCAAAAGATGTCATGTTGCGAGCCGGCCGGTAGAAGGTGGGAGGGCCGGTGACTAAGCAAAGGCCAGATTTGAGGGTCCGAATGCCTGAGGCAGCTATCGGTTCAACTGGAGACCCCTCTCATCCTGAGAGTCTATCCACGGCGACGGATTCCGATCATCTCTGGCTGTTGGCTGCTTCAGTGGTTGCCATCGTGCTTGCCAATGGACCCTACCTGCTTGGATATTTGATGCCCGCCGAGGGCTTTGTTTATGCCGGTGTTGCGGTGGCTCCAGGAGATAACCTCAGCTATCTCTCGGCCATCCGCCAGGGGGTGCAGGGTCGTTGGCTCTATCATATCCCGCATACTGCTCTTGAACACAGGGGAGTGCCCGCCTATACATTCTATCTGGCCCTAGGGCACCTTGCGCGCCTCCTGCGCGTGGCTCCGCACGTTATTCTGCACATCGCCAGGCTGCTTGGGGGCTTCTTTCTCCTGCTCACCTAATATGGTTTCCTGGGCAAGTATTTCCACACCCGGCGCTGGCGGCGGTATGCGTTTCTGTTGGGTGTTTTTTCTTCGGGATTGGGTTGGTTGCTCTTGCCATTCGGGGGGTATTTGTCCCTGGATCTAACGGTTCCGGAAGCAAACACCTTTTTTATGCTGATGGGGAACGCCCATTTTCCCGTTGCGCTGGGATGCCTCCTGATCTTCTGGTCTTCGTTGATCGAGCAAGAGATGCATAGCAGGGGCAGACCTCATGTGGGCAGGATGCGGGCTTTCATAGCAGCAGGGGTGCTTGCAAATCTGCAGCCGTTTATTCTCGCCCTTGCGTTGATTGTTGCTTTAGGAGCGTTGCTTGTTCAGTGGTTCCGTTCGAGAGGGTTGTCGCGCGAACGCGTGATTCGAGTTTCCATGGGGGTGGTCGCTGGGGTGCCGATCGCTGGATACTTGACGCTGGGTATGATGCGTGATCCTCTGGGCGCTCAATGGCTGGCGCAGAACAAGAATTTCACGCCCCACATCGGCTACGTGATCAGTGCCTATGGTTTGCTTTGGATTCCGGCAGTCTGGGGCTTGGTCTCACTTCGCAGAAAAAATGCGTATCGGGCGATCTTGCTGGTCGCCTGGGTTTTGATCACATTGGTGGGCCTGTATTCACCGGTGAGTTTTCAGCGCCGATTGTCATTGGGGTTGCATACCGCCATTGCGGCCAGCGCTGTGCTGGGCATGATAAGGATGGAGCAAGTTGTGCCCCAGACATTTCGAGAAAGGCTGCGGCGGGGTTTACTTCTGGCGACAATTCCCACGAACCTCGCCCTAATCCTCCTATATTCTGCGGGCGTGCTGACGCGAAATCCAAAACTCTACATAACCCTTGGGGAAGCGGAAGCCCTTGCATGGCTGGATACGCAAGTCGAAGAGGTCAGCGTGGTGCTGAGTTCCACCGAACTTGCGGTTTTCATCCCCGCCTTCACGGATCATAGGGCAGTGAGCGGCAACGCTTTTTCCACCCCAAACGCGAAGGAGACAGAGGCTGAAGTGGACAAGTTTTTTCGGGGATCAATCCGTGCTGATGAGCGCAGAAGGATGCTGCAGGAGTGGGGCGTGGATTATATCCTCGTGGGCGCTCGGGAAAGGGCAGCAGGGCCCATCGCTTTGGAGCCTGATGCATGTATCGAGAGGATCGGTGCGTTTCGAGAAGTCGAGCTCTATGCCGTTGTGTGTCCTTTGGGCTTCGATCCCCATGACGTCGAGCTGAAAACCGATCCGCTCGCAGTGGAATAATTGCTAAGAGAACGGGTCGGCTTGGATGGTTTTCGGCCGTGTTTGTCGGTGCGCTCGTTGCGCGTGCAGTTGTTGGCTGGGGCCAGACCTTCGGAGGTCTCGGCCCGTCCATTTTCATCACTCCACCAAATGGCAGGCCACCCAGTGGTGCGGGCGGGCCCGGCGGAAAACCGGCTCCTCGGTGGAGCAGATGTCCTGGGCGATAGGGCAGCGGGTGTGGAAGACGCAGCCTGAGGGGGGATTGGCCGGGCTGGGCACTTCGCCGTGCAGGATGATGCGCTGGCGCTGGCGCTCCACCGCCGGGTCCGGCACGGGGACGGCCGAAATGAGCGCCTGGGTGTAGGGATGCAGCGGTTCGTCGAAAAGGGTGATCCGGTCGGCCAGCTCGACGATCTTGCCCAGGTACATCACCGCAATGCGGTGGGAAATATGCTTTACCATGCTCAGGTCGTGGGCGATGAAGAGATAGGTGAGGCCGAATTGCTCTTGCAGGTCTTGCAGCAGGTTGACCACCTGGGCCTGGATGGAGACATCCAGGGCTGAGATGGGCTCGTCGCAGACGATGAACTCGGGATTGAGGGCCAGGGCGCGGGCGATGCCGATGCGCTGGCGCTGGCCGCCGGAGAATTCGTGGGGGAAGCGACGCATATAGGCCGGGTTCATGCCCACCAGCTCCAGCAATTCGGCCACCCGTTCCCGCAGGGCAGGGCCTTCCAGCACGCCATGGATGACGAGCGGTTCGGCGACGATCTTCTCCACCGGGTGGCGCGGGTTGAGAGAGGCATAGGGGTCCTGGAAGATCATCTGCATCTTGGGGCGCAGGCGGCGCAGCTCCTCAGGGCTGAGTTGGGTGAGATCCTGCCCTTCCAGGATCACCTGGCCCGCGGTGGGGCGTTGCAGCAGCAGGATGGCCCGCCCCGTGGTGGACTTACCGCAGCCACTTTCGCCCACCAAGCCCAAGGTCTCGCCGCGATGGATTTCGAAGGAGATGTCGTCCACCGCCTTGACCACCCCCTTGCGCCGTCCGAACAGCCCGCCGTCCAGGGGGAAGTATTTCTTCAGGTGGCGAACCTGCAGCAGGACTTCCTTCTCAGCCATCGCGCGGCTCCTGGCGGGCGATATCGTAGAAGCAAGCCACCTGGTGTTTGGGGCCCACAGGGGTCAATTCGGGGATCTCCTCCCAGCAGCGATCGAAGGCATACTTGCAGCGGGGGGCGAAGGGGCAGCGGGTAAGGGGGATGAGCAGGTCGGGGGGTATGCCCTCGATGCTCAGCAGCCGCCGTGACTCGCGCTCGTCCAGGCGGGGCACTGCGCCCAGCAGGCCGAAAGTATAGGGATGCTGGGGGTGGTGGTAGATTTGGTCCACCGGACCCAGCTCGGCCACCCGCCCGCTGTACATCACCAGCACCCGGTCGGCCACGCCCGCCACCACGCCCAGGTCGTGGGTGATCCAGATCACTGAGATGCCCATTTGATCGCGCAGCTGGATGAACAGGTCCAGGATTTGGGCCTGGATGGTGACGTCCAGGGCGGTGGTGGGCTCGTCGGCGATGACCACGCTGGGGTTGCAGGCGATGGCGATGGCGATCATGACCCGCTGGCGCATGCCGCCCGAAAACTGGTGNGGATAGGCGCTAAAGCGGAGCTCAGGATCGGGGATGCCCACCCGCTCNAGCAGGGCGATGGTCTGCTGGCGGGCCTCTTCGCGGGAGAGGCCCAGATGGCGGATGAGGGACTCAGCGATCTGCTCACCGATGGTCAGCACCGGGTTGAGGGAGGACATGGGGTCCTGGAAGACGAAGCCGATCTGGGCGCCGCGCACATCGCGCAGTTCGGCGGGCGATAGGCGCAGCAGGTCGCGGCGCACGCTGCCTTGGGTGAAATAGGCATGGCCGTTTTCAATTTTTCCTGGCGGGGTGGGGATGAGGCCCACAATGGAGAGCATGGAGACGGTCTTGCCGCTCCCGCTTTCGCCCACGATGGCCAGGGTCTCGCCTTCTTCCAAGTCGAAGCTCACCCCGTTGACCGCGTGGACCACCCCCTCCAGGGTATAGAACTTGGTGACCAGATCGCGTACCTCGAGCACTTTGGTCATCGGCGGCCTCAACCGCGGGCCCGGCGCAGGCGCGGGTCCAGCACGTCCCGCAGCCAATCGCCCAGCAGGTTCATCCCTAAGGATGTGAGCATGATGGCCAGGCCGGGGAAGGTGGTCATCCAGGGATAAGCTGTCAGATACTGGCGACCGGCGGAGAGCATGTTGCCCCAGCTGGGGATGCTGGGCGGAACGCTCAGCCCCAGGAAGCTCAGGCCGGCCTCGTAAAAGATCATGCGCGACATTTCGAAGGTGGCCAGGGTCAGCAGGGGGCCGATCAGGTTGGGCATGATGTGGCTGAAAATGATGCGCGGCCAGCGCGCCCCGGCGGCGATGGCCGATTCCACGTAGCCCGATTCGCGGATGCGCAGCACCTCCCCGCGCGTGACGCGGGCAAAGATGGGCGCGTCGGTGATGCCGAAGATGAGGATGACGTTGAACAGGCTGCGCCCCAGGATCGCGGCGATGAAGACCACGAAAAGCAAATAGGGCAGGGAGAGAATCAGGTTGATGGCGCCCATCACCGTGGTGTCCACCCGGCCGCCCAGGTAGCCGGCCAGGGCGCCGATGACCATGCCCAATGTGCCGGCGATCAGGACGCCGAAGAAGCCCACGGTGACCGAGACGCGCGCGCCGTAGATGATGCGGCTGAGCAAGTCGCGTCCCAGGGTGTCGGTGCCCAGCGGGTAATCCCAAGTGCCGCCTTCGGCCCAGGCGGGCGGGGTCTTGCTGTCGCGCAGATGCTGCTCAAGGGGAGGATAGGGGGCCAGTTGGGGGGAGAAGAGGGCCGCGATGACCACAGTGAGAAAAAGCAACACCCCGATCACCCCGCCGCGGTCGCGCCACAGGAACCGCCCGTAATAGGCCAGCTTATGCCAGAAAGTGCGCTCGACGTCCAGCAAGCTGTCTGCGTGGCGGACGGGGGCTTCACTCGCCATAGCGGATCCTCGGGTCGATCAGGACGTAGGCCAGGTCGGTGAGGATGTTGAGAGCCAGCACCACCACGCTGGTGAAGACCGCCAGGGTCTGCACCAGGGGGAAATCGCGCCAGCCGATGGCTTGGGCCAAAAGCTGGCCCATGCCGGGCCAGGAGAAGATGTGTTCAATGTAGATGGAGCCGCCCAGCATGTAGCCGAACTGCACGCCCACCACGCTGACCAGGGGGATGAGGACATTGCGCAGCATGTGTTTGGTGTAGATGGTGCGCGGCTCCAGGCCCTTGCTGTAGGCGGTGCGGATGAAATCCTCGCCGCGGATTTCGAGCACCGCCGAGCGGGTCAAGCGCACCAATTGGCCCATCACCGGCAGGCCGAGGACAAAGGCGGGCATGACCACCGAATGGGCGGCGTCGCGGCCGAAAGAGGGGAACCAGCCCAGACGCACAGCAAAGACCAGGATCATGATCATCGCCAACCAAAAATTGGGGATGCTCTGGCCCATCAAAGCCAGGAAGCGGCCCACCGAGTCGACGGCGCTGCCAGGGCTGAACCCGCCGATAAGGCCGATGGGAACCCCCACCAGCACCGCCATGAGCAAGCCCACACTGGCCAGTTGCACCGTGGCCGGCAGGCGCTGGACCACCATGTCCAAGGCAGGCGTTTTAAAGTGCAGGGAGTCGCCAAAGTCCCCCCTGAGCGCGCCGCTGAAAAAGTCAACAAATTGGACGATCAGCGGTCGATTGAAGCCCATGGCCTGGCGGAAGGCCTCGATATCCTCGGGGGAGGCCGTGCGCGGCATCATCAGGCGTGCTGGATCGCCGGTGACGCGCACCATGAAGAACACCAGCATCAGCACGCCGATCAGCAAGAGCACCGATTGACCAAGGCGGACGAGGAAATAGCGCAGCATGCTTGCCCTTCCGGCTGTGACTCTGTTGCGCGTGGGGGAGGGCAATTGGCTGCCCTCCCCCACATTGGCTGAGGCCCGGGTGCGGCTTACTCCTCCTCCAGCACCCAGGTGTTCATCAAGAAGTAGTCCTCCGCCGGTCGCGGGTGGTAGTTCTGCACCCGGGTGCGGATGGCCTCGAAGGTCAGCGGCTCGTAGAGGTAGATGAAGGGCGGGTTCTCCTGCATGTAGACCTGCAGTTCCTCGTAGAGCTTCTTGCGCGCCTCGGTGTCGACGGTGACGGAGATGCGCTGCAGGTAGTCGTCGATGACCGGATCAGACCATGAGGAGTAGGCCGCGTCCATGCCGCCCAGGGCGCCCAGCAGACGGTTGTAAGCCTCGCCGCTCACCTCGGACCAGCTATCGCCGAAGAGCGGCGGCAGCTTCTTCTCCGCCTCCAGGTCCCAGTATTGGCCGGACTCCA
>Ga0180881_1373_pt1 | contig 15316 bp, 12 predicted proteins | sample Deesub1362A_J573_FD_124314 | JGI IMG/M metagenome (GOLD analysis project Ga0180881, IMG submission 124314) | Anaerolineales bacterium JdFR-61 | reverse complement strand
CGTTTGGGCACGTAGCCGCTGGCACCGGCCTCCAGCATCTTGAAAAAATATTCTTTATCCTCGTGGATGGTCAGGGCAACCACTGCGGTATCGGGCGCCAGCGCCTTGATTTCCTTGGCGGCTTGGATGCCCGATTTATCGGGCAGGCCGATGTCCATCAGCACAACATCAGGTTTCAGCCGCCTCACCAGATTGATCGCCTCTTCGGCGGTGCCCGCCTCGCCAATGATCTCCACATCGGGCTCATTTTCCAGCAGCATGCGCAACCCACGCCGCACAACCGCGTGATCATCCACCAAGATCAATTTCATCCTTTCACCTCATCTGCGCCCGCAGCGGGGGCCTTGTTCTGATACGGAATGACCACCACGACCCGGGTGCCCTCTCCCTCCCCTGTCTCCAGGAAAAACGTGCCGCCCAGCAAAGTGGCCCGCTCTTCCATGCCGATCAACCCCCAGGAGGTGCGCCCTGAAGCTGCCACACGCGCTGGATCAAACCCCGAGCCGGCGTCCTCCACCTCCAAAGTAACCTGCTCTTCGCCAAAGTGCAACCGCACCCAGGCCCGTGTGGTGTTGGCATGTTTGAGCACGTTGCTCAAAGCCTCCTGGGCCACGCGAAAGAGCGCGGTTTTAACCGCGGAGGCGAGCGGCCGCGCATTCCCCGCCACTTCCACCTCCACCTGGAGATCGGTGCGAGTTCCCAGCTCCTCCGCATACCAGCGCAGGGCCGCGGGAAGCCCCAGGTCATCCAGGTGCGAGGGCCGTAGGTCGGCGATCAAGCGCTGCAGTTCATCCAGCGAGTGATCGACCAGTTTCTCAAGATGGCGCAATTGATCGCCGGCGCGCCGAAGATCGCGCCTCAAGTTGGATCTCACACCGCGCAAACCCAGCCCCAGCGCGGTCAACGCCTGACCCGTCTCATCATGCAGCTCGCGCGCAATCCGCTGGCGCTCGGCCTCCTGGGCCTCCACGATGCGGCTGAGGAATTGGCGCCGCAGTTCCTCTCTGCGCTGGGCCTCCCGCAAGCGCGCAGCCTGCAACTCGGCGATGCGCCGTTGGGTTTCCACCTCAAAGGAGCGCAGCACGCGAATGATAAACAGCGCGGCCACGATGGCTGCAAGGGCGCGCAGCAATTGCACGGGGAAGCCGAATAGCTCCAGGAAGACCTCTTCATTGAGCCAGCGGGAGGGGCCGAAAGGAGTGGGGTGGGTGAAAATCTGGCCCACCAACCCATACCAGAGGAAGGCCACCGCCGCCCACAGGCTGTCGCGGCCGAAGCGCTCCATACCGGCCCGGCGAAATGCGCGCTGCAACACCACCAGTCCGATGGAAGCCAGGATGGCTCCGGAGGTGGCCAGGGTGTAGCGGGTCCAAACGTCAGCCACAACCCAGATCTGAGCCAGGTAAGCATCCCGTAGCGTCAGCAGGCCAAAGCCCCACACGGCGGCCAGACCGAGCGGCACGAGCAGGCTCAGCCGCCGCCAGCGGTCGCTATCCGCCATCAGGGAGGCGCCGAAGGCCGCCAAGGAGAGAAAGGAAAAAGCCAGGATGCCAACCCGCGCCGCCAAGATGATGAGCTCCGTGCGAGGGTCCATGGGGATGATCTGCAGGCGATCCAGCATTTCGAACCACTCGTGGAGTCCATGGATGATGGCGAAGGCTGCCAGGGGCCTCAGGGCGTGCCGCAGGCGTTTGTCGGTGCCGCGCCCGATTTCCAGGGTGATCGCCAGGCCCATGCTAAAGAAGGCCAACCCGTAGAACAGAAAGATCAGGACAAGCTGGTATTCCACGCGGCCTCCTGTGCCCCTGGAAAAGCCGGGCTTAGAGAGCGTTTGCGACACCCCTCCCGTGAGGCGCCACTTTGCGCCTGCGGGCTTGGGGGGAAGCCCCTCCCCCAGATACGCGACTTCATATCGCGCTCAGGCAGGGCCTTGTCAAGACCCCCAGCGCTAGTCTAGCATCTGACAAGTCGAAAATAAAGCTGAGTGTATGGTGGGGGTGCCGTTCCCTTGGGGTGCACGTCGAGGCAAGGCGCAGGCAGCGAAGGAAGGGCGCCCCACCGCCCGCCCCAGGAGGCCCCTAGGTGCGCAGGCGCGTGCCGCATTGGCGGCAAAAGCGGTCGCTGGCATTGGCCGGCGTGCCGCACTGGTGACAGAACACGGGCGGCGCTTCCTCGCTCGCGGGGGGCTTAGGCGCAGCGCGCGCCTTGCGGCGGCGCGGTTTGGCCTTTGCCGCCGCCGGCCGGCTTGCACGAATGAAGAGGAGGGCGCCTGCGACCAGCAACAGGATACCCAACGAGCCGACCAGCCAGGGGACGATGACCGCCAGGTCAGGGGTCCCGCCTGCGGTGGCCTCGGGCATGGTGAGGCTGACGGGCTCTGGCGTGCCGAAGGCCTCCACTGTGAGCAAATTGTCCGTCTTGTGATAGCTGAGAGAGAGCTGGGCGCCATCTTCCAATGGGGCCAGTTCGCCGTAGTAGTAGAGCAAACCGTCCCCGCCCTGCTCACTGCGGTTGGGCTGGGGGTCGATGCGCAGGTCCGTCGCGGTGGGCGGCTGCTGGACCTCATACCCCAGGGAGCCCACGGGGAAACCGGGCGGCCAGCGAATTTCAACCTGGCGCCGGCCATCCACTTCTTGATAGGGGACGTAGTACTCCACCTGGGCCTCAAGGGTCAGGGTCTCCAGGGTAATGACCCCCCAATCCCCCTCAACGACCCGCTCGTAGGGCGCCACCAGCAGCTCGCCAGTCTCGGCGGTGAACGCCACCGCGTGGGGCTCGCCCACGGCCGCGGGGATGGGCACCCGCACCTTCGCCGGCAGGCTGGTTCCTGGCGCCAGGTGAATGCGATAGATGACCAGCGTCTCCGGGCGGTCAAATTCCGGCCAAAGGATAATGTCCACCCGATCAATGGGGGCCTGGGCCGAGGCCGCCAGCGGGAGCAGGATCATTGCGAGCGCTAAAGGGAGGATCAGAATCCAGCGATGTCTTGGTTGTCTCACGCCTAGCCTCCGGTGATCAAGCCCTACGATAATAAACGATAAGGCCGATGATCACCAGGGCCACCAGCGCACCCAGAATGACCAGGCTGGCGCCGCGACCCAGAGGGCCCTCCCCAGGGGGTTGGGGGGTGGCCTCCTCAGCCAGGGGTTGCAGGCTGATGATGTACGAGGTGACATCCTGGATTTGCTCTTCGCTCAGCGGGCCGCCGAACTCCTGGGACCAGGCGGGCATGAGCGTGCCCGGAATGCCTTCCCGGATGACCTGGCGGATATACACCTCAGGCTGATTGCCGGCCCACGGCTTGGCCAGGGTGGCGCCGATGCGTCCCTGCCCCCTCTCGCCATGGCAGACCACACAGTTCTCTTTGAAGACCACGGCGCCGGCGCTGGGATTGCCGCGCACATCGGGCAAGGGCGCGATGACTGGCGGCACATAGGTGGGGGCTGGAGCCAGCGGCTGGGTCCCGCCGAAGGCGCTGATGATGTAGGCGGCAATATCGGCGATCTCCTGCTCGGTCAGCGGGCCGCCGAACTCCTGGGACCACGCGGGCATCACGCTGCCCGGGACGCCTTGCGCGATGGTTTGCTTCAAGCGCGCATCCACCTGGATGCCGGGAAAGGCCTCCAGGCGCGCCCCGATGCGCCCTTTGCCGTCCAGCCCGTGGCAGACGGCGCAGTTGGCGTTATACAGTTCGCCGCCCCGCTCCGGATCGCCCTCCGCCGCCTGGGCGAATGCGGGCTCAGGCTGCCAGAGCAGCAGGGCAGCCAGGGCGAGCAGGGGCATCCATAATGTCCTGCGCATAGGGTCCTCCGCGCAGCCCTGCGCCTTAAAGCGCCAGGGCCGCGGCCTGACTAGCGGAAGCTGAGCATGTAGGCCAGCACATCGGCCAGGTCCTGGGCGGTCATGCGCTCGCCATAGGTCTTCGGCATCACGCCCGGCGGGTAGCCCGCTACCACATAGGCATCGGGCTTCAGGATCGACTCGATCAGGTATTGCTGGGCGTCGGCGGCTTCGCCGCTGTAATCCTGGGCCGCAATACGCTGGGCAGCGCGCTCCTCAAGGGAGGGCAAATCGCCGGAGGCGGACCAGGGAGGCCCCACAGTGGCCAGCACATGGCACCCGGAGCAGCCCAGGGCCCCTTCCGAGAGAGCTTTGCCGCGCTCAGGGTCGCCCTCCGGCAGGGCGATGGTGATATCCGTGCCCACCATCTCAGCGGAGGGCGCTTCCAGCGGTGGCGCTTCCGCCTCAGCCAGGGCGCGCTCTTCCCAGTTCATGATGAACGCCACCAGCGCGTCGATCTGATCCGGGCGCAGGGGTCCGCCAAATTCCTGGCCCCAGGTGGGCATGCGCTGGGGATAGGTGGTGCCCGCGCTGGGCACCGGCCGTCCCGCGGCGATCACACCCTCCAGATAGTCCTCCAGGGTGCCCGTCCAGCCAACACGCTCCAGCCTCTGGCCGTTGAAAAGATCGGCCGCGTTGAGGGCCGGTGCCACGCCCTCGATGCCCTTGCCCTGAACGCCGTGGCACGAGCTGCAGTTGCTCTGAAACAGGCTCGCGCCCTGCTCAATGCGCCGCGCCTCATAACCCTGGATGAAGGTGTCCATGCGCGCGGGCTCGTTCAGGGCCAGGAAGGCCAACACGGCCATGGTCAGCACCAGGGCCAGGGTACCGAGAACGATATGCCACTTCATGGTCACTCTCCCTGGGCGTAGTTGCTATCGCGATGGAAGTAGGCCACTTGGCTGAACTCGCCGGGCTCCCCGGTTTCGCCGTCCACCCACACCACCCGCATCGTGATTTTCTTCAGCCCCGGTTGCCAATCCTCGACGATCATAAAGCCTTCCACCTCCCGCTGCCCGGCCGCCCGCATGCGATCCAGCTCATGGTCGAAGGTGCGCAGCAGCTCGCGCAGCGCGGGCGTTGGCGCAGAGGCCCAGGCGCTGGCCTCAAAGCTGCCGTATTCGATCTCCTCCCAGGGCGAGGTGCGCAGCGGGCCGGGATGGGTTTGAGGCAAAATCACGGCAACCGCCTCCACCTCAGGGGTCACCGTGACCCCATACCAGGGCGTGCCCATAAAGGACAGCACAGCCAGGGCGACCACCGATAGGGCAGCGATGGTCAGGCCCACCCGCCGATGAGCGTACCGCCGGCTGGGGCCCACCTCCAGGTAGGGGAGCAGCAGCAACAGGCCGCCCATAATGGTGGGCACAATCACGCCCCAAATCACCTTGTCGCCCAGCTTGAGCATTCCTTGCAGCCAGAGAAAATACCAGGGTGCCGTGGTGTGCAGGGGGGTGACTTGCGGATCAGCGTGCGGCTCCAGCGGTGCGTGGAAGAAATAGGCGGCGACGACCACCAGCAGAAGGGTGAAGACCGAAACATAGAACAACTCGCGGGTCAGGATCTTGGGCATGAAATAGCTGCGCTGATTCATGGGCACCCGCGTGGCGCTATCCACTCCGATCTCCTCCGCCTCGGGGGGCAGGGAATGGCCGTGGTGAATCACTTTGTAGTAGTGAACCCCAAAGGCAATGAGGCCCACAAAGGGCAAAGCCACCACGTGCAGGAGATAGAAGCGCAGCAGGCCGTTTGCTCCGATCTGGGGGCCGCCGAGAACCATCAGGCTGAGGGTTTTGCCGACCACCTCCGGGGGGGCGGCCTCAATCATGGAGGCGCCGATGGTCACCGCCCATAAGCTGAGCTGATCCCAGGGAAGCAGGTAGCCGGAAAAGGAGAGGAACAGGGTGACCCCCAGCAAGATCACACCGGTGGCCCAGGTGAACTGGCGCGGTTTCTTGTAGGAACCGGTGATGAAGGTGCGCAGCATATGCAGCGCCACGGCGATCACCATCAGCTCGGCTCCCAGGCGGTGGATGTCGCGCATGAGGCGCCCAAAGGGCACGTTGCTCAGGATGTTGAGCATATTCTCATAAGCCACCAGGGGGGAGGGGGTGTAATAGACCATCAGGATGATGCCGGTGATGATCTCGACGGCGAAGAAGTATGTCGAAAGCCAGCCAAGGCGAAAGGTTGGGTAAAGGCCATCCACCAGATTGTGATAATAGGTGGGGCGCATGTGCAGCCAGAACCCTTCCGAATGGGGTTTCAAGCGCGGGTTCGGCCTCCCCGGAGGGTCATCGCGCAAGACAGCCCGCACGTCGGCGATGCTGAGCCCGGCGGTGATGCGGGTGACCACATCATCGGCCTTGAGCAGCAGGGCTTTCCTCACACCATGGGCCTTCACCTCATCAAGGAAGGGAATGTGAACCCTGAAAATGGACATACCCAACTCCTGCTTTTCTAGAGGCCCCCGCCGGGTCTGGTGTTCGGCGCACCCATGACGCGCCGCCCGGTGTCAACGCGCAGCGCAACCGCCTGGGGCGGGATCTCCACCGGCCGCCCCTCCGTCGAGTCCATCAGCGGTTCGGAACGGGCCAGCACGTTGCCCTGCGCGTCCACCGCTTCAACAACGAAAACATCCAGGTTGCGCCGGGCCGGGCCGTCGATGCGCGTCCCCGTCTTGAGAAACTTGGAGCCATGGCAGGGGCATTCGAAGCGGTCACTGACCGGGTTCCATTTGTAGAGACAGCCCAAGTGGGTGCANACTTTGAAGAGCGCCCGCACACCGGGCTNGAGGGGATAATCGCGCGGCTGGCGCTCATCGGCCAGGCTTTTGGGGCCCAGGTTGACAAGCCAGAAGCGCCCAGCGGCGTATTCCTTGGGCTCCACATCGGCAGGGGGGATTTCATCCACAGGCACCGTGAACACGCCGCCAAATTGCCCCTCACGGAAGCGGGGCAACGCGAACCAGACGAGCGCCCCGCCGCTTCCCGCCAGGGCCACCGCCATGGAAGCGCCCCAGAGGTAATAGAGGAACTCGCGGCGGCTGAGCGGGACGCTGGCCCAGGATCCAGCCTCTGCAACTGCCTGGCCCATATAAGCTCTCCTTACATGGATTGAAAGGTTTGCCGGCCGCAGCCCGCTCACCGCCCGGGCCGCGGCTCCGCGGAAACAGCGCTATTTGTAACATGGTGCATCCCAATTGTCAATTAACACCAAACGAGCGGGTTTCTCGCACCCGATGTGGCAAAGCCTCAAGGGAAGGGAGGATGGATGGCCTGGCCCCTGCCGAACAAAAGGAAAGGTTTATAATGAAGCCCATGCAATCCCACCGCAAGACACCCTATCGCACCATCGTCACCCCGCAGGAATTGCGTGGGATGGTCCAGCGGCTACGCACGGAACCGCGCGTGGCGGTGGACACCGAATCCAACAGCCTGTACGCCTATCCCGAGCGGGTCTGCCTGATCCAGCTCTCCATTCCCCAGGCCGATTACCTGGTGGACACCCTGGCGCTGGACAAGCTGGAACCCCTGGGCCAAATCATGGCCGACCGGCGAATTGAGAAGATCTTCCACGCCGCCGAATATGATCTCATCGGCTTGGACCGCGACTTCGGCATTCGCGTCCACAACCTTTTCGACACTCGCGTGGCGCTGCGCACCCTGGGGCGGCAGCGCACCGGTTTGGGCCACGTGCTGGAAGAGGAATTCGGGGTCAAAGTGAACAAGCGCTGGCAGCGGGCCGATTGGGGCCAGCGCCCCCTGCCCGAACAACTGCTCGATTACGCCCGCATGGACAGCCACTACTTGCTGCCCCTGCACGCAAGGCTCGTGGCTGAGCTGGAACAGCGCGGCCTGATGGCCGAGGTGCGTGAGGAGTGCCGGCGCCTGGAAGAGACCCGCTATCAGAACCACGCCTTCGACGAAAACGGCTTCTGGCGCATTGCAGGGACCCGCGACCTTACGCCCCGCCAGCAGGCGGTGCTGCGCGAGCTGTATGCCTTTCGCGAACAGCAGGCCCTCCGCCTCAACCGCCCCCCCTTCAAGGTGCTGAGCAACAAGGCTCTGCTGGCCATCGCCGCGGCGAGCCCCACCCAACTCGAAGAACTGGGCCGAATCCCGGGCCTCAGCCCGCGCCTGGTGGCGCGCTTCGGCAAAGGCCTGCTGGCGGCCGTCCAGCGCGGGCTGCGGGCGCCGCCGCCGCGCCGCCCACGGCCCCAGCGGGTGCCCGATGAGGTGATGCAGCGCTATACCCGCCTGCGCAATTGGCGCAAGAGGCGCGCGCAGGAGCGGGGCATTGACTCCGACCTGATCCTGCCGCGCGAGATGCTCTGGGAGATCGCCCGGCGCCGGCCGCGCACGCCGGAGGCGTTGCGCAGCATCATGCAGCCCCTGGAATGGCGCTTCCAGCAATATGGGGACGAAATCCTTAGACTGATAGAACGCTGACACTCCGAAAGGGTCACCCATGAAAATCACGTTTCACGGAGCCGCCCGCACGGTCACCGGCTCCCAGCACCTGATCAGCCTGAACGGCAAGCGCCTGCTGCTGGATTGCGGCCTCTACCAGGGGCGCAGGCGCGAGACCTACGAGCGCAACCTGAACTTCCCCTTCGATCCACCCTCGCTGGACGCGGTCATCCTCTCCCACGCCCACATCGACCACTCGGGCAACCTGCCCAACCTGGTCAAGCAGGGCTTTGAGGGTTGGATTTACGCCACCCACCCCACCAAGCACCTGACGGANATCATGACCCGCGATTCGGGGCACATCCAGGAATACGACGCCCAATTCGTCAACAAGAAGCGCGCCCGCCGCGGCGAGCCGCCCATCGAACCCCTCTATACCGTCGCCGACGCCGAGCGCGCTGCATGGCAGCTCAACGGGGTGGAATACGACATGCCCTTTCAGCCCATCCCGGGCGTGATCGCCCGCCTGGTGGAGGCGGGGCACATCCTGGGCTCCGCGGGCGTGGTGCTCGAGCTGGAGGAAAAGGGCCGGAGGGTGCGGCTGATGTTCTCGGGCGATATCGGCCGCATGGACCTGCCCATCCTCAGGGACCCCGTGCTGCCTCCCCCTGTGGACTACTTGATCATGGAATGCACCTATGGCGACCGGGAGCACAACCCGCCCGATGAGGCCTACGAAGGGTTGCAGGCGGTGGTGCGCCGTACCGTGGAGCGCGGCGGAAAGATCATTATCCCCGCCTTCGCCGTGGGCCGCACCCAGACCCTGGTCTACTACCTGCACCGCATGATGGAGCGCGGCGACATCCCCAAATTGCCCGTCTACGTGGACAGCCCNCTGGCCATCAACGTGACCGATATCTTCCGCCTGCACAATGAATGTTTCGACCAGGAGACGCGGGCCTTCATGCGCCAGGANCCCCATGGAGCCGCCCTGGGCTTCGATCTGCTACATTACACCCGTAGCGTCCAGGAGAGCAAGGCCATCAACGAGGATCATCGGCCCTCGGTCATCATCTCCGCCTCGGGCATGGCCGAGACAGGCCGCATCCTGCACCACCTGCGCAACAACATCGAAGATCCCAAGAACACCATCCTGATCACCTCCTGGATGGCNCCCCACACCCTGGGCCGGCGGCTGGCGGAGGGCAGCAAAGAGGTCAAGATCTTNGGGGAAAANCACCGGGTGCGGGCGCAGGTGGTCTCCCTGAACGGCCTTTCCGCCCACGCCGATCAATCCTTCCTTCTGGAGTACGCCGCGGCGGTGAAGGGCCGGGCGAAGGGGGTTTTCCTGGTCCACGGCGAGCAGGGCCCGGCCACCGCGCTGATGGAGAAGATGGACCAGGCGGGCATTGGCCCGGTGAGCTACCCGGAGCTGGGGACAGAGATCGAGCTCTAGCTCGCCCTCGCGCCCGGCCTCCCTCGGGCACCCTACCACTCAGCTGCATGGCATTCCATATCTGGGGCGGATAGAGCTGATCCCTGGGAGGGATACCCGGGAAGGGCATGGCTTCTTGCAGGGCATGGATACCAGAGTTGATTAAGAGGTCTTTGAACGAATGTTGGAACAGCGGGGGGGACGGATGCATTGAGGGCCATGGCGTTCATGCAGGTTGGTCGGGTTGTGGAACCGACAAGCACCCTGGCACTGCACGCAGCCAGACTATCGGCAGAGCTAAAGATCCCGATGGCGCATCGCGCGATGCTTGCAACTACGCGGGCAACCGGGCCACTGCTTTGGACACAGGTGGCTGATTTTGAGGGCATCGAAGGGGTAAAGCACATCCAGGCAAAGGAACAATGGGCCGGCTAACCCTCGCTGGAACGGGCCGGGGTTAGAGCGGCATCATCGGTTTGCTCCCCGGCCTGTTGGTCTTCGTCATCGCCGCAGCAATCCCCCTCCTCATGCCCGTCTTCAACTTGCCTGAGCCGAGCGGCTCCAATGCGGCCGGCGGCACCACATCGCATTTGGTTGATCCGGAGCGGGAGGAAGCATTCACGGCCCCACCCTGCGACAAACGCGAACGCCTGGTACAGGTCTGGTATCCGGCCGAACCAGCGCTCAGCGCGGACGCCGCGCCGTACTGGAGGGACGCGCATACCTATGGCTCTTTGCTGGCCGGCTCCCTCGATCTGCCCCCTTTTCTGTTTGATCATCTCTCCCTGGTAAGAACCAACACGTATCCAGGAGCGCCCATTGCCCCGGGCGAATCGGCCTATGCGGTGCTCATCTTTTCCCACGGATATATGCTCGGCTATGCCGGACAAAACAGCGCCCTGATGGAAGAGCTGGCCAGCCGCGGCGGACAAGGCGGAACGGGACAAGTGGTTGGCAAAATTCATTGCGCAATCGGGCTCTTCGGTATGTCCCATGGCGGGGATACGGCCGTGCTGGTCTGCCAGCGGGACAGGCGCTGCCGGGCCGTGGTCAACCTGGAAACCTGGGCCAAGCCTTGTATAATGGAAGGGCAATCGGAGAGGTGCCGGAGTGGTCGATCGGGGCGGTCTCGAAAACCGTTGTGGCCCTTGGGGCCACCGTGGGTTCGAATCCCACCCTCTCCGCCAAAGTCCGGGCTGCTCGATTCAGAGCAGCCCTGGCGATTCTGCCAAGAACAGGCGGGCTGGAAAGCCAGCCTTCCCATGGGGATAGATGTCGGGCTCGGGCCGGCGCAAGGCCGGCCCCTACGCCCAGAAAAGGCACCGCCTCCGGCCGCAGGACCCGTACTGGAAATTCCCCAGCGCAGGGGCTCGCGCCGGCCCCCGGTTGATCATCATCCCGAGGAGGACCTCATCGGCTCCACGGGGATGGCCTCCAGCTGATCAAGCAACTTGGCCAGCACGTCAAAGCCCCCCTGCCAAAAAGCCTCGCTGCGCACATCCACGCCCGCCTTATCCAGGATGCGCATGGGCGCGTCGGACCCGCCCGCGGAGAGGATCNCCAAGTAGCGGGGCTTGAAGCTCTCCCCCTCGCGGCGATATTGCTCGTAGAGCGAAAGCACCAGCAANTGCCCAAAGGCATAGGCGTATACGTANAAGGGGGTGTGATAGAAGTGGGGGATGGCGATCCATTCCAACTCAAACTCGGGGCTGAGCTCCAGCGATTGGCCGAACTGCTCCCGCAGGTTCTCCATGTAGGCTTCCTTAAGATCGTCCAGGGTGGCGCCTTCGACAATCATCTTATGCGCCGTGCGCTCGTAGAGAGCGAAGAAGGCCTGGCGCTCGATGGTGGCATAAGCGTCATCCATCTGGCGGAAGAGCAAATCGCGCCGCACTGCAGGGTCTGGGTCAACCTCCATCATATGATCGATGAGCAGCATCTCGGCGAAGGTTGAGGCCGTCTCCGCCAGCGGCAGGGAGGCATCATAGGTCAACGCGGTGTGGTCGCTGGAAAGGGAGAAGTGCACCGCGTGGCCCAACTCATGGGCCAGGGTGGCCACATCGTCCGCTTTGCCCTGGTAGTTGACGTGCACCCAGGGGGTCAGATCCGGCGTCACCCCGGCGCAGAAAGCGCCGCTGCGCTTGCCCTTGCGCACCTCGCTGTCGATGTGCCCGCGGGCGAAAATCTCCTCCGCCAGGCCCCGGAAGGTCTCATCGAAGGANCCGAAGGTGTCCATGATCATTTCCACCGCCCGCTCGTAGGGGTAGCTCTTGTCGCTCTTGGCCACCGGGGCGTAGATATCGTAGCGGCGGATCTTCTCCACCCCCAGCCAGCGGGCCTTCAGGGCGAAGAAACGCTGAAAGAGCCCCGCGTTGCGGCGGCAGGTCTCCAGCAAGGTATCCACCACCTCATCGGGGATATTGTTGCTCAAGTTGCGCACAGCCATGGGCGAGCGGTAGCCGCGCAGTTGCATGTGTTCGCTGGACCAATCCCGCACCCGATACTGGTAGATCTGGGAGAGAATGGGGGCGTCTTCGCCGTAGACCCGCAGCAGCTCGCGATAGGCCGCTGCTCGCAGATCCGGATCATGATGGCGCACGTAGGTGGTCAACTCGCCGCGGGTCAGCTCCCTGATCTGGCCATCCACTTCCAGGCGGAAGACATAGCGGTTGGTGATGGCGTTGTACAGGTTGACCAACGCCAGCGGCCCGTTGACGTTCTTCAGGTTAATGATCTTTTCCTCGGGCTCGCTGAGCGTGTACTGTTTTTGCAGGCGCAGGGCCTCCAGCCAATAGGCGTAATCCCCGGCCGCGGCCATCAGCCGCTCGGCTTCCTCCTGGGGGAGGCCCTTCCACCAAAGCTTGAAGAACAGGGTGCGGTTGTCCACCTCGGCCCCCATCTGCTGCACCTTGGCCAGGAAGGTTTGCGCCTCCACGCTTTGTGTGTCCTGCGAAAAGCACAGGAAGCCGTAGGATACGATTTTGCTGGTAAGACGCATCAGCTCCTCATATTGGCGCAGGATTTCCAGGAACGTGCTGACCTCTATCCCCCCCTCCAAGGCCTCCCGGTAGCCTTCGAAAGTGGCGGCCATCCCCTGCAACCTCTCCACCGCCTCCTGCAGCTCCGGGCTATCCATACCCGGGAATAGATCTTCCAGCGTCCATGCTTTTTGCTCAACCTGCATCGCGTGCTTTCCTCCCGCTAAACGTTGAATCGGATGGTTATCACATCCCCATCCTGCACCTGATACCCCTTGCCTTCCACGCGCAGCAACCCAGAGGCGCGTGCGGCGGAGAAACCGCCGGCCTTCAGCAAGTCGCGCCAGGAGATCACTTCGGCGCGAATGAAACCGCGCTCCATATCGCTGTGGATGGTCCCCGCAGCTTCCAAGGCCGTCGCCCCGCGCTGGATCGCCCACGCCCTGCCCTCTTGCTCGTTGATGGTGAAGAAGGTGCAGCGCTCCAGCAGGTCGTAGCAAGCCCGCACCACGCGCTGGCGCGCCGGGGCCTCGATGCCGTACTCCGCCATGAAAGCCTCTCGATCGGCCTCCGGCAATTGGCAGATTTCCCATTCCAACTGACCACGCATCCAGACAGACTGGCTGCGCGCGCTGGGGGGCGAAATCTGCGGCGGGGATTCCCCCTCGCCCAAGTTGAAGAGCAGCAGCAGCGGCTTGCGGCTCAAAAGGGTAAAGCCCGCCAGCATGGCCTGGGCTTCGCGATCCAGCTCCAGCGCCCGCAGCGGTTGGCCGCCCTCCAGCTGGCTTTGCAGGCGCTGGAATAACGCCTGTTCGCGTTCGATCTGCTCGCCGGGGCGCGCCCCCTTTCCGCGCTCCTCAGCCAGCTTGGCCAGCCGGCGCTCAACCACCAGCATGTCGTTGAGCAGGAACTCCTCCTCCAACCACCCCACGTCGCGGGCCGGATCGACGCTGCCCCGCGGGTGAGGCAGGGCCGGATCGTCAAATACCCGCACCACGTGGATTAAGGCGTCCATGGGGCCAATGGCGTTCAACAAGGCGCCCGGTAGCTCGCCGCCTCTCGAGGCCTCCAATCCGCCGATGTCGGCAAAATGGATCTTGGCGTAAGTCATCTTGCGCGGTTTGAGCAGCGCGCAGAGTTCTTCCAGACGGGTGTCGGGCACATCCACCACCGCGGTGTGCACCTCAACTTTGCCCAGCGCGGCCATTTGCCCCACAGGTAACCCTGCGCCGGTGAGGGCGTTGAAAACTGTCGTCTTGCCGGCGGCAGGCAGCCCAATCAGGCCCAGTTGCATCGCTTACTTCCCCTGCATCGGCACACTTGCGGCCCCTTCCGGGGCAGGATCAGTTTATGCGCGATGGGTCGCGATGCTGGGGTCCTCCTGGGGGTTGGGCCCCCAAAAGAACCCCAGCGCGATTGCTTCCATAAGACGGCCTTTGTCATGCATACACCCAGCGGGCGCCTTGACCTTGACCCGCATGCTGCGCTTGGCTATACTTTGGCCAGGCCGAAGTGGCGGAACTGGCAGACGCGCGCGACTCAAAATCGCGTTCCTTCGGGAGTGTGGGTTCGACTCCCACCTTCGGCACCAGCGCATTATAGCATACGCGGCCCTGGCCCAAGCCAGGGCCACTTCCTTCATCCCGCGGCATGCATTTCGCCCGCCCAGGTGCTGCGCGAGACAAATGGGCTTGGGGGGCGTCATAGCCGCCCCCCAAGCCCCCATTCCCCTCCCTGCCAGGGCGCCCACAGCGCGCGAAACAGCCCATCTCCATCCCTTGCCGGCCGGGCGCGCCTATGCCACAATCAACCTTGGCAGGAGGGCTTTCCCCATGGCAGGTGCACGGCAGCTCATTTTTGGCGTCTTGCTCGGCATCATAGCCGGCTTCCTGTTCGGCCGCCTGGCTCTCCCCTCCCTGCTCCCTCCCCCCCAACTGCAAGACCTCAGCCCCCAGGCGCGCCAGGAGATCGTGCTGATGATCGCCGAGATCCACCAGGCCCGGGGTGACCTGGCGGCGACGCAAAGGTGGCTCCGACAGCTTGGGGATGATCCGGCGCAAACCGTCCAAGCCGTCCTGCAAAGCGCCCAAAAGGGGGAGGCGTCCCAATACCCCTTGCAGGCTTTGGAAGCCCTGTATTCCGCGCTGACCGCCGCGGAGCCCGTGGACAAGGCCTCGCCATGAACCGCCTGGACCTCTTCCGGCTAAGCCTGGGCCTTACCGTCGGCTTCATCCTCGGCCTGCGCCTGGCGCTGGAGGCCAGGGCCCATCCAGCCCAGGTCACCCCAGGCCAGCTTGGGGCCCAGGCGCAAGCCCAATATCNGATCCTTGTGGCACAGGCCTACGCCAGCACGGGGGACCTGCCCCGTGCCCTGGCACGCCTGGAGGCCCTGGGAGGCCCGGCCGATCCCCGCGCCTTGACGGACTTGGCCCAGCAATTAATCGCCGGAGGGGAGCGGGACCAACCGGCGATTGACCTGGTGAGCCTGGCGGCGGCCATGATGAACCGGCCCCCCACGCCCCAACCACAACCATCCCCACCGGCAACCCCCCTCCCGGCAGCACCGGCTCTCCAGCCCACGCAGCCCCTGCGCTATCACCTGGTTGAGCAACAGAGCCAATGCGACGCCGCACTCACGGAGCCCCTGCTCA
>Ga0180881_1227_pt1 | contig 15380 bp, 13 predicted proteins | sample Deesub1362A_J573_FD_124314 | JGI IMG/M metagenome (GOLD analysis project Ga0180881, IMG submission 124314) | Anaerolineales bacterium JdFR-61 | reverse complement strand
GGCGGCCACGACTGCCGGCGGGTACGGCTCCTCACCCGCCGCGGGCGGCTCCACCAGCGCATCGCCCAGCAGGCCGGAAAGCAGCAGAATGGTTCCCCCGTCATCCCCTGTATAGGCCACCAGCAATTCGCCGGCGCGCCACAGACGCACGCCCCGCGACCAGCCCAGCGCCTGCCCGCCGATGGTCTGCCCATCAGGGCTCATCTGGCTCACAACTTCGTGCAAGGCCGCCTCATCGGCGAATTGATAGACTTCAATCTCCTGGCCGCCCACCCGCCAGCGTTGGCCAGTGGTGCCCAGCGCAGGCCGCTCCACCGGGCCCACGACCTCCACATCGAAGCCCGCCCCCCTCAGCTTATCCGCCAAGACCTGGCGCGCCTCTTGAGGTGGGGTCGTCGCCGTGGGCAGCGCGACTGTCGGGGAGGGCTGGGGCGCGGGGGGCGCGCAGGCCGCCATCCACAGCAGCAAGCCCAGCGTCCAACCAAGCATGGACCTCTTCATGCCTTCCCTCCTCCTACCGACCATGGGGGGATTATCCCGCGGATCGGGCGGGTTGCAAACCCCAAAGTGGGGGCTGCCCATCCATACGTTCCCACCCACCGCCGCCCGCCCGGAGTTGACCTGCCGTCAGGGCTCGCGTATGCTGATACTGTAGAAGCGGCGGCACCAAGCGCAGCAATCAGCCCCGCAGGAGGGATGCCTATGGCTGAGGCCTATATCGTCTCCGCCGTGCGCACGCCCATCGGCGTGGGCAAGCCGGAGAAGGGCGCGCTGTATCCCGTGGCACCCGTGGACCTGGCGGCGCACGTGCTCAAAGAAGCCCTGGCGCGCGCCGGCGTGGAGCCCCATCGGGTGGAAGACGTCATCTTGGGGTGCGTGACGCCCATCGGCGACCAGGGAGCCAACATCGCCCGCCTGGCGCTGCTCAAGGCGGGCTTTCCACCCCACGTACCTGGGCTGCAGCTCAACCGCATGTGCGGCTCCGGGCAGCAGGCCGTGCATTTCGCCACGCAGGCCATCATGGTCGGCGACATGGACCTGGTGCTGGCCGGCGGGATCGAGATGATGTCCCACCAACCCCTGGGCGCGGACTACCCCGATCACTGGCCCGATGATTTCCCCTACAAGCTGATCCACCAGGGCATCAGCGCTGAGATGATGGCCGAAAAGTTCGCCCTAACCCGCGAGGCCCTGGACGACTACGCCTACCAGAGCCACATGCGGGCAGCCGCAGCGATCCGGGAGGGGCGCTTCAAGGACCAAATCGCACCGGTAGCGGTGACGACCGATGACGGTGGGTCCTACACGGTCCAGGTCGATCAAGGGGTGCGCATGGAGCCCGACCGGGAGAAGATGGCCGCGCTGAAACCGGTCTTCAAAGAGGATGGCGTGATCACCGCNGGCAACAGCAGCCAGATCAGCGATGGCGCGGCNGCGCTGCTCCTGGCCTCCGAGAGCGCATTGCGAGAGCACAACCTTCAGCCCATGGCGCGGGTCCTGGCNCGGGTGGTGGTNGGCTCCGACCCAGTGCTGATGCTCGATGGCCCCATCCCNGCAACCCGCAGGGTGCTGGAACGGGCCGGCCTGGACCTGGAGGCCATGGANGTGATCGAGATCAACGAAGCCTTCGCCTCGGTGGTCCTGGCCTGGCAGCAGGTCTACCATCCCGACATGGAGCGGGTGAACCCCAACGGAGGAGCCATAGCCCACGGCCATCCCCTGGGGGCCACCGGCGCGATTCTGATGACCAAGTTGGTGCACGCCCTGAAGCAAGACGGGGGCCGCTACGGCCTGCAAACCATGTGCATTGGCCATGGCATGGCCACGGCCACGGTCCTGGAACGAGTGTAGCGCGAAATGAGAGCTGGAGAGGGATCTGGCGGCGCCCCCCACAACCCCCATAATACCTCCCCGCCTGGAGGATCGGGCGGGCTGCAGCCTACCCTGAACATGAGCATGCCCGGTCGGCGGAGCCCCTGTATAATTATATTAAGAGAAAGCACCACACCAGGAGGTGGTGATTATGAGCGCTGAGGAGAAGGGGAAGGAAGAGCGTCTGATACCTGAGGATGTGCGCAAGCATCTGCGGGCCGCGCGGCGCGAGTTTCGCAAAAGCATAGAAGCCCTCCTGCCGCCTGATTTCGTAGCGCATCGGCGGGCGGCTCGGCGCGAGATGTTGCTGGCCGTGCGCAGCCTGATCGATCACGCGCTGGAGAAGATGGAGGAGGGCAAGGCCGCTTGAAGCGCCATGCGGCCCCCAGGAATTTAACCTTCCATTCGCCCCCGCCGGGCGGGTGAGCCTCCCCGGCCCGATCGCGCGGCGGGCACCAGCCCACCCCGGAGATCGCCATGCCCGTGCGCGCCGCCATCGCCCAGATCGCCACAATCCCCGCCGATCCCCAATCCAATCTGAGCAAGATCCTCGCCTATATGGAGGAGGCCGCCCGGGCCGGCGCCCAGCTGGTGGTCTTCCCAGAATGCGCAACCACCGGCTACGCCCTAACCCCCCAAGAGCTTGAGACCCTGGCGGGGCCAATTCCCGGCCCGCTGACGCAGCCCCTCCAGCGCGCCTGCCAGCAACACGGTTGTTACGCCGTGGTCGGCACCTTAGAAAAGGACCGCCTGGGCCGCATTTACAACAGCGCTGCTCTGCTCGGCCCTGAGGGGCTGCTGGCGACCTACCGCAAAACCCACCTTCCCCTGCTTGGACTTGACCGCTACGTGAAGGCGGGGGCTCGTTTGTTGCCGCCGGTGCACACCCCCGTGGGCCGCCTGGGCCTGCTCATTTGCTACGACCTGCGCTTCCCCGAGCCGGCCCGCGCCCTGGCCCTGCGGGGGGCGGAGGTCGTGCTCCTGCCCACCGCCTGGCCAGCGGCCGCCAGTCTCTATCCCGACTTCATGGCCCAAAGCCGGGCGGCGGAAAACCGCATCACGTTGTTGGCTGCCAACCACGTGGGGGAGGAGCGGGGGACCCAATACCTGGGGCGCAGCCTGGCCGTCGATCCCGCCGGTCGCATCCTGGCCCAGGCATCCCAGGAACAAGAGGAACTGCTGTTGGTGGATGTGGACCCTCAGGCCAGCCGCGTGAAGGACTTGATATTCACCGCCGGGGAATACGAACTGCACCTATTCAAGGACCGCCGTCCCGAGCTCTACCGCCCCCTATGCGCCCCCACCAAGGGGCGCAAGGCCTCAGGAAAAGAGCGCCCAGATTAATCCCATCGCCCCGGCTCCCATGAGCGCGGCGCCCAGCAGCGCCTCGCCGCAGGCGTAAAGGGCGCTTCCTCCGAGGAGCAAGGCCACGGCCAAGAGGCCGCCAAGGCGCCGGGGGCGGCGCTCTAATCTCTCCAGGCGCCTTTCCAGGGCCGGCGCGCGCACTTCCAGCTCACCCCGCTCCACGGCCGTCAGCAGCCCCTCCAGGCGTGCCGGCAGGCGGCCCCAGAAACGGATTTGGCTTTCCAGCCAGTCCAGCGCAAAATCCAGCCAATCGCCCTCATCCTCCAGCAACCATTTGCGCGCGTAGGGCACAATGTGTTCGAAGACGTTGAAATCCGGATCCAGCCCGGTGCACATACCGGAGAGGATGGCTACGCAGCGCCCCAGGAAGATCAGGTCCGCCGGCACCTGGAAGGGGAGCTCAAAGAGCAAATCGCGGAACTGCTTGGCGAATTCGTGCATTTCCCCCCAGTGAATGCGGGTGAGATCGCGCATGGAGCGCCCCCAAAAGCGGTCCAGCAGGGCCTTCTCGGCCTGACGAATGCGCTCAAGGTCAGCCCCCGGGAGGAGAACTCCCAGGGCCTGGTATGCGCAGACCAGGCGGTCGGCGTCGCGCGTGGCGATGCCAATGAGCACCTCCCGCAGCCCTGCGCGCAGCGCATCGCTCAACTCCCCGGTCATGCCAAAGTCGACGAACACCAAGCGCCACGTTCCATCCTCAAGGGGCTCGACGAACAAATTGCCCGGGTGGGGATCGGCGTGGAAGAACCCCTCCTCAAAGATCTGGTAGAGATAGGTGTGCAGCAACCGTCGGGCCACCTCTTTGCGGTCCACGCCGGCATCTTCAATGGCCTGATATTCGGTGATCTTAATGAAAAAAACGTCCTCAAGGATCAGCACCCGGCGGGTGGTCTGCTGCCAGTAGACCTGCGGGACGCGCACACCCGGGTTGTGGGCGAACATGGCCGCGAAGCGCTCCGCGTTTGCCCCCTCCGCCAGGTAGTCCAGCTCTCGCCATACGGTACGGCTGAATTCATCGCGCAGGGCATCCAGGTCAGCCCGGCTGGCCACCGGCCGAAAGCGCTTCAGCCAGGAGATGACCACCTCCAAGGCGGCCAGGTCGGTGTGGATCACGCGCTCAATCCCCGGACGCTGGATCTTGACGACCACCGGATCGCCGCAGGCCAACCGGCCTCGATGGACCTGCCCCAGGGAAGCGGATGCCAGAGGTTCTTCCCCCCATGCCTGGAAATGCTCCCTCCATCCCTTCCCCAGCTCCTGATCCAGCACGGGCTCAAGAGCAGAAAAGGGAATGGGCGCCACCTCATCCTGCAATCCCGCCAGCTCCTCGGTGACCGCTTGGGGCAGCACATCCACGCGCGCCGAGAGGAACTGTCCCACCTTGATCCAGATGCCCCCCATGCGGGTGGCCAACCGGCAGAACCGTCGCGCCCATCGGCGATAGCGGCTCAAGGCTGAGCGCCGGGCGAGCGCCCCAAGGCCCAAGGCGCGCAAGCCCACATCCCAGGCCAGGATATGCAATGTGAGCCCGCCGAAAAAGAACAGCAGGCGCAAGTAGCGCAGGGGGATCAGCTGCTGTTCAGTGGGCGCCTCGTGGGGCCTTTGTCCAACGGGCCCTCCCCCCTTCCCAGGCGTGTCTCTCATCCTGCCGCTCACTCCCTATCTCTGCGGCCTGCCCCCCAGATTGCCTCGGGCAGCGCTGCGGCCTCGAACCCCTCACCCTTTCGCAAAGCCCCGTGCCCGCAGCGCCTTATGGATCTCCGCCACGATGGCGGGGACGAAAAGCAGGGGGAAGATGAATTGCCACTGCGCCAGGCCCAGGGGTTGGGTGTCAAATACCGGTTGCAAGGCCGGGATATAAATCACCGCCAACAAGAGAACGAAGGAGGAGAGCACTGCGTACACCATGTAACGGTTGCTGAAGAGGCCGATGCGCGAGAGCGGGTAGCTCTCCGAACGGGCGGTGAAGGCACGCAGCAGCTCGGAGAAGGAGAGGGTTACAAAGGCCATGGTCTTCGCCAACTCCCCCTGCCCGGGGAAGAGGTTGAGTCCCAGAATGTAGGCGCCCAGGGTCACTGCGGCGATGGCCACCGTCTGCACCAGGATACCTCTGCGCATCCAGCGATTGATCACCGGCTCGTCGGGCGGGCGGGGTGGCTGGCGCATAATGTTCGGATCCCCTTTTTCCATCCCCAGGGCCAACGCGGGGGCGCCATCGGTGATCAGGTTGAGCCATAATAGCTGGATGGCGGTCAAGGGGGATGGCAGCCCGCCGAGGATGGCCGACAAGATGACCAGGATTTCGGCCACATTGCATGAGAGCAGGTAGAAGACGAATTTGCGGATGTTGCTATAGATGATTCGGCCTTGCTCGACCGCGGCCACGATGCTGGCGTAGTTGTCGTCAGTGAGCACCATATCGGCCGTCTCTTTGGCCACATCCGTGCCGGTGATGCCCATGGCAATTCCGATGTCGGCGCGCTTGAGCGCTGGCGCATCATTGACCCCATCGCCCGTCATAGCCACCACATGACGATGGTGCTTCAGCGCGTCCACAATGCGCACTTTGTGCTCCGGTGAGACGCGCGCGAAGACATCCGTTTGCACCACCCGTTCACGCAGTTGCTCATCGCTCATCGCTTGCAATTCAGCCCCTGTGAGCACCTGGTGACCCGGTTCCATCAGCCCGATCTGGCGGGCAATGGCCGCTGCCGTCTTGGGGTAATCGCCGGTGATCATCACCGTGCGGATCCCCGCGCCCCGCGCCAGCTCCACGGCCTGGCTCACTTCCGGCCGCGGCGGGTCGATCATGCCGAGCAGCCCGATGAAGGTCAGGCCATGCTCCACCGCCTCTGGCTCCCCGTGATAGGGCAACCTCTCATCCACCCGATAGGCCACGGCGAGCACCCGCAGGGCTCTTTCCGTCATGCGGTCGTTGGCCTCCAGGATGCGGCGGCGGACCTCATCGGTGAGCGGTTTGCGCTGATCATCCCGGGTCTGGTAATGGGTGCAGAGCTCCAGCACCACATCGGGCGCCCCTTTGGTGGCCGCCACCTCCCACTGAACCAAGCCTCGATCGTAGAAAGGGCTGGGGTCCTGAGGATCAGGCTGCAGGATCTTGTGGATAGTGGTCATGCGTTTGCGGTTCGAATCGAAGGGGATCTCCCCAATGCGGGGGTAGGCCCGCTCCAGCTCCCGCCGCAAGGCGCCCACGCGCGCGGCAGCCACCAGGAGAGCGGCTTCGGTGGGATCGCCCACTGCACGCACCCGCACCCCATTTTGCGAGGTCTCAATCTCCAGCTCGGCGTCGTTGTCAAGCGCCGCAACCCACAGGGCGGTGGTCAAAGCCGGAACTTCGCTGGGATCCACGGTCCGGCTGTCGGTGGAGAAGGTGGCATGCAGGGGCGACTCGGGATCAGGGACCACTTCCAGGGCCAGTCCGTCGACCCACACCTGGGTGACCGTCATCTGATTTTGAGTCAGGGTGCCGGTCTTGTCGGAGCAGATGACCGTAGTGGAGCCCAGCGTTTCCACGGAGGCCAGCTTGCGGATCAGGGCATTGCGCCGGATCATTTCGCGCATGCCCAGGGCCAGGGTAATGGTCACCACCGCAGGCAAGCCCTCGGGCACCGCCGCCACGGCCAGGCTGACCGCCACCAGGAACATCTCCAAGGGATCAAAACCGCGCAGCCAACCCACACCAAAAACGACGCCGCAAACCCCCAGGGCGATCCATCCCAGGACCTTTCCCAATTGATCCAGCCGCCGCTGGAGGGGAGTTTCCCCCTCTTCCACGGTCTGCAGCATGGCGGCGATCCTGCCGATCTGGGTCCCCATGCCCGTGGCCACCACCAGGCCCTTACCCCGCCCATAGGCCACCAGGGTCCCGCTGAATGCGCTGTTGCGCCGGTCCCCTAGGGGGAGGTCGGGCGGCAGGGCGGCTGTGGCATCCTTTTCCACGGCCACAGATTCGCCCGTGAGGGCAGCCTCTTCCACCTTCAGGTTTACCGCCTCAATCAAGCGCAGGTCTGCCGGCACGTAATTGCCGGCTTCCAACAAGACGATGTCCCCTGGCACCAGCTCGCGCCCCGGCACATTCACCCGCTTTGCGTCGCGAATTACATGGGCCTCCGGCGCGGCCAGGCGCCGCAAGGCCGCCAAAGCTTGCTCCGCCTTTTGCTCTTGAATGACCCCCAGCAGGGCATTCAGCACTACAATGGCCATAATGGCCGCGGCTTCAATGTGATCGCCCAAGAGCGCCGAGACCACCGCGGCGGCGATCAGCACAAGGACAATGAAGTTGTTGAATTGGGCGATGATGCGTTGCAGCAGCGTTGTGCGCGGCCCCTCTTGCAGTTCATTGGTGCCATAAAGGCGCAGCCGTTTGCGGGCCTCTTCCGAGCTCAGTCCGGTATCAGGGGAGGTGTTGAAAAGCTGAAACAACTCCCCCAATTCAACCGCATGCCAGGGCCGCTCGTGCGGCTCTGTTACGCCCTTCTCGGGTTTCAGGCCAGGGGCTCTGATCTCCGTCATTGAGTGCAAGACCTCATCCTTCAGGCTCTCGGTCATTCTAACATGGCACCCCACCATCAGCCTGACGGTTATCTGACAGGCTGGCGAAGGCCAATTCTGCCGGTCCGAGGGCCTTGAACAAGCTCTTCACGAGCGGCAAAATCTTGTTTTCGGCCGCCGAAGCTGCGCCCCTAGAGGGACCACCTGCCCTCCCATGAGGGGCGTCCCTGCCCGAAGTCGAGCATCCTGGCGGCCCAGGGGATTCCCGCACGCTCAGGAAACGCTCTCAGGGGGATCGCGGCACCAGGCCCCCAGCGGGGCCTGGGTAGTAATCATACACGGGCCATCCCGGGAAATGCGCCTTTATGCGGGCTATAGCCTGGGGTCCTGTATTGACCACAATGATGAGCTCATTGGAGGCGAAGGGAGGCGTGAGCGGCAGGAGCGTGCCGTATTCTCTCCAGGACTCAAAGAGGTGCACGACGATCAACGCCCGGCTCAACCCGGCACGCTGGATGGGTTCCATGTGAACCCGCCGTATGTCGTTCAGACCACCCAACATGCCCAGCCGGGCTGGCAAGTAGAAAAGCAGATTGCCAGCAATCAGCGTCGCCAGCAAGGCCGTGACCGCCAGGCGCCGCGCCCGCATCCCAGGCCCCCGCGCCAACCATTGCACCCCCGCCGCGCTGGCCACAGCAAGCCCGGGGAGCGCCTCAAAGTAGTAGCGGGGGCCATAAGTCCAGGACCCGACCCAATAGAACCCATAGGCCACAACCAGGCTGAAGAAGGTCAACAGCGCCAGCCTGAAAGCCCTGGCCCGCCGCAGCGCCCATAAACCGAAAGGCAGAAAGATCCACGAGAGAAAGGGCCAACCGAAGAGATCGTGCAGGCCAACACGCAGGCTGAACTGGGTGTTGTGCAGAGCCTTGTAAATGTCGTGGCCGGTGGCGGTGACCCCAATCCCCGGCCCAAAGCCGAGGCGATCATAAGGCCACCACAAAGTGTAGAGGTTCATCCAGGGGTTCCCGGTAAGCGCAGCCTGCCATAGGGGGAGCAGCGCGGCCACAGCCAGGCTCCAGCCAGCCAGGGCGACCCCCCACCGCAGGCGACGCCCATTGCGCCAAGAAAGCCAAACAGCATGCAAGCCAACAGGGAAGGCAATGCCCACCGCGGTTAGCGGCCTGGTAATCACCAACAACCCCAATGCGCCTCCGCCCGCGGCGGCCACCAGGGGGCCCGGGGCCTTGCCCGCGCCGCGCCCCAAACCCTGAAGGTCCAGCCAGGCATGCAGAAAGGCAAGCGCCAGGAAGAGGCTGAAAATATGGGACATGAGCGAGCCGCTTAACATCCAGTACATGGGGGAGAGCAGGCTCAGCGCCGCCGCCAGCAACCCCAGGCTGCCATCGCGCACCCGTTCACCCAGGCGGTAGGTCAGCCACAGCGAAAAGGCTCCCAGCAGCGCGTTGGCCAGCCAGGGAGCACCCAGACGCACCGCCAGGGACAGGGCGGCCGGCCATCCAGGAGGGTACTTGGCGAAGCGCAACCCGCCGTAATCCACCACAAAAGGAACCAGGAATGCCTTGGGCTCGGGCGGCGAGGGCAGGGCGAACTCCCCCCGGGCCATGACATGCGCCTGCCAGAGAAAAGCGAATTCATCCTCCAAGTGGGGCAAACCTTCAAAAACGTGCCAGGACACCCACCTGGCCACCAAAGCCCCGGCCAAGGCCACCGCCAGGGCGGCTAGAGGCTGCCAGCGGGATCTCAGGATCGCCCCCATCGCTCAAAGGCCCCCAATCCTTCCAGAGCTTCCAGCGCTGCTTGGTGCAGACACCCATTGCTGGCCAGCACACCAACATTGTGCGCCAGCTTGCGCCCAGCGGAGAAATCCAATGGGCGACCTAACAGATCGCTCACCTGCCCGCCTGCCTCCATCACCAGGAGGGCGCCGGCGGCGTGATCCCAAACATATTCGCTCCCCGGCGGGCGCATCGCGCTGGGCAGCCGGATCATCAGCTCGCCACCGCCCGCGGCGAGCAATGCGTACTTGGCCTGGCTGTCCATCGGCAGCCGACGATCGCCCAACCCCAGGCCGTCGATCCAGCGCTCCAGCAGCGCCGGATCGGTGTGGCTCATTTCGTAGGAGTGGAGCAGGCGCGCTTCACGCGGTGCATCGCAGCGCGAAACATGCAAGGGCACAAAGCCTGCGGGATCCTTTAGGCTCTCAGCCCACGCCCCTCGCCCGCGCACCGCCAGGGCCAATACGCCGCGCCCCCCTGGCAGCCCCAGGTCAGGCAGCGCCAGATTCGGGCAGGCCAGCCCGCCTATGGCAACCCTGCCGTCCTCCACCAACGCCAGGGCCACGGCGTACTGCCCTGCGCGCAGGAAACCCTTGGTGCCATCCACCGGGTCCAACACCCAATAGCGCCCGCCCGCATGGCCTGCGCCCAGGTCAATCCAATGGCAAACTTCCCCGGCCTCAGCCTGGGGCATCAGGCTTCGCACTGCGCTGAGCACCTGCCCCAGCAATTGCCTTCCCCCTTCTTCGCCCAGCATGCGGCTGGTCTCCTCCGCCACCAGGGAGACCCCCGGGTAGACCTGCTCAAGCCGGGCGCCCACATAAGCCTGCACCGCGAAATCAGCCACCGTCACCGGCGAGCGGTCCAGCTTAGTCCCCGAGCCTCCCGCCTGCTCCTGGATGCTCTGGGCAAGCAGTCCAGCCTGCCGCAGGACCTGCCGCGCGAAGCGGGCCTCCCCGCCATAATCTCCCTGGAACAGCGAAGGATCCATATGCCTTAACCTTCCTCCACCCCATTCATCCTTTTCTCATCGAAGCCGGGTACAATTCTCCCGCATCCGCATCGCTTTGGGAAGGTCCATGCCACGAAGAGTCCTGGTGATCGCCCTGCTGCTGGGCGCCTGCAAATCCGCGACGCCCGCACTCCCGCCGGCCAGTCCAACGGCTCGCCCTCCCTTCCCAACGGCTGTTCCAACCGCCACCCACCTCCCCCTGGTCACCGAGCAATCCACGGCCACGGCTGCTCCGACCCCCGCACCTGTCAGCCAACGGCCGGATCCTGACCGCGCCCACTGGGTGCCGGCGGTCCAGGGACTGAAGCGCCCTGTGGATATGGGGCACGTGGGCGACGGCCGGCTTTTCATCGTCGAGCAAGCGGGGCTCATCCGCATCTTCCAGGACGGCTCCCTCTTGCAGGAGCCCTTCCTGGACATCCGCGGCCGGGTGGGCGACAGGGCCAACGAGCAGGGACTCTTGGGCCTGGCCTTCCACCCGCGCTTCCCCGAGAATGGCTTTTTCTATCTGAACTACACGGACAACCAGGGGGACACCCTCATCGCTCGCTTCCAGGTTTCCGGGGATCCAAACCGGGCTGATCCTGACAGTGAGAAGATCTTGCTGCGCATCGACCAACCCTTCCCCAACCACAATGGCGGCGGCCTGCGCTTCGGACCCGATGGTATGCTCTACATCGGCACGGGCGACGGCGGTTCGGCGGGCGACCCTCAGGGCAATGGACAAAGCCTGGACACCCTGCTGGGCAAGATCCTGCGCATCGATGTGGACGGCGGGGATCCCTATTCCATCCCCCCTGACAATCCCTTCGCTGCAGGCGGCGGCCGGGCAGAAATCTGGGCCTACGGTTTGCGCAATCCCTGGCGTTTCGCCTTTGACCCCTTCAGCGGCGCTCTCTTCATCGCCGATGTGGGCCAGAATCAGTGGGAGGAAATTGATCTGGCGCCCGCGGGCGCCGGGGGGCTCAATTTCGGCTGGAACCACCGCGAAGGGGCCCATCCCTTCGCCTCCGCGCGCACCGAGGGCCTGATCGACCCCATCGCCGAGTATGGGCACAGCCAGGGGTGTTCGGTCACCGGCGGGTTGGTGGTGAATAGCCCCTCCCTGCCGGACTGGCGTGGCGTTTACCTTTACGCCGATTATTGCAGCGGGCGGGTATGGGGCTTGTGGCGCGGACCCGGCGGCGAGTGGGTCAACGCACAGCTCTACCACACGGACTTCTCCGTGAGCTCTTTCGGCGTGGACGCTGCGGGGGAGGTATACCTGATCGACCACCGAGGCACGCTCTATCGCCTGCAAGAGAAGCCCTAGCTGCGCAGCGGCGGCAAGGCCGAACTCCCNGGGAACTTGGGGCGGGCAGACCATGGTGAAAAAATAAGGAGGATAGGACACGAAGATGAACCTCACAGGCACTTGGACGGCTTTGGTGTTGCTGCTGGCCATCGGCGGGGGGCACGTCTGGGTGGTGAAGCTCGAATACTACGTGGGTGCGCGCATCTGGCGCCTGGTCCTGGCCTTTGGCCTAGTCCTGGCCTTGCTCTCCCTGCTGGCGCCGAATTTCCCCATGGCGGTGATCCTGGGGGTGCTGGCCGGATCCATCATCTGGGGAGCCGGAGAGCTCCCCGAGCAGGAGGAGCGGGTGCAGCGCGGCCTTTTCCCGGCCAACCCGAAACGCGTGGGAGGGGAGGGCCAGCGATGACACTGCAGTGGATTGGACCGCTGATGGCCTTGCTGACGGTGGGAACCATCGCCTTTGGCCATGTGCTGGTACGCTGGCTGCACGCCCGATTCGGCACCCGCCCTGGCGGGCCTCTGCTTGGCTTGGGCCTCTTACTGCTCATCGCCTCCCTGTTCAGCCGGGCCGATTGGGTCTCCGCAGTGCTGGGTGTGCTGGGCATCACCACCTTCTGGGATGGCGTGGAGGTCTTCCATCAAGAAAAGCGCATGCGGCGGGACGCGGCACTGCAGGAGGCCCGCGGCACATCAAGGGGCCAGGAGGCTGAGCGGTGAGCAACCGCCAGGGCCCGGCTCGCCCCGCAATTCTGCGCAAACACTACGCCCTTCCGCAAGAGCACGGGGCATGGATTTGGTGGATCGGCCCCCTGCTCATCGGCATGGCCGCTGGCGGCCGTCCCGACGGCCGTCTGCTCCTTTTCAGCCTCAGCGTGCTGGCCGCCTTCCTGGCCCGCCAACCGGCCAGCATCTGGGTCAAAGTGCGCAGCGGCCGCCGCCCTGCCCGCGACCAGGCGCCCGCGGCCTTCTGGCTGGCCCTCTATAGCTCGGCCGCCTTGGGAAGCCTGGCCGCCCTGATCCTGGATGGGGCGACTTACTTGTTGCTGCTGGCCCTGCCGGGCGTACCGGTCTTCCTTTGGCATCTGTGGCTGGTCGCCCGCCGCCAGGAGCGCGGCCGTCTGGGCACTGAGCTGGTCATCAGCGGCGTGCTGGCCCTGACCGCCCCAGCCGCGTACTGGCTCTCTGCAGGCCAGGGCCAGATCACCGCCTGGATCCTCTGGCTGCTCACCTGGCTGCAATCCGCGGCCTCCATCGTGAGCGTGGCTTACCGCCTTAAAATGCGCAAAATGGCCCAGGCACCACCGCTAGGCCGCCGCTTGCGCATGGCAGCCCGAGGGTTGGCCTACCACGGATTCAACCTGGGTTTGAGCGCCGCACTGGCCGCCATGCGCTTGGCCCCCTGGGGCACGCTGATCGCTTTCGGTTTGACCGCCGTGGAAGCGCTGGAGGGCGTGCTACGGCCGCCCGTGGGGGTGCGACCCACCCGCATCGGACTGCGCCAACTGGGGGTTAGTAGCCTTTTCGTCGTGCTGATGGCCCTGGCTTATTGGCGGCGCTAGGCGCCCCCTTTCAGCGCAGCCAGAGCACCAGGGCGCCCACGGTTACCCCCAACATGGCCATGCTGACCACAATGAGGGCCAGGGCCATGAGCACCCTGGCCACGCGACGGGCCAGCGGAGCTGTCTGGGATCCCGCTGGAAGGAGGTACAGCGCGCCCAGCAGGACCAGCCCCAGCAGGGCTGCGGGCGCGAAGATGAGGCCCAGGCGCAGCGCTGTATCCAGGCCCACCTGCTGGATGAGCCCGGCCAGCCGTCCCGGGCTGAGCAGGAAATAGGCCATCGCCCCCAGGCTGGCCAGCAGCACCGGCGTTGCGGCCAATAAAGTCAGGGCCACCGCCGCACGGCTGAGAGGCCCGCTCTCTAAGGACCCCAGCCCCCCGACCCGCGCATCGGCAGGCGGACCTTTGGCCGCGCTGAGCACCAGCGCCAATCCCAGCGCCAGCCAGAGGGCGCCCAGCAGCGGCGCCCACTCGCTCAGCGGTCTGAGCAGGGAGGTGGCGGGCAGGCGCTCCAGCAGGCGGTCAAAGCGATCTGGTGCCAAGAAGGCCGCCGACCGCAGAGCCACCGCAGCGGCGAACAGGGGCAAGCCCAAGCGCAGCACCCAGAGCCCCAGCGCCGCGCGGCGCAGCCGCGGCTGGGGGCTGGGGACCGCCTGATCTATGGGCCTGGGGCGTGTGGGCACCTGGGCTGGCCGCTCCAGGGCATAGAGCACAGCCATCACCACGATGGCCAACAATGTGACAGGGGCGAAGAAAAGGGCTGTTCGAAGGTAGCTCTCCCCCGGCAGGCGCGCCAGTAAAGCCTGGAAGCGCCCTGGGGCCAGGAAAAAGAGCGCCAAGGCCAACAGGGCTCCGCCCAGCATGGGCACCGCAGGGAGCAGCACGGCCACGGCCGCCAGTTGGGTCTTGCTCAGCGACCTGGCCCAGGATTGGATGCGCGCCAGGGCTCCTGCCATCGTTCATCCCCCCCAACGCCCTCAGGGCGCCAGGGTCACCTCCACGCTAGCAATATGGCCCAAACCGTCGAACGCGGGCAGGGGATCGATGACCACCACCCGGCCGGGGCCGGCTGCGGAAACCACATAGGGCACCTGCACGCTAAAAGGGCCTGGTTGGCCGATGTCGGGCGCGGCCANGATGGCCGGTTGGCTCCCCACCTTGTTGCCCTCCGCGTCATAAATCTCCACCAGGAGAGTGCCCTCAAAGCTGGCCAGGCCAAAGCCCTCCACCAAGACCATCCCCCCGCTCAGGGTCGCGTCGGGCAAGGGTCGCTCAATGCGCAATTGTTCCACGGGCGGAGCGGGGGGATTAAGGGAGGGCGGTCCGCCGGGAACCAGGATTATGCCTACGGAGGACAGGTGGATAATCCCCCCATCGCGCGCGCTCTCGGCGTAAACTTGCAAGAGGGCGTTGCGCTCCGCGCTCACCGTGAACTCCAGTTGCGCGCTAAAGGGCCCCCGCTCGCCCACCTCCGCGGCGATGGTCGCCGGGGCCTGGGCCAGCACGGTCCCATCATCCAGCACAAGGCGGGTCACCACGGTCTGCTCGAAAGTGGGATCGGCCATGCCCTTCACCACCAGGGGCGAAGGGACGCGCGAGCCAGGCCCCGGCTGGCCTATGTAGAGGGCCTCCAAGGGCCCGACGGCCGTAGGGCTGGCAGTGGGGAGCGGGGTGGGGACCGCGCTGGGCGGGGCGGCGGTGGCTGGCTCCGTGGGAAGCGATGGGCTGGGCGTGGGCCCGCCCGGCACCAAGCCGGGCAGGTTGCAGGCCAGCGCGGCGGCGAACAGTGCAATCCAGCTCACAAGACTCTTTGTGCGCATCCGAGCGCTCCTTTGCGATGGACGATATGGATGGGGTTCGTTTGGCGGTCAGGCTGCCAAACGAACCCCATCAAATTTCTCGGCTGCGGGGACATGCTGGCCTTTATTGTATCCGCCCTGCCCCCATTTGACACTAGAACATTCGTTCTAT
>Ga0180881_1226_pt1 | contig 15386 bp, 28 predicted proteins | sample Deesub1362A_J573_FD_124314 | JGI IMG/M metagenome (GOLD analysis project Ga0180881, IMG submission 124314) | Anaerolineales bacterium JdFR-61 | reverse complement strand
AATGTGCCCGCCAAGCGCACCCGCCGGCCTCGCAGCCGCCGCCTGATGGTTCGCAAGCCGGCCTACAAGAAAGCCATCGTCACCCTGGCGGAGGGCGATAGCATCGATATCTTTGAAGGGGTGAGGTAATGCCGATCAAGAAATATAAGCCAAGCTCGCCGGGGCGACGGCACATGACCGGCGCCACCTTCGAGGAAATTACCAAGACCAAGCCCGAGCGGTCGTTGATCGTCCCGTTGCGCAAGCGCGGCGGGCGCAACAACCAGGGGCGCATCACGGTGCGCCATCGGGGTGGCGGCAACCGCCGTTTCCTGCGCATCGTGGATTTCAAGCGCCGCAAGCGCGGCATCCCGGCGCGGGTGGCGGCCATTGAATATGACCCCAACCGCTCGGCGCGCCTGGCGCTGCTGCATTATGTGGACGGCGAGAAGGCCTACATTCTGGCCCCCTTGGGCCTCCAGGTGGGCGATACGCTCATGGCCGGCCCTGAAGCGGAGATCCGGCCGGGCAACGCCATGCCGCTGGCCAACATCCCCCTGGGCACCATGATCCACAACATTGAGCTCCAGGAGGGGCGTGGNGGGCAGTTGGTGCGGGCGGCCGGCACTTCGGCCCANTTGCTTGGCAAGGAGGGTGCCTACGCCGCAGTGCGCCTGCCNTCCGGCGAGGTGCGCCGNATCCGCCAGACCTGCTACGCCACCATCGGNGAGGTGGGCAACCCGGACCACAGCCAGATCAAGCTGGGCAAGGCGGGCCGCAAGCGCCACTTGGGCATCCGCCCCACAGTGCGCGGCTCGGCCATGAGCCCGCGCGACCATCCCCACGGCGGTGGGGAGGGGCGCCAGCCCATCGGCTTGCCAGGGCCCAAGAGCCCCTGGGGCAAGCCCACCCTGGGCTATAAGACACGGCGCAACAAGAAGACGGAAAAGTACATCATTCGCCATCGCTCCAAGCGCCGCCGGCGCTGAGCGGGATGTGATTTGGGAGGCGAGAGAGTATGTCGCGATCGCTGAAAAAGGGTCCTTATATTGACCCTAAGCTGCTGAAGAAGATCGAGGAGATGAACGCCCGCGGCGAGAAGAAGGTCATCCGCACCTGGAGTCGCCGGAGCACCATCTTCCCGCAAATGGTGGGCCACACCATCGCTGTGCACGATGGCCGGCGCCATGTGCCCATTTACATCACCGAGAACATGGTGGGCCACAAACTGGGCGAGTTCGCGCCCACCCGCACGTTCCGCGGGCACATCGTGAAAGATCGGCGAAGGTAAGGGACGATGACCGAGGGAAACGAGATTCGGGCGAGCGTGCGCTATCTTCCCATGTCCCCGCAAAAAGTGGGGCTGGTGGCTGATCTGGTGCGCGGCATGGACGCGGTCATCGCGCTGGAGGTCTTGCAGTTCACCCCTAAGGCGGCCGCCAAGCCGGTGCAGAAGTTGCTGCGCTCCGCCATTGCCAACGCCGAGGAGAACTTCGGCCTCAGCCGCGATGAGCTGTACATTCACCAGATCACTGCCGACAAGGGCCCGACGCGCCGCTGGCGCCGCTTTGGCGCCAGGGGGCGTTTCAAGCCCATCAAGCGCCGCTACACGCACGTAACCATTGTGCTGCGCGAACGGCAAGCTGAGGGGCGCTGAGGCCCGTAGAAAGGAGCAGGCATGGGACGCAAGGTACATCCCATCGGTTTTCGGCTGGGAATCAACAAGACCTGGGAATCGCGTTGGTTCGCCAACAAGGATAAATATGCCGATCAGTTGCACGAGGATCGGGCGATCCGCGAGCTGATCATGGCCAACGCGCCGCGCGCGGGGATCTCGCGCATCGAGATCGAGCGCTTCCCCAACAGCGTGCAGATCACCATCCACACCGCCAAGCCGGGCATCGTCATCGGCCGCAAAGGGGCCATGGTGAAGGAGCTGCGGCGCAAGATCCAGGAGTTGACGGGCGTCTCCGTCAAGCTGGACATCGCCGAAATCAAGGATCCTGACCTGGATGCTCGCCTGGTGGCGGAAAACATCGCCAGCCAGTTGGAGCGGCGCATCAGCCACCGGCGGGCCATGCAGCGGGCCGTGCAACAGGCTATGCGCCAGGGCGCCAAGGGCATCAAGGTGATGTGCTCCGGCCGTCTGTCGGGCGTTGAAATGGCGCGCCGTGAATGGGTGCGCGAGGGGCGCGTGCCGGCCCAAACCCTGCGCGCTGACCTGGATTTCGCCCGCGCCGAGGCGCTGACCACCTACGGGCGCATCGGCGTGAAAGTGTGGATTTATAAGGGAGATATTCTGCCCGAAAGCGAAGAGCAGCCGGAAGCCATGGATGTCTACGTCAGCGAGTGAGGCTGCGGCGCGGGCAATGAGGTGCTAGCATGTTAATGCCAAAACGGGTCAAGTATCGCAAGCAAATGCGCGGCCGTATGAAGGGCAAGGCCAGCCGGGGCACCGAAGTGGCCTTTGGCGACTTCGGCCTGCAGGCTCTGGAGCCCGGCTGGATCACGGCCCGCCAGATTGAGGCCGCTCGCCGTGCCCTGGTGCGCTATATGCGCCGGCGGGGCAAGGTCTGGATTCGCATCTTCCCCGACAAACCGGTCACCAAGAAACCGGCTGAGACTCGCATGGGTAAGGGCAAGGGTTCCGTGGATCATTGGGTGGCTGTAGTTAGGCCCGGCCGCATCCTGTTTGAGATTTCGGGGCTGGATGAACAGGGCGCCCGCGAGGCCATGCGCTTGGCCTCGCACAAACTCTCCATCAAGACCAAGTTCGCCACGCGATCCGAACTGGGCGGAGGGGAGTGAGCCATGAAGCTCAAAGCGGCTGAGATTCGAGCGCTTTCCACGCAGGAAATTCGGGCCCGCCTGGAAGAGGCGCGCGAGGAATACTTTAAATTGCGCTTTCAGTTCGCCAGCGGGCAGTTGACGGATACTTCCCGCCTGCGAATTGCGCGGCGAAATATTGCCCGGCTGGCGACCATCCTGCGCGAGCGGGAGCTGGCCGAGGAAGGTGAACGATGACCAACAAGCGACGTCGACTGGTGGGCGAGGTGGTCTCGGCCAAGATGCAAAAGACAGTTAAAGTACGGGTAGACCGCAGCTTCCGCCACCCCATCTATGGCAAGGTGGTGCGCACCCGCAAATTCTACCTGGCCCATGATGAGCTGGGCTGTGAGCCGGGGGACAAGGTGCAGATGGTGGAAAGCCGTCCCCTCTCGCGCCGCAAGCGCTGGGCGGTGGAGACCATCCTGCGCAGGGCCTCCCAGGCTCAGGTCGAGGCGGAGAAGCGGGGGGCTGTGGAGGAGCCCGAGCTGGAGGGTGAGGAATGATCCAGCAGGAGAGCCGTGTAAAGATCGCCGACAACACCGGTGGCCGCGAGTTGTTGGTCATCCGGGTGTTGGGCGGTTCGAAGCGGCGCTACGGCCGGGTGGGGGACGTTGTGGTGGGGACGATCAAGTCGGCCACCCCCCACGGCGCGGTCAGGAAGAGCGATGTGGTGCGGGCGGTGATTGTGCGCACCGCCAAAGAATACCGCCGCGCCGACGGCTCGTATATCCGCTTCGACGACAACGCCGCCGTGATCCTGGATACCGACGGGCGCAACCCCAAAGGGACGCGCATCTTCGGCCCGGTGGCCAGAGAGCTGCGCGAGAAGGGATTCACCAAGATCGTCTCGCTAGCACCGGAAGTGCTTTAGGAGGCGGGCTGTGAAAAAGGTGAAGATCCGACGCGGAGACACAGTGGAAGTGGTCAGGGGGCGCGATAAGGGGATGCGCGGCGAGGTGCTGCGCGTGTTGCCTAAGGAAGATCGTGTGGTTGTGCAGGGTGTGGCCATCCGCAAGAAGCACCAACGCCAGGTGCAGGCTGGTGGGCGGACCATGAACCCGGGCATCATTCAGTTTGAAGCGCCCATCCACATTTCCAATGTGATGCTGGTTTGTCCCAAGTGCGACCAGCCCACCCGGGTGGGCATCCAGCGCCAGGATGGCGAACGCCACCGGGTGTGCAAGAAGTGTGAATCATTGATTGATTAATGGGAACGGGAGTTAGAGACGCATGGCGCATTATCTGCTAGAACGCTATCGCAAAGAAGTGGTGCCGACCTTGATGAAGGAGTTCGGCCTGAAAAACCCCATGCAGGTGCCGCGGCTGGAAAAAGTGGTCATTAACGTGGGCGTGGGCGAGGCGCTGGACAACGCCAAAGCCCTTGACCATGCCGTGGAGGACGTGGCCACCATCGCCGGGCAGCGGCCGGTGATCACCAAGGCGCGCAAGAGCATCGCCGCGTTCAAGTTGCGGGAAGGCCGCTCCATCGGCGTCAAGGTCACCTTGCGCGGCGAGCGCATGTGGGCCTTCTTGGACCGCTTGATGAACGTGGCGCTGCCCCGCACGCGTGATTTTCGCGGCGTCTCGCCCCACAGCTTCGACGGGCGGGGCAATTTCACCCTGGGGGTGAGCGAGCAGCTCATTTTCCCCGAGATTGACTACGACAAGATTGACAAGATCCGCGGCTTTGAGGTGACCATCGTGACCACTGCGCCCAACGACGAACAAGGCCGCCGCTTGCTCGAGCTGCTGGGTATGCCCTTTGCGAAAGGTGAAGTCTATGGCTAAGAAGTGCATGCCGATCCGCGAGACGCGACGCAAATATAAAGTGCGCGTGCGCAACCGTTGTCAGATTTGCGGCCGCCCGCGCGGCTATTATCGCCGCTTTAAGCTTTGCCGCATATGCCTCCGGGAACAAGCCCTTGAGGGGCGCATCCCCGGTTTGGTGAAATCATCCTGGTAAGCCGGGTGACGGAGTGAGAGCATGACCGTATCGGATCCGATTGCTGATATGTTGACCCGCATCCGCAACGGTCTGATGGCTGGCCATCAGACGGTGTCGATGCCGGCGTCGAATCTAAAGATCGCCATCGCCGAAATCCTGCAAAAGGAAGGTTTCATCGAGGGCTTTGAGGTGGTGCAGGCCAAGGACCGGCCGCATCGCACCTTGCGCATTCGCCTGAAGTACGTGGGCGAACGGCGCACGCGGCGCCCGGTGATCCAGGGCCTCGAGCGGGTCAGCCGGCCGGGGCGGCGGGTCTATGCCGGCAAGCGGGAGATCCCCTGGGTGCAATCCGGCCTGGGCGTGGCCATCCTGTCCACCCCCAAGGGGGTGATGACCGGCACTCGCGCCCGCCAACTGGGCGTCGGCGGCGAGGTGCTCTGCACCATCTGGTAAGCATGGCATTCCGCCCCACGCGGGGTCGAAAGGCCGCCGCGGAGGCGTTGAGGAGGGAAGTGTGTCGAGAATTGGACGAATGCCGGTGGAGATCCCCGAGGGCGTGAAAGTCACCATCCAGGGCTCTCGGGTGGTGGTCGAAGGCCCCAAAGGGCGCCTGGAGCGAACCTTCCGGCCTGAGATCTCCATTCAGCTCAAGGACGGCGCGGTGATCGTCGAGCGTCCCTCGGATGCCCCTCAAATGCGCGCCTTGCACGGCCTCACCCGGGCGCTCATCCACAACATGGTGGTGGGCGTCAGCCAGGGCTTCGAGAAGACGCTGCAGATCGAGGGCGTGGGCTATCGCCCCGAGGAAGATGGGCGCGACCTGGTGCTGCATGTGGGTTACAGCCATCCGGTGCGCGTCTCGCCGCCGGAGGGGATTGAATTCGATGTTGACACCCGCGCCCGGCGGATCAAAGTCAAGGGAATCGACAAAGAATTGGTCGGCCAGGTGGCGGCGGATATTCGCAAGGTCCGCCCGCCCGAGCCCTATAAGGGCAAAGGCATCCGTTATCTGGGCGAGTACGTGCGCCGCAAGGCCGGAAAAGCGGGTAAGGTAGGATGATCATGGCTAAGAAAACTCGCCGAATGATGCGCAAGCGACGTCACATGCGGGTGCGCAAGAAGGTTTCCGGCACGCCGGGGCGACCGCGGCTGAATGTCTATCGCAGCCTGACCCAGATCTACGCGCAAGTCATAGACGACACCTCCGGTCACACCCTGGTTGCTGCCAGCACCCTGGACCCCGAAATCCGCGGTCAGCTCAAGGGCCTGCCAAAGGCCGAGCAGGCCAAACTGGTGGGCCAGTTGATCGCTGAGCGGGCCAAGAAACAGGGCATCACCAAGGTGGTCTTCGACCGCGGCGGCTTCCGCTACCATGGTCGCGTGCGCGCCCTGGCGGAGGCTGCGCGCCAGGCCGGCCTGGAGTTCTGATCAAGATAGGAGCGCGACGGTGAGAGCTGATTTCAGAGGACGAGACGAAGAACGGGAAGAGCTGGACGAGCGGGTCATCGATATTGCCCGCGTGGCCAAGGTGGTCAAGGGCGGGCGGCGCTTCGCCTTCCGCGTGACTGTGGTGGTGGGCGACAATCGCGGGCGGGTCGGCCTGGGGATCGGCAAGGCGCGCGGCGTGCCCGACGCCATCCGCAAGGCCATCGAAAAGGCCAAGCGCAATATGGTGAAGGTGCCGCTCATCGGCACCACCATCCCCCATGAGGTGCTCTCCAAGCACGGTGGGGCCAAGGTGCTGCTCAAGCCCGCCTCCCCCGGCACGGGCGTGATTGCCGGCGGCGCGGTGCGCGCCGTGGTCGAGGCTGCTGGGGTGCGCGACATCCTGACCAAATCCCTGGGCAGCGCCAATGTGCTCAATGTGGCCACAGCCACCTTGAAAGGCTTGCAGCAGCTCAAGTCTGTTGAGGAAGAAGCTGCCAAGCGGGGCAAGGACCCCTCCGAGCTGATACCCTTCTGGGAGCGCAAGCGACATGGCTAAGAAGAAAGCGAAAAAGGGCGCCGCCCTGCGCATCACCCTGGTGCGCAGCCCCATCGGGTACTCCGAGCGGCAAAAGCGCACCGTGCGGGCGTTGGGCTTGCGCCGCCTGAATCAAACGGTGGAACAGGCGGACACCCCCGTTATTCGAGGTATGATCGCCAAAGTGAGCCATCTGGTGCGGGTGGAGGAGCAAGGATGAAATTGCATGAATTGAAACCCCGACCTGGAGCCCGCCGGCGGCGCAAGCGCGTGGGCCGCGGCATTTCGGCCGGGCAAGGCAAGACGGCTGGGCGGGGAACCAAGGGATACGGCGCGCGCGCGGGATCGGGCGGCAAGCTGTATTTCCAGGGCGGCAATTTGCCCATCTACCGCCGCCTGCCCTTCAAACGCGGCTTCACCAATTTCCGCCGGCCCGACTGGCAAGAGGTGACCGTGGATCGCCTGGCGCGTTTCAGCGCCGAGACGGAAGTGAACCCTGAGACCCTGCGCCAAGCGGGCGTGATCAAGAGCGCCAGGAAGCCCGTGGTGGTGATCGGCCGCGGCGAATTGGAAGTGGCCCTCAAGGTGCGGGTGCACCGCATCACGCGCGGGGCGCGTGAGAGTATTGAGGCCGCCGGCGGCTCGGTGGAGTTGCTGCCGCTGGAAAAGTGAAAAGCGCGAAAGGATGGCGGGGATGAAACGATCAGCGTGGCGTTTCTTGTTCATGTCCAGCGATATCCGCAACCGGCTGCTCATCACCGCCGGGCTGCTGGTGATCTATCGCTTCGCCGCCCACGTGCCCGTTCCCGGTGTGGATCGGACGGCCATCGCCCAAATCTTGCAGGGGAGCGGGGCTACCCTTTTCAACTTGTTGGACCTGCTTTCCGGCGGCACGGTGTCCAATTTTTCCGTGCTGGCCATGGGCGTCTATCCCTACATCACCGCCCAGATCATCCTGCAATTGCTGGTCCCCATCGTTCCCGCCCTGCAGCAGCGCATGGAAGATGACCCGCGCGAGGGCCGCAAGTGGATGGAAAAGTGGACCTACTTCCTGGCGGTCCCCATGGCGGCATTGCAGGCCGTGGGCCAGATCCGCCTCTTCCAGCAATTCGCGGCGGGCGGCCAGATCCTGGCCCAGCCCCTGGGCTTCAACCTGCCCACCATCACCATGATTCTGACCATGACCGCCGGGACCATGTTCGCCATCTGGTTGGGTGAGCTGATCTCGGAATATGGTATTCGCAATCAGGGATTGTCCTTGATCATCTTCGCCGGCATCGTCTCCCGCATTCCCATCAACTTGCAGAGTCTCCTGGCCAACGAAGCCACTCGCGTCCAGATGCTCATCTTCATGACCTTGATCATGGTGGCCACCATCTTCGCCATCGTCTATGTCCAGGAGGGGCGGCGCAATGTTCCGGTGATGTATCCCGGCCGCCGGGTGGGCAATCGCATGTCCATGCCGGTAAAGGGCACGTTGCCCTTGATGGTCAACATGGCGGGCATGATCCCCCTCATTTTCGCCCAGTCGATCCTCACCTTCCCTGCGGTTCTTGCCCAATTCTTTATCGGGTCGGAGAACGAAATCATCCGCAACATCGCCTTCTTCCTGCAATCCAACTTCGGCGGGGTGACGCCGACCTATTGGATCCTCTACTTCCTGATGGTGGTGATTTTCACCTTTTTCTACACCGACGTGCTTTTCTCGCAGCAGAATTACGGCGAAAACCTTAAGCGCTCGGGGGCCCAGATCCCTGGGGTGACCAAGGGTGCGCCGACCCAGCGCTATCTGACGCGAGTGCTGCGCCGCATCACCCTGCCGGGCGCCCTTTTCCTGGGGCTGGTGGCGGTGATGCCCTTCCTGGTGGGCCTGATCTGGCCTGTGGCCGGGACGCAATCTGGGCTGCTGCTGGTCTCCTCCGCCGGCCTGCTGATCGTGGTGGGTGTCATTCGCGACACCTATCGTTCCATTGAGGCCGAGCTGAAGTTGCGGGGTTACGATCAGGCCGTGTTGGTGCGCTGAGGCGAAGGTTGAGAGGGCAGGGCGCGATGCCTTGGTATCGAGGGATCGTCTTGAAGAGTGAACGCGAGCTGCAAATCATGCGCGCCGCTGGGCGCATCAACGCCCAGGCCCTGCTGGCCGCGGTGCGGGCTGTGCGGCCCGGGGCGCGCACCGCGCAGGTCAACGACGCCGCGGCGCGCGTGCTGGAGAAGCATGGTGCCAAGGCCGCCTTCTTGGGCTATCCCGGCGCCTATCCCTACCCGGCGGTGACCACCGTCTCGGTCAACGAGGAGCTGGTGCACGGCATTCCGGGGCCGCGCAAGTTGAGGGAAGGCGACATCGTGTCCATCGATTGCGGGACCATCCTGGATGGGTTTGTGGCTGATTCAGCGCTGACCGTTCCGGTGGGCCAGGTGAGCCCAGAAGCGCGGCGCCTGCTGGAAGTCACCGAACAGGCCCTCTTTGAGGGCATCGCCAAGATGCTGCCGGGAAACCGGACCGGCGACGTCTCGGCGGCCATCCAGCAATTCGTGGAGAGCCATGGTTTCAACGTGGTGCGCGAATACACGGGCCATGGGGTGGGGCGCAACATGCACGAGGATCCCCAGGTGCCCAATTACGGCCGTCCTGGTACCGGGGCGCGCTTGAGGCCAGGGATGACCATCGCCCTGGAGCCCATGGTCTTGGCTGGCGAGCCCGAAACCCGGGTGCTCAAGGACCAGTGGACGGTGGTTTCCAAGGACGGAAAGTTGACCGCGCATTTTGAGCACACCATCGCGGTAACCGAAAAGGGGCCCTGGGTCCTGACCACTTTGGAAGATGAACTGGACGGCATGGAGGGTTTCTTTTATAATGACTACTTTGCGGGTCGCCCGCGGGCGATCGCTGAGTAAAGGAGAACGGTAAGATGAAAGTCTCTGCTTCCGTCCGCAGGCGCTGCCCGAAGTGCAAAATCGTGAGGCGCCGCGGCAAAGTCTATGTGATCTGCGAGAATCCGCGGCACAAGCAGCGACAGGGATAAGAGCATGGCACGCATTGAAGGCATTGATTTGCCGCGCAACAAACGCATTGAGATCGGCTTGACATACATCCACGGGATTGGGCGCTCCACGGCGCTCAGGGCCCTGCAGGCGACCGGGATCAGTCCGCATACCAAGGTTAACGACCTGACCGAGGACGAGATCACCGCCCTGCGGGACTACATCGCCAAGAACCTGAAAGTGGAGGGCGATCTGCGCCGTGAGGTGCAGATGAACATCAAGCGCTTGATTGATATCGGCTGCTACCGCGGCCTGCGCCATCGGCGCGGCCTGCCGGTGCGCGGCCAGCGCACGCGCACCAACGCCCGCACCCGCAAAGGGCCGAAGAAGACGGTTGCCGGTCGCGGGCGCCGGCGCGGCGCGAAGAAGAAGTAAATCGCCTCCCGGCCTGCCCGGCTCGTCCCCGGCGCATGGGGCTCCTTCCTCCCCAGCGGCTGGCGTTGGGCTGGCGAGCGTGGGCTGGGGCCATGGCTAACAAAATGGAGTAAGCATATCGATGGCACGTAGAGCAGGACGAGCACGCAGGGCAAGTAGCCGCAAGGCCAAGCGGACCCTATCCCATGGCCGCGCCTATATCCATGCCACCTTCAACAACACCATCATCACCATCACGGACATGCAAGGCAACACGGTGGTGTGGGCCAGCGCTGGCTCATCGGGCTTCAAGGGCTCGCGCAAGAGCACCCCTTATGCGGCCCGCCTGGCCGCCGAGCAGGCCATCAACGCGGGCATTGAGCGCGGCCTGCAGGAGGTGGACATTCTCGTCAAAGGGCCGGGGCCTGGCAGGGAGGCGGCCATTCGCGCCATTCAGGGCTCGGCGGTGAAGGTGCGCTCCATCAGCGACATCACGCCCGTGCCCCACAACGGATGCCGCCCGCCCAAGAAACGCCGCGTCTAAGTGGAAATAACAAGGAAGGATACCTGAAAGATGGGGAAGTATATCGGACCCGTATGCAAACTATGCCGCCGGGAGGGCGAGAAGCTGTTCCTCAAGGGCCAACGCTGTTACAGCCCCAAATGCGCCTTTGAGCGGCGCGACTATCCGCCCGGAGAACATGGCCGCGAGCTGCAATTCCGCCGCCGGCGGGAGTCGGATTACAAGCGACAATTGCGGGAGAAGCAAAAAACCCGCCGCATCTACAACGTCTCCGAGCGCCAGTTCCGGCGCTATTACCGTGCCGCGCTGCAAAAGCGGGGCATGACGGGTGAGAATCTGCTCAAGATGCTCGAGCGCCGCCTGGATAACGTGGTCTACCGGCTGGGCTTCGCCGAAAGCCGGGCCCACGCCCGCCAGTTGGTCACCCATGGGCACTTCAACGTCAACGAGCGCCGCACAGACGTGCCCTCAATGCTGGTGCGGCCGGGGGACGTGATCTCGGTGCGCGAGGGTTCACGCAAGCGCCCGTACTTCAAGAACCTGGCTGCCATTGCCGAGACGCGCAGCGTGCCGGGCTGGCTGGAGCGCGATCTGGCGAGCCTGTCCGGCCGCATGCTCAAGGAACCCGATCGGCGCGATGTGGATGCCACACTGAACGAACAACTGATTGTGGAGTTCTATTCCCGCTGATCCCCCAGCCCGGGGCCGGCTCTGGCAGCGGGCCCCAGGCGGGGAAAGAGCGGGCTTATAGCACGGCCCAGGTCGTGTGCAAGTGGGAGGAATTCATGGCCGTTTTGACTAACATGGTCATGCCGCGAATTGAACGCGAAGCGGTGGCCCGCAATTACGGCAAATTCGTCATCAGCCCGCTGGAAAGCGGCTATGGCATCACATTGGGCAACGCGTTGCGCCGGGTTTTGCTCTCCTCGCTGGAGGGCGTGGCCGTCACATCCATCCGCATCACGGACGTGCCCCATGAATTCTCGGACATCCCCGGGGTGCGCGAGGATGTGATTCAGATCATGCTCAACTTGAAAAAGCTGCGCATGATCATGCATGAAGGCGACAGCGCCCGCCTGCGGCTGGAGGTCAGCGGCGAGGGCGTGGTCACCGCGGCGGACATCATTGCCCCTGCGGAGATCGAAATCGTCAACCCCGAGCTCTACCTCTTCACGGTGGATGATGACAAGGCCCATCTGGAAATCGAGATGAATGTCCAGCGCGGCCGGGGCTACTCGCCCTCCGACGAGCGCGGCAGATTGCCCATCGGCGAGCTGCCCACCGACGCCATCTTCAACCCGGTACGCCGGGTGCGATTCGAGGTGGGGAGGGCGCGCGTCGGCCAGGATACCAGCTTCGACCGCCTGGTGATGGAGATCTGGACCGACGGCACCATCAAGCCCGCCGACGCCCTGAGCCGCAGCGCGCAGATTTTGATGGCCCACCTGAAGGACATCGCCGGGATCACCGAGGAGAGCCTGCTCCTGGCCGCGGCCGAGGAAGAGGAGCCCAAGATGGCCAGCGAAGTCTTCGAGGTGCCCATTGAGAACCTGGACCTGTCGGTGCGGGTTTTCAACTCCCTCAAGCGCACCGGCATCACCACCGTGGGTGAGGTGCTGGACATGCTGGAGAAGGGCCCGGAGGCCATGCTGTCCATCCGCAATTTCGGCGAGAAGAGCCTGGATGAGCTTAAAGAACGCCTGCGCGAGAAGGGCTACCTGCAGGACGAAGGCGAAGCAGTCGCCGCTGAGGCGGAGTGAGGATCGGCATGAGACACAGAGTGGCAGGTTTCAGACTCAATCGCTCCAAAGGACATCGCACCGCATTGCGGCGCAACCTGATCACCGAGCTCTTTCGCCATGAGCGCATCCGCACCACGCGCGCCAAGGCCCAAGCTGTGCGCGGCGAAGCGGAGCGCCTGATCACGCGGGCCAAGAAGGGCAATGCTGCGGGCGGCGCGGCGGCTGTTCACGCCCGCCGCTATGTGGCGGCGCGCCTGAATGATCCCGAGATCGTCGCCAAGCTCTTCGATGAGATCTCGCCCCGCTATCAGGATCGGCCAGGAGGCTACACCCGCATTGTCAAGCTGGGCCCGCGCCTGGGCGACGCCGCCGAAATGGTGATCCTGGAGCTGGTAGAAGAATAAGGGTTCGCGATCGGTGCGCACCAGGGTGCGCAGCCTATGGCAACTTACAAATCGATCGTCGCTTACGACGGCACCGAGTTCGAGGGTTTTCAACGCCAGGCAGCCCCGCGACGCACCGTACAGGCTGAGTTGGAAAGGGCGCTGGCGGGCTTGGGATGGCGCGAGGCCAGCCTGAAGGCGGCCGGGCGCACCGATAGCGGTGTGCACGCCCGCGGGCAGGTGATCGCCTACCGTTTGGATTGGCGCCATGAACCTGGGGAGCTCACCCGGGCGCTGAACGCCCACCTTCCCGCCGACGTGGCGGTGCGGGAAACAGGCCCCGTGGCGGATGATTTTCATCCGCGCTTCTCGGCCCAAGGACGCCGCTACCGCTACCACATCCTCTTGGATGCGGTGCGTGATCCGCTCCAGGAGCGCTTTGCCTGGCGGGTCTGGCCGGCGCCGGATCTGGATGCAATGCGGCACGCCGCGGAGCTGCTGCTGGGGCCGCACGACTTCGGCGCCTTCGGCAGCGCCCCCATGACCGCAGGCCACACCCGGCGGGAAGTGCGCCGTGCGCAGTGGGGCCGGCAAGGGCAGCGCCTGTGGTTCGAGATTGAGGCCGATGCCTTTCTCTACCACATGGTGCGCCGGCTGGTGGGCGCCATGATCGAAGTGGGCTGGGAGCGCAAAAGCCCCGCTGATCTGGGCCGGGCGCTCGCCCAGCCGGATGAGCCCTGGCAGGGGCTGCTGGCGCCGCCCCATGGGCTGGTGCTGGAAGAAGTGATCTACCCGCCGGGGAGCGGCGATGGATAACCTTGAATGGGAAAGCCGGGAGTGGAACCGTGCAAAAAACCTACTATCCGAAATCTGAAGACATCACCCGGGAATGGTATGTGGTGGACGCCGCCGGGAAGAACCTGGGCCGCCTGGCCTCCAGGATCGCCAAGGTCCTGATGGGCAAGCACAAGCCCCAATTCACCCCGGGCGTCCCCGTGGGCGACTTTGTCATTGTGGTCAACGCCGAGAAGATCGCCGTCACCGGCAAGCGGCTGGACCAGAAAGTTTACTACCGCCACTCGGGCTATCCGGGCGGCTTGAAGCAGATCACCCTGCGCCAGCAACTGGAGAAATTTCCCGATCGAGTGATCCGCGCCGCGGTATGGGGCATGCTGCCCCGCAACCGCTATGGCCGCAAGTTGCTGAAGAAATTGAAGATCTACGCCGGGCCGGACCACCCTCACCAGGCGCAGCAGCCCAAGCCGCTGCCCTTAGAGGAGTAGATTGGCGCAAGCTGAAGGGCATGGTGCTGCGCACAGGACGGCGCAGAGCACCGGCGAGGGAGGAAGATTGAGTTGATGGCTGTACAAGTTGGACAATATTACGAGGGCATCGGCCGCCGCAAGACCAGCACCGCCAGGGTGCGCATTATGAGCGGCACGGGACAATTCATCGTCAACGGCAAGCCGTTGGAGGAATACTTCCCGCGCCTGGGCGATAGGGACGTCATCCTGGCGCCGCTGCGCGCGGTGGAGATGGAAGGCAAGCTGGACGTTTCTGTGCTGGTCAGCGGCGGGGGGATCAGCGGGCAGGCGGGCGCGGTGCGCCATGGCCTGGCGCGCGCCCTGCTGGCCATGGAGCCCAGCCTGCGGCCCGTGCTGCGTCAGGGCGGCTTCCTGACCCGCGACGCGCGCATGAAGGAGCGCAAGAAGCCGGGCCTGAAGCGAGCACGCAAGGCGCCCACCTACACCAAACGCTAAGGGGCGCCAGGCGCCGCCAATTCTGGCCAGCGCTGCCGATGGCAGTAGCCTCTCCCCCGAAAAGGTCGGGGAAGGGGTTGAGTGGAGACACGGCCGGAGCACAATCCATGGAGCTGTCCCATGCGCAATCCCCGCTGGGACAGCTCTTTTCATTGGCTCGAGGAATGGCCCTTGATGCCCTCCTTGTTGCTGGAACTTTTTGTGTGGGAAGGCCGAATGGGGTAGAAAGGGGCCGGAGGCCGCGAGGATCGCCATGGCGCGGGGCGGATGAAGGCGGGGCTGCCGTGGAAAGAGATCGCCGCAAGGAGATCCTTCGCTTCGCTCAGGATGACAAGAGGGGAAGCGACCCCTCCCCCATGTTATGCTGGGGGGCGGTCTGCGGCCGAGTGCGCCTTGCCTGGATTTCGCCCTAGGCTCGCTTCGCGCCTCATACCCCGCCCAATGTGAGCGATGACCAGCTGTGAGAGGCCCATGTCTGATCTAAAACGGGAACCCAGAGGCGCGCAGAAGGAGGCCGTGGAAGCGCGCGGGCGGGACGTGGTGGTCACCGCCGGCGCAGGGACGGGCAAGACCTTCACCCTGGTGGCCCGCTATCTCTCCTTGCTGGCTGATGGGCATTCTCCCCGCCAACTGCTGGCCATCACCTTCACCGAAAAGGCAGGGCGCGAGATGCGCAACCGGGTGCGCGCCGCGGCCCAGGCGCGCGCCCGAGAGGCCAGGGATCGGGAAGAGCGGCGCTTTTGGGCCGAAATCGAAGCGGGCATGGACGCCGCGCGGATCAGCACCATCCACGCCTTCTGCGCCGAGCTGCTGCGCGCCCACCCGGCCCAGGCCGGCGTCGACCCTGAGTTCCAGGTGGCCGAGGA